>Ga0209454_1004955_pt1 | contig 10104 bp, 5 predicted proteins | sample WorMetHERISLAND1_2_FD_187400 | JGI IMG/M metagenome (GOLD analysis project Ga0209454, IMG submission 187400) | Marine gutless worms symbiont microbial communities from Max Planck institute for Marine Microbiology, Germany - Olavius geniculatus... | ecosystem: Host-associated > Annelida >... | reverse complement strand
ACCAAGAAACCTGTCAGTGGTGCTATTCGTCGTGTAGTAAGTGAACGCACTTTGCTGTCGTCTGCATGCGGTGCACGGTGAAGACTAATAACGGCGCGTGGCTGACTATAGGCCCATGTATGCACGTGGTAATTGATATTTAACTGTGCGTCGTCGGTGGTCGATAGTTGTATGTATAACATGGCGAACGGACGGCATTACGCTCCGGTCGTTGCTACCGGATGGCGACTCGTTCGCTATACTTTCATTAACGATTTCTCACCGCAGCTATAACTTGCTCGTAATGCATGACGTCCTGTGGTAATGACTGTTATCGACGTGCCAGAGACCTGCTACTGCCCTGGGTCTGGGTGCATCTCTCGCAACAGCTTGCTTAATTAACAAAAAATGCTGTATTTCGAGACGGAAATGTTACTGGAGGCAAAGTGGCAGAACGCTAGACGCAAGTGAACGACTGACAGCATTATGTTACAGAATGCAGTCTGACGACTATACCACCTATATATAGTATATACATTGTGTGAATCGAATCGAATCGTGTCTGCGAGTTGAAATATCTTTGCCAACTCGCATGCGTTGACCTGGCATTATTCGATCCGCTTCAGTTGCCAAACAAGTGCCGTCGCAGCGTGCAGAATATGATTGGCGTTCTGGCCCCGGCTGGTTTCACTAATCTTCACCCATTAGCCCATTGGTCGTTGCGGTGGTCGGTGGTCGCCGTTGCTGTTCGTTTTTCACCACTCTCTTTCATTTATTTCGGCGCGTCGGTACGGTATTGGTCTCGTGAAATTCCGGTCGTAATCGGATGTATTGACGACTGACGGTCGTTCGGGCGTTGTTCGCGAGGTGGCGCCGCTGCAGCAGGTGCTTGCTGCAGTGGCGTAGCCAGAAATGTGAATTGAGGCTCTCTCCTCCCTTTCCCTACCATTCCCTTCCTCTCTTTTCCCCCACTCGTCCCCTTCCCTCTCCCTTTCCCTTCGTTTTTCCCCTCTCATCCCTCAGTTTAGAAATACGACCCTTAAAATCCAGCTAGAGTCTGAGCGCTGTGTGAGAGCTGTGGTCGAAATTTAATTTAGTGCATTTATAGATGTAATAAACGTTTTTGCTCGTCACGTTTTTACTTTTGAACGTTTATTTTGTGAACGATTTTTATTTTAAAAAACGTTTATTGAAAATTCTTTCAAGAACTTTCAGAGGAACTTTTAAAACGACGTCATAGTGGTAGCAGTTACAGTTAGTCTACTGATACTGGGTCTTATGACCACACGGTTGAATTGAAACTGAATACATGCAGTTTTCTTTCTCTGTCTTGAGTTTCAGTTATACTGCACCTACAGCATTAGGCATTAAGCAACGGGTTGAAAAATTAGGGCTAAAGTTTTTTTATTTAACGTTTTTAAACGTTTCTTTTATTTTTGCCACGTTTTTACGTTTTAAAAAAAATTTGGAACGTTTTTTTACATGTTTGAGTGCATTATATCTTCGAAATATGAGATTCGGTGGCAACAATTCCAATTATGTTACTGAGAATTAACTGACCAAATTCAGTACAGTTAAGACGTCTTGTCTACGCCACTGGCTCGCCGGAGCCGGCGCTGCGTGCAGCTGTCGTGCAGGCGCCTGGAGTCGCTCTGCGTCGAGTGATCGTCGTCGCCACTGGCTTGCGCTTGCCGTGCCTGAGTGCATGGGCCGCAGTAGTGCTCCGTGTTTTTTTTGCGCGCGCGTTATCCGGCTAGCACGAGTTGGCGGGCAGTGCGACGCCGGTAAACAATACCTTGACTGACTTGACTGTCAACGTGCTAGTACTAGTAGGCCTACCTGGGGACTTCCAGGATTTCGACGTTCCAGTGACGTCATCGGCTGATATATAGCAGCAGCAGCCGAGACATGAATCTACTGTGTTGCACGTCGCAGCGTAAGCGCCCGACAAAACGCACACCGCTCTGTCGCCGTGGTGAGTTGGTTCTCACGTTACTGCATGCATCTTAATAATCGCCGCCCAAGATGCTCTGTCAGCTGCAGCTACTTCAGCTGACGATATTTCGCATTATAAAGTAGGCCACTAGTCTCTTATTTGATCTCACCCTAGAAGACTCGTATAGTTGCAGTTCCGCTGCGTATGCGCGCTTTCGAGTTTGAGTTTGATCAATTCGTCGCAGTCTGCTTTCTCTGAGAAGTATGAGTCGTCCTCTGAAACTTCTTGTTCGTTAGAGAATGTTATAGTAATGCAGCCGGTGTAAATTTAAGAGAATATAAGCCTGTACATATGATATTAGTTTCGTCGCTGTAGTATGAATGATTTTTTCACCGTGATATAGGGCTACATAGCACAACGACGATAATGGGAAGTCGCAGAACGAACGATGTGACGTTGCCAGTTTGGGTTTACTATGTTGTATGTCGTTCGAATGTGTTTTAGAATGCCTTCGCCATTGGCGCATGCATTATTTGATAGTGTGCCGGTTGAATCGCAGTTACATAGGAAATCGTGTAAAAAGTGATGCATGTGTAGTGCTTGGTTGTGCTGGATTTTTTAAATAGTTTTGTTCGGGGGTGTTGCCTGCCTCAATTGGCGATCACTGAACACCGTACGAATGCGTAATTACTGCAATTCGTCTGTACCGGCAGCGGGAAATGGGTCGATTGTTGGTTTCGTACCCGTAGCCAGTACTTGGTCATATACCGTGCAGAACGTGTTATTTGACGTTGTAAAAAGTGCCCATGGGCGTGTTTGTAAGCGTATATGCGACTGTCCATCAAGCGTGTATAGCCTAATGAGCTGTATACTGCATAATAATCGTTCGGTGGTCAGTTCTTTTTAAAACTGTTAGTTGACGAGGACAAAGCTAACCTGAGCGGTATAGCTGTTGTTGTTTTTTCTCATCGACGACCTGCGGTGTGCACTGTGCATGGTGGCGCTGAAAAAGTGGAACATAACGGCTTTACGCAGGTCTAGATCCAACACTCGGACAGTTTTGCATACGATTAACCAACCTCAGTCATTGCAGCTTTTCACTGCAGTTATCTCGGATAATCGTTTCCGAAACTGTCCAATTGCTCGATCTAAATCTAGGTATCCACTCTTTATGCATGCGCCACCCGCGGGGTGTACACTGTAGCGTTTGGTGCAGGACGAGAGCTTGTCATAGTTGACGCAGATCGATCGTGGACGTGCTGAGTATGAATGATGATCAGTGTGCCACTGTGCCATAGATGAATGTCTGATCATCCGCCAGTCGTCTAAGCTTACTGACGATTTGGGTAGTGACAAATAATGTCGAAAAAGTTAAGATAAGGGGTGGGTGTTGTTGGGCTAATTTCACGTGAAAGTAGCATTTGTGCTGATATCACAGATTGGGCTGACTGAATACCAACTAGTAGAAGATGGCGGACAACATAGCAAAGGTGAAAAATAACGTAATGTAGAATTACACGAGCGGGCACAACTTGAATCACAATATTTAATGTGAATTGCATAAGTTGATGCTTATTATGTGACCGTCCTAATAGGCCACAGTTTGTGTCTTTCTCATCCATATCGTATGAGCTTTTTAACTCGACAACTACAAGGCATGGATGAGTGAGCGTTCCACAAGAAAGATGTAGCCGGCGTGTCAGTTTCAGTTCAAAACGTCAAAACAATCGGGGTTATTGTTGGCCAGTGCAGTGTATAGGCGGACGGCCGCATTGTATGTCTGTAGTGGGCCAAGATCTTCGCTCATAATTAAGAAACTGGGTGTTAACTTAAACTCATAATTCTCCAGTCAGTCGTGAGCGTTGAATGTAGTTGTAAAGCCTTGTTCATAGCGACAAACTCAGCTCGACTCAACTCATCCCAACTGGTTGAGTTGAGTCGAGTTTTTTTTCTGAATGAGACATAATGAGACATCAGAGAGTTAGCGGCATTTCCCACTTTAGCCCGCCGGTCGCTGCTATTCGGTCTTGATTCATTACAGCGCTGGTCAACACTGACCATTACTGACCACTCAGTGTCCAGTCTGAGCTAATCATCAGTCGATCGACTGTCGATATGCAGCTTATTCTTGTACACGCCGACGCCAATAATCATAAAAGCACTGCAGAGAGGACCACTTAATAGCTTAATACACGCCGCACGTTGATGCTTATTGAACGACTTGTTGTATTTAATGATAAACAGTATTTCCGTTTGGTCTGTCGATCAATATATAGAATATATAGATGTATCACATTAACTATTGATTAACTTTTGAAATAGTGAGAGATTTTATGTTTAGATTTACTGATTTATGCATGATTGCAAAATTTGGTGAAATGATTTACCGTAAATGTAACAACAACACACAGTGCTGCTGCTGCTGTGGATTATTGTGCAAGCGTAATGCTGTTAATCAGTTTTCCGCTTCTTTCCGTATTCACGTCTTCCCGATGACGTAAAATGCTGCGCAATTGTGTTGTCGTTCATCATATTACCGGTAATTCTTTAGAAGGCGGATGTATGCAGCAGGGACCGACCATCGTGAAGATCAGTATGATGAGCAATTCAGCAGTATACTCCACCCAGGCGCCTCGAGTCACGCTGTGAAACGGTGAACACATGCACGCAGTTACCTCAAGGGTTCTTTCTACTGTTGACACCTGTTGACTGACAGCGGAACCGTGTATATGGGCGGTGTCTCACATTCTTGTGTTTACGGTTGTTACACAGTGCCTTTAATGTTCCAACTTCCAACAGTGCACACTGTGCTACAGCGTCGTGACGCACGTATAGAATGTGTGGGTGCAATTGCATTGTATTTCAGCTAAAAATGTCGCAGCCATTCTGTCGTGCCTGCCGTATGCATGTTTTATTTAATGACCGTACGTTTAAAGAAGCGAATGCAGTGCAGGTGTATTATACGCCCTTTAGAACTGCGTAATGTAGAAGTCGTCTGGTCGTTATATAAGGTAGTACAGATTTTTTGCGGCCTCGGAGAGCATGTTCAGCTGTTCGCTATTTTGTGAACTAATAGTAATTCATGTATAAGCTGATACATGGTGCATTGTCGCTGGTGCGGTTGACGGTAGGTAATCACCATAGCTCGTCGATTGACTTGTATAATATAGACTATGCTACCTGTGTCATTGGTGATTAATGGTCGGTTGCTGCGTCTATAGAAATACACATGCTAGACGCCATGTATACTAGCGTGTAACGACGTGTATTGATTACTCGTTACTGATAGATGTGACTTGTTGTACGCCGCTATGCACGCAATTGCGTTACTGATGTTATACTGCCATTTTTCTATTTTTGTTATTTTTATTTCTGCCAAGGTGAGCGTAGTGAACATTGAAGGAGATTAAGAGATTGGCCGTTCTGTCCGTCGTTCCGTCGTTCCTTCTGTGTACATATGACGTCATTGCACCAACAGCGCAAGCAGCAACGCCGGCTGTTACTTTTCCCTCCCTCTGCAGCGAAGCGGCTTTTCCTTCTCCCTCATCTTTCCTTGTTGTAGGTGCAGTAGCAGTAGTAATGTTTAAATCACTTCACTTGGCGGAGATATGCTTTCTCACGAGCACCTTCTAGTTAACTAAGTTAACTACTTGCAGCATGCCTATATATAGTTCAGACTCTCTCTCTCCCTGTCCCATTTTCCATCATCATCGCCTCGTTCCTTTCCAGGAAGATCCACTGCAGGTGTCGTGAGTGGGTAGAAAATGACATGTCGGTATCTGCAGTTTGTTGTTGTGTAAATGTTTGTCAAAAAAAGAGTCGGTTTAATTTTTAGTCAGTTTTTGACATTTGTTTGTCTGCCGGTTGTATTTTTGAACGGCGTTAACTCATAACCACGTTTGCGCGAAGATCTTTGTGATGGTCTTTTATTGCTTTGGCGTTTTGTTGATAGAAAATTCTATTAGCTCTGGCAGCAATGTAATGTTTTTGCGTCAGTTTGTTTGCTGCTTGGTTGGTTTGTCTGATAACTAGAGTTATTGCAAATTTATGGATGATTCTTAGAAGGAAAAGCCGGGCGGCAAGAAACGGCGATTAGATTTGAGGGGGAGGAGGGGAGGGTAGAAACTAAAGATGTTTATGTTGCTGTTTGTGTTGATGTTCAGACGCGAGTTCGAACGTTCACGCGCGCGCGGTCAAGGACTACAGTAACGCTCATGACGCCAGCCACATCTCGTTCCGCGAAGGAGACCTCATCACGGTACGACACGATTCACCGTGCGTGTGTATAAGTATAGCTTTACGGGTTGTTGATGGAGTGAAAGAAACACATGGCGAATAGTGGGGCTAGTGTCTTACTGACCAGAATTAACTTGATAGAATTCAACGCTGTGGAACGATTTCGACGTTAGCTTTCCATATACAACTGCGCATTTTTTCGGCCGGGATATGTTTTTGTGATTTCAACGGTTTATAGAGACCTGGCTTGATTTGCGGTGAGCGAGAAAGCTAGCGGTTGATAAACAAAAAGTCGGAACATTAGTGAAGTAGGCCAAATACTTAAAGACGTAAACTACTGAGCTGTGCAACACAATATTGACTTTTCGACTTCGGGGCATAACTGCAAATGAAATGTCGTGGACCTAAGAAATTAGCATTGTTTTTGAGTGCATGATTTGAAAACGACGACATAATTTCGCCACGAAAATTCGTTTTTTATTTGGCCGCATTGCGGGTCATGCCCGATCGTCCCTTGGCCTGTTTGTCTGTCCCGTACGGGCGTAGGAAAACCGCAATCGGTGTGAACGTTCCTCTTGGCAGGAGTAACCGGTGTCTCAGTTTTGAGTGGAAAAGGTTAGGGTTGCGCATTGTCGGACGGCCGCGTAATATGTCGGCACTGGGTCGACATAATATTTTTTAGTTTATGCTGTGCGTTTGAGAGCCAGTTCGCGCGACATGTTGCTACATGTCCATGAAGGTTTTTATGCGTTCATCAGTCACCGGTGTGTGTCAGCGTCGCTAAGGACGGGGTCGTGCCTGGCTGCTGGCCTGGCGTACAGGTGGGCATTGGACCGATTGATTTGTGATTGCGAGTCGATGTTTAATGCGTTCTGCACGCAAACAGCCATCAACAAGCTGCCATCTACATATGCTGCTCCCGCGTCCAAACTGTTGTTCATCATGCTATTCTAATCTAATCTCTACTCTGCTGCATTCTCCAACCAGTGAGCGTGCAGGATGTCGTACCGTGAAATAATGTACTGTATCTGATAATTTTATTAATTACGTATGCTAATTTTTATAATAACGCCGAGCAGTCACACTGAGTGTTTATAGCGTCGTCTTCATGGCACGACCGTTGCTACGACTCATCCAGCACTCGCCGGCTATGGCGATTTTGCAGTAGTCTAGGCAGGCCTACCGGTTTTGCTCAGTGCAGGTGTATTTAGAATTTGAGGAAGGGGCAGGGTGTCCCCAGAAGATAGAGCCTTTTTGTTAATTGATACATAAATTGTAACAGTGGCGTATTTAGGATTTGGCAAAGGGGGGCCATGGCGAGCGCGCAGAGCGCGAGCCCATAACAGGAGTCTGGGGACGGAGCCCCCAGCGAGGTCCAGGGGCAAAGCCCCTGGTCGGCCTGAAGCTGAAACACTTTTTGCTTTTGAACGTTCAATGAAAGCCGCAAATTTGCCCATTTTTTTCTGAAATTTGAAAAAGCAGAAAAATCACAGCGTCATATCAGATGCAATCTCACATGGCGATTTTAATCGCATATTGTATCGGTATGAAAAAATACCATCAAACGTTGTTGAATTTTGCAATTCTTGCTGGAAAACCTCAAAAAACGCACTTTTTCACATAAAGTCGCCTGTAAAAAATTTTCATGGTTGGGCCAAAGGGGAGCATCACAAGGTGGCCCACCCCCCTAAATACGCCACTGAATTGTAACGTTCCAGGAAGCAAAATTGTGCAAATTCGTAGCGCCAATTAGGTGGGCGTGGCAGGTTGCCCCTTTCTGTTAAGTACGCCACTGCGAGGACTATACGACGTGCGAGCTCCAGCCTCCAGGAAGAATTAAATCCTAGCCTGGACACAGGCTTCAACGGGAATGATTATTCTGGTGTCTTGTCTGTCGTGATGTCTAGACGGATGGAGGCTTTTCATTACATGGGACTGCGTGCATGTAATGAAAAGCCTCAAACCGTCAAAACATAACGATGGGACTGAGGGTGACAGTGGCTAGTTGCTTGATGGCAGGCAGCATTTGATGGATTAAAACATCACTGCAGCTGACATTGACCGACTATCTTTGACTGCCCGTGCACTGCTGTAGTTTTTAGCCGACCGTACTTGAGTAACTGTCGAGCTATTGGTATGAGTTGTCGTTCGTCCGTCTGTCTGTCACGGATGCATTGTGGCTAAATGTTGCGAGATAGGGTCTAAGTTGCTATTGATCACTATAAATAGGAAGTAGCATGTTGGTTTTCAAATGACATGGAAATGGATGACCTTGGATGACCTTGAAAGGTTGTAACGCACTATGGTATGCCAATTGTGCGGTATTGTGGCTAAACGGTAAGTCGTAAGGGGTCGGCGATGTAACCATCGGATAGGGCGCTGGCGACTTTTTATAGACTGTCAGTAGCAAACATGTCTCCATCGGCAGCGGTTTGACCGCAATTTTTAATGGAAAATTTTAAGGTATAAGTGGCCTTATTTCAGAAACGGTGAGAGATAGGGCCTAGGTTGCTAATGATCACTAATAGGAAGTGGCATATTGTCTTTCAAATGACATGAAAAATCATTGAAATTGGATGACCTTGAAGGTCACTGACAACCAGTACGGTCGGCTATTCTGTTTGTTTTCTTGTTTGTAGCCTATAACATGTAGGCCTACTACCGGAATGCGCATAAAATGTGGAACATGCATGCTTTACATAGTGTGTGTTCTACTTTTTATGCAGCACCTTGTAGTAACTAAATGCTAGAATATATCAGTCTCACGCTGTCTTGTTTTACTTATTCGTCCTTATTGATGTGGCTGATACGTCATCATTCGTCTGCCTAAGGCGTTGACGTTGAATAAATCCCGATAACTTTGTCTGCTTCTCCGCTATAGCAAGAATGATGAGCTTAATCAAGCTGCCATCAGCAGTAGCAGCGGCAGCGAACCGTTGACTTTTTACTGTTTTTGTCCACTTGTGAGCCGTTATTGATGCGTTGATCTATTAGTTTAAATTGCTATCTGTCTTGATGATTGGCACGAGTACCAGAACAACTTTTTCCGCATAAATCAGCATGTATCCGACGCCATTTGTTTTTTTGCGGCTTCTTTATTGCAAATTTGATGTTTTACGTTTCATTGCATTTCTGTCTGCCTATAACTGTTCTTTTCTTGTGTTTATCAACTGCAGCGTTCTATAATTACAAGTTTGTTATTAGTGCTGAGTTTATCACATGCTGAGTTATTGCATATCTGTGTTGTAGGTGACCGAGCAGCACCCAACGAGTGGTTTATGGAAGGGTTTTCGATGTACAACGAGCGGCGTCATGACACGACCAGGATATTTTCCCGCTACGTCTGTGGTCCTTATCAACCCACAGAGTCAGTTGTCACGTTATTTTTTTGCCGAAATACTTTACTTAAGGTCAGATAATGAATATTAAAAGTTGAGAGACGCTGATGAAAAAGAATAGAGATGCATTATTTGATTACCGTATAAGAAGTTGCTACCGTAACTAAATATCGTATTCACTCTAAGTGAATACATGTACGCATATCTTTGAGCACGCGAACTGAAAATGGGTACACCAGTTACTCCTATTGAGGGGAACGTTTTCACCAATTTTGGTTTCCTACCTTTTGTTTTCGACTTAGTAGACAGTACAGGACAAACACACAGACAAACGGACGGGCAAGACCCGTAATGCAGCCTATGCTGAAGCTGCTAACTAAGTAAGTGAGTAAGTAAGTAAGATAACTTAAGGGGCGCAATTTAACAGTTAGCCACAATGCGCCGCGCTCTCAGCATCTGAACAAAAATGTCTTCAGCAGCCGCCTGAACTCTTCGAAGTTAATGTCAGTTTGTCTCAGATGTGTTGGAAGTTTGTTCCACAGCCTCGGACCTGCAGCAGCAAAGCATCTGTCTCCATAGCTGCTGTAGGTCCATCTGATGACACATGTCCTTGAG
>Ga0209454_1004954_pt1 | contig 10104 bp, 8 predicted proteins | sample WorMetHERISLAND1_2_FD_187400 | JGI IMG/M metagenome (GOLD analysis project Ga0209454, IMG submission 187400) | Marine gutless worms symbiont microbial communities from Max Planck institute for Marine Microbiology, Germany - Olavius geniculatus... | ecosystem: Host-associated > Annelida >... | reverse complement strand
CGTGAGACCGCGTTGTCCGAGCCATCGCGCGTGAAAATCCACCGGGCGGTCTGACCTGTAGGTCGGTCAACAAAAAAAGGTATATATATATACTAGAAAAATTTTCGTTATATTTCACCCATTTGCCGAGAAGCCCCCAATGGACGGATTGCCCGAAATTGTGCACAGGGGGTCGTCTTGCCGACGTAATAACCTGTTTCAAATTTTGTGTCGATCGGTTGAGGGGTTTCGGATCTGCGCGAGGTCGAATTTTGCCATTCTCCCTTTACTTAGCCAGTCGCCATTAACACAGGGCTGTGCTACCGCACACCTGTGATGCAGACTGTAGTATATATACTGGCCAGTTGTCATAGGCCTCTTAAAATAAGAACTGTCGTCGGCCATGCTCGGGTTCGCATCTCCGCGAACTAGGGTCCATCAGTGTTCTTAGTTTTTTACTATAACTTTGTCAAACGTGGTCCATTTGCTACAAAATTTGTTCACAGTGTCACAGACAACGTGAACAAATTCCACAAATTTGGTTACTGTGTGCTGTCTACTTTCTCGTGTGTGCATGTATTGAGGCTAAATCGTATGTCGGTACGTACGGACCTGAGAACGGCCGCAGTCTGTCCTTATTTTAAGAACACCGATGGACCTTACAGGTATACAGCTAGTGGACCTTTCGTGAGCTCCGATCATGGACAGTTTGACTTTTGCCATCCAGACTGCATTATATACTGCCACTAGTATAACTTTCTAGTTCAGCTGTGTAGAGTTGTAATGTACATTCATTTTCTGGCTGTGACTTTTTTTAGCAAATGATGAATGTGTAATTTACTTTTTGCAGACTTATATGCAGTCCAAAGCCATCGTCGAAAACACAGCTCAAGTAAGTTTGGAGGTCTTTGTTTAGTTCAGTTTTATTAGCAAAAATGGTAAATGAGGACATTAATAATTGATTATGATGACTTATAACAGCTAATAAACTCTTATCGTCGATACTAATGGGCAGTCGTGGATAGGAAAATTTCTGTGATGATTCAACTGGACTTGATTTCAGTGATTTTCACTTTTCACTGGGTTTATTTTTGTTACTGTAAACAACAGTGGCTGTATGATTAGGGCTGTTGTTCCAACAAGCGTTGGTGACATTGTCGTTTTATTCCTGTCACCATTGATGATGATTGAATGAATTTTTCTCTATCGGTGGCTGTGATTGTGAATGTAAGGTGAGTTGGATATGGACGTTGCTGCCACTCTGGCTTCTCTTGGCAATATCCGCTCATCAGTTGTGCTGACCGAATATGAACGAAAGATGCTAAAACTACGGTATGCACTTTGTCCGATATCCATAGCTTTTCTTTTGTGCATTGAAGATGCCATAGTTTTACGTGCACATGCTGTATGTAAACTTTTTGATTTTTACTTTTTGTTCATTATCACTAGGCCTAGAATTAGGACTTTGACTTTCATCTCAGAACTGGGCTGTTATCATCTAAACTGTAATTTTATTGGGCTCCTTTATTAGGTTAGATTGTGATATACGCATGTTTGACAACTGTTGCGCTTGAAAAATAAAAGCATTTTGACATTCTGTAAATATTTGACTGAGTTACATAGGAAAATATGTGCAGATGTTTTTGCAACTCACTTACTCATTATTACTAGCTGGTCTGTGTAAGTTGTTGAAAGAATGGCTGTTATGTAGGCATTGAGCCGGTTGCCACATATGCTCATTATGCTGGCATAGTACATTGGCTGTATATAGTTGGATTACAGAGTACAGTTGTTTTGATGTAGGCAGTGGTAGCCTGGTTGGTAAATCCAGCTTGTGAAATGTCCTGGCATTCACTTTAGCACGACAATAGTTAACTTTTGGGGGACCTCATGTAACTCTGGGATTAATGGGAAAATTGTGAATAGTAATTGTAATAGTTAGATTTTTATTGTTCTCTTAAATATAGTGCATTATCATAGTTATGCTGGAAAATCTGAAGAATATGGTTATTGCTGATACCTCTGTATTATGGTTAAATTCTGAGATTTGATGTTGTGCTTTTGTTAGTGTGGTGGAAGACTTGCCTCATCTGGTCTGCACACCACCGCCATCTAGAGATCACATGTACAGCTTCCCGGAGTGGCTGGTTGTTGAAGCACAGCAGGCAGCGCTGGCAGTCCAGTTGGAGTCGCCAGTCGATGAAGTGTACGAATTCGGGGAGGTTTCCTGCTACAGCGAAGTGTCATCGTCCGGTAGCTGCGAGGTGTCCTCTGACAGGGATTCGCCGAGTAGTAAGTCGTCCAGACGTCGGCTTGCATCCTTGCGTCATTCCTGGCTCAAGGTTGAAGATGGCGTCGATGACGACGAACAGCGAAGGCTGGAAGGTGTGCGTGCCTTGCTGAATCTTGCCTCCTCCGGAACTAAAGCAGCCAGCAGCATGAAGACTTCTTGTCGTCAGACTGTTGGTGGGCTGCTGCGGGCAAAGGCAGTGAGCACACGCTTGAAGAAGCCGAAGAAACGACTCGGAAAGGTTCCGGGGAAAAAGTTGAACAAGAGCAAGGTAGCAAAGAATAAGGAGAGAAAAGTTGTAAGGAAACGAACGAGATAGTGGCTTCATTTCTCACTGTTCTCTGGATTAGCTCAAGTATGTCGGGGATATATTGTAACTCATTGTATACTGGTAGCAAAGTTTTGGGATGATTTCTTTTAAATCCCTTTGTTTGTATAACCCGAGTTAACTTTCGTGTGATGCTTTCCCGCATTTTGTATGCTGATGCCATGAAACTGGTCTGCAATGTATGAGTGATCTCTGGCTCAAGGTATGTTGTCTGCATTTACTTGTGCTTACTGTTGAACGTGTGTTCCACGTACCAGTACTGTTAATTTTCGTGGCATTATGATTAATGCATTCGGCCATTTATTATGTCTGGACGTCATTTGGTTTCATGAAGTCCTTTCAGCTGCAACGTTTAGGTTTTTAGTTATTTTATAACTTAAGTTTTCATCAGCAGAGCTGATCCTTTACGGTGATCATGTTTTGTGTGTAACTCCAATTTTTTATACAACTTAAATGTTCAGTGAATATTATTAGTGAATTAGGTTGTTCTTAAAATGCTCTTTTCATCTTTTGCATAATGTCTGAAACTGTTTTGTGCTTGTCATATAGCTGGCATATTAGCATTTAGTATACATGTACATTGTACGGACTTTACACATGTGCTAATTTTGTACTTTTTAGTTTTTGCTGTGGAATAATTTCTTTTCTGTTGTGTACAAGTTTTTACTTTATTAATGTTATTATGAGATGCGGCTAATGGTAATTCTGCAGCGTGACGTTCAATACTGTGGTTTTCTTTAAAGTTGCAACTGTGATTTTATAGAGCAGTTTGTGTACTTTCAAGTGGTTTTAATTTGTGTGTATTTAATTATTTTTGCCTTGTCACTTGATAATTGCTACACTAATTTTCTTCAAAATTTATTAGGTGCTTTTTGACTGAATTGTTTGTAGTTACAAAAAAGCACCTGTTTTATAATGTGGCGTGGAGTTAACGTAGTGAAATTCTGGTTTCATATTTTTCAAAACATTCTATCGGTTGTATTGCTCATCAGGCTGATTCTTCAATCTTCATACTACTGATGTGGAATGCTGTTTCTACGCTTGTAAGCTTTGCCCGTGGGCAAATCATTAGCCGCTAGTGACAAGTGTTTTTTTTGTGTGTTTTCTGTTCGTGCATGCAGCAAATGTTTAATATGCGGCCAACTTTTTCTACATATTGTACATGTGTATGTGTATAATAAATAAAGCTACATAATGCATATTTACTTCATTGAATGGCCATTTTGTTGTTAATGTAGCTTAGGCCATTGCCCCTGGTTTTTCAGTTTGTTCATTTTCCTGGCCTGTCCAACCCAGAAGCTTCATATCCTTGAATTCAGTCTTCCTGACCACTCTGCCTAGTTCCGTTATCGCAGTACCATCACTTTGCTCATGATACAACATGTTGTAAATACACTGTCAAAAAAACATCCCCGACATTTTCGACTGTAACTTGAAAACCAATTGTCAGATTTTGATAATTTTTTTGTATGAATATTCCTGACACAACTTGCCATCCACTGACCATTTAGTTTTCCACCTCACCCAACGTTTGTTTCTGCACTATCTGGGGAAAACACAACCACTGAAATATCACTTTATCCAATGTGATATAATTGTTAAAATTAACATAACATGTAAAAACGCATTTTGTTTACATTGCTGACGCTGGCTGACATTTCTTCCAGTTGTCTATTTTTCAACTGCTTGCAGTGAAATTGCTTATTGTGTTGGCCTGCTATGCGATCACAGGCAAGGAGACGCTTTCTCCATTCATTGACAGCAGTATCGATAATGTTCTGCTCCAGACAAATCCCATCTCTACCAGTTGCTTCTCGACTTCGCAAACATTCCTAAACTTCATCTGGTGGACACACTGCTGCATGACAGTCAAACCTTGTAAAATAGACTGGCTTTTGGGGCCCACAGATTAGGATAGATGAAATTTATCAACGTTTTTTCATTCATTTTAACACGTATTATGCTTGGTCTGTTTTCCGCAGATAGTGTAGAAGCATACATTGGGTGAGGTGGTAAACTGAATGGTCGTTTGATTGCAAGTTGTGTCAGGAATTTTTGTACCAAAAATTATCAAAATTTGATAATTGATTCTCAAGTTACAGCCAAAAATGTTGGGGATGTTTTTTGAGATACAGTGTATATTATTAATTAGCAATGATTGCTTTAACTTATGTACAGAATACGTTGTTCTTCTTGTTGTGTTTTGCTGTTTGATGAAGCATCTGTAGTGTTGTTAGTGATGTTGATTTTCCTTTTTGTTTGATTCGTTGACTGTTGTCACTTCTAGTGCATTGGATAGTGGAATGCTTAATGCAGACTAGTAGCTGATGTACAGACTATTTCGTGAACGTCGTTGTTTTTGTTTCTCTCTGTGAGTTCCGTTGAGTCGTACAGGTTGCGTTTGTGTAATTTTACTTTTAAGGTTCTTTTGCAACAGCCATGACATCATTCATTGTTGCCACTATGTATTGCTGCTATTTTTGTAAATTCATTTTGATGTACATGCTGTTATTGATAGAATTTAAAACCGTTTTGTAACTGATACAGTTGGCTCTACATTTACCTGAATAATTTTTATTGGCACCTCTCCTGTAAACTTTGATTTCCGAAAGTGAAATTTATTGGACGCCTATCATATCGTGTAGTTAGTGAACATGCTGAAACTTTTAATGATAGCAGTAGTAATCATGCTTGGATTAATAGAACTCTTTAGTTTTGTAACATTTAAACTTCTTTTTTGACATCTACCAATTAGCTAATTGTTATAATCATATCATTATTCTGAGTTGGTCTCAAGTGTGGATTGTTTGTGTAATTTACTTTTTTGAAGTGTTTCGTGTTGCTGCTTTTGCTATTGTGCGCATGCTAGACAAGTTTTTAGCACATCATAACTTTTATTTTTGTACCAAGTAATTTCTGCATAATTTTTAATTAATGTTCAATGAAAACCTCATGTTCAACTGTTTATACTGTTACAGTATTGGTTCAAGTGTTTGTATGTTGTTGTAGGTAACATTGTGCATTGTATTTTTATCAAACAGTGTTACTGGTGTAGTGTATTTTGTACTGAACTCTGTCACTTGACCGTGCATTAATGCTTGCTACAAATCTTTTATCTGCGCCAAATTTTCGTTGCAACTTTTCGTCAAGTTCATTTTTTGCACATTGGTACATCTAATATAAGACTGCATTAAAATAAAGTTCATTGCGGAGTGTTATTCTTTCGTTGAATGTATCTGTTTGCATTGCACATCACATTCAACAACTGTGGCAGCTTCACTTAGACTGAGAATTCCAGATTCACATTTATCTACCATGATATCTATCATTATTGCACAATTTTGTCTCTACAGTGCAAATGTATTCAAAAGCTTTAAAGATTAAATGTTTTCCAAAAGCATTTAACCTTGTCACTTTGAAGATTAAAAGTTTTGCTTTTCTTGTCATTTTAATTAAATGAATTCAGTGACATACACCTCACTTATACCTGTACTACTTGCTCAGGATGGTGGCACTGGTAATCGTACTTGCATTAATATATACATTTCTCTTGCAACACATCTCGCTGTTCATGCACTTACTTATCTCCACGTATTAAAAAAATTTAAAGTTTTCACCACAATCTGATACAGCAGAACTTAATATTACATTGATACAAACAGAACACAGTCATAGAAAAGCAATGCCCAGCAAGAAGACTGATGAAGTCAGTTTCACTTTACAACAAGTGCAAATGTAATGCTACAAATGTTAGCAGACTTCGCAGGTGCTGTTAGAGGAATGTAAACTAAACGCTTTATTCGGACACACTGGAAACGAGACACCTATGACATCTTTGAACAAACTCAGGTAGAAAAGAAGTAATCGATAAACCGAGATGGGGGGGTCCTACTGAATGCCTCATTTCACATCTATGACAAACTGTTCCTTGTAGAGACATTTAGTAGCAAACAAATCGTTCCAAGGAAGGTAGCAGCGCCGCAGCAGTTGCTGAATAACAACTTAAGTAAATAATGGCCGTGACCCAAAGAATAAATTTATGTAGCATATTAGGACAACAGTGACTTAAGATAGTGTGACCGGCGCTAACTGGGCAACCATTTTCTGCCTACTGTCAATGCACAGCAGCACATTAGGTTAACAGTAACATGTAAAGAAGATTTCGCACAGGCACTAGACAGCAAGCTGAACTAGGCCCATTGCGTGGGAGCTCATCCCCTGGGCGGCACTTTGTGCCAGCGAGGGTGGCAATTAAGCCAGCATACAGCCCAAGTCGGCTGGACGGCCGGCTCAAATTAACAGCCAGTGCCTTTAACCGACTGGGTCAGTATACTTGCAGTCCTGGCCAGAGGGTCTACTGTTGCGCAGAACCTGCCGTTTCTTCAATAGCGATGGCCATAACCACCGCCAGTACTCATTTTACCATCCCACAGAGGGTAGAAGGCTGAGTTGACCTAGTTGGCTGGCTCCGTACTGTAGACAGTCATTCATCTAAGTACTAACCAGGCCCAGCGTACAGTAACTTTGTTTCATCCGAAATGCATTACAAACTACGCCATGCCACCAACCCTGTAACTTGTATAGCAGAGTACAAACCCAAAAACTGACTGGACGAGCATCGGAGAATAACTGCTCACAAACACCAGTACGAAGGCAAAATGGCAAAACATCAACATCGTATCTGCAAAGTCGTCCAGCGAAACGAACAAACTACAAAGTTCTTCAAAAATTAATTTGATACAGAATGCTATAATGTTCAACATTTATTTCATTGCAAAATGAACTATGGCAAGCAAAGGCCAATGTTCTTTATTGACATGTAAAATATTAAGATGCAGCAAAAAAAGCACTGTGTAGAGGGTCTGGTTCAATTTTCTTAAAATGCCATCAACAATAGACAGGATGTTTTGCCATCTTGCCCTCGACTAGCAGTATAATGCTGCATTATCAAACGATAAAACGATATCAAACTAAGTTCATCACAGCAAGCAATGCAAACAGAAGCACATTCAGGCAAACATGTAATTAATTATGTAACTGTAGTCGACAGTGGTGTAGTCAACGGGGACCACCGCCATTACCCCAAATATTTTTGGCCCTGCTTTTCCATATCTAAAAATAAAAAAAATATATATAAAACCTGTGGTTTCTGGGGTACAAAAATCCTCTAAAATACAGCTCTTCCAAAGACTCTCTAGCTAAATTAAAGGGGCCTACTTCTAAAGGGAAGGGAAAAGTAAGGTGGGGAGGCATTCTCCGAAACAAAAATTTACTACTACACCACTGGTAGTGGAGACATGGCACACGCAGCATCAACAGATGCAGCATGATCGTCGACAGCTGCCGAAACACGACATTGATGATGATGAGGAACGGTCTGGACTGGCACGACCACGTGTTGACATCGACGCTGAATCAAACGAACTCTGGGACGACGACCCTCGCGCACCGATGACTGCCGGTGTCTGTCGATGTCTACGTCGCCGTCTCGCGGTGCACTGCAGCGGATTAGCCGACCGCTCGGCAGTTGCACGGTACTGCCGATGACACTCCCTGACGTACGCATCGTACTGTCGGTCCAGCTCACGCGCCGCAGCTATTTGTTCCTCGCGGGCTGGTACTTCCAGATTAGTGGCACACTCGAGACAACAGGCCCAGTGCTGGAATGGAACACAAGTGTTTCCCAGGTATGGGTTCTTGAATGTTATAACCTTGTAGCCTACACACACACGCAATTCATAGTGTTGATACAATGACAAAATATTTCTCGAAACAAAACTCCTAGTGACAATGTGTGTGATATGGTACCAGAAGCACATAGCAAATGGGACACCAAGAGTTACTGGCAAATTATTCCAATTTTGAAGCCTTGCTATAAATGTTACATTCTTGCCAAAAACCAAGAGCTATTTGAACAACAAAATCCAGTCCAAAACTCGTGCATCATTATAGCCACAATATTCACATACACTCTTGGTCTCTCACCTGGTAGATGAGTAAGGACAGCTTTGTTGCAATAGCCGCAGACATTGAAGTAGCTGTACACTTCCGCGATGTAGTCACGCAGACTGGATGCAACCAGCGGCGACGTGAAGAAGTTGATCTTGGACCCGGCAATCGCCTTTGCGGCCCAGAACTGCAGTGATCGTGGGCAGTACAATGGCGGTGGTGGGGTCGGCGGAAGCTCAGTGCTACCTTGCACACGCAGAATACGCTCGTTGAAGTCCGTGTGGTACCACATGAACGTCGACTTGAAGTAATTGTGATTGCCGTGCCGATGTACGGTGCTCAGTGACGGCATACGAAGCAAGAAGCCGGGAAGTGCATCCAGCAAATTGTTGTCAAGCAGCAGCGTTTGCAGCCGCCGGCAGAATGTCATAGTGTATGGTAGCGACTTGTTCTGTAACTTGTTGCTTGTCAACGCCAAGTACTCCAGGTTGCACATGCGCCCAATGTCAGCCGGAATACGGTCGAGATAGTTGTACTTCAGTGACAAGTGGCGTACACTTGGACACTTGAAAATCTAAAACATTCGTTGATGTACTGCAGTGAAACCAACCACAAAATTCAAACTGCAACCACTACGGAGCATTTTCACTGCAATACGTGAAGTTGTTGATCTCACAGAAGAAAGCTTCATGTAGGCAGTGTTGTTGTTTGTGATGAACTCATCAGGAAAAAATGCCTGTCCATTAACGCTCTATAACAATTATATTCAACATGCTATTCTATATGCAACAATATTGCATATTACGTTTTTACTTACTTATTTTACTTTCATAGTAAAAGTAATGTGTGAGCAAATGCCACAATGAGCAAAGATTGCACATATCGTTATTTACCTCGTGCGGAAGCGTATTATCGTCACCATATTTGAAAATGCTGTCGAGATGTAACTCGGTGAACGCATGTGCATTTAAGTATCGAGAAAGAAGACTTTCTACAACAGCCAAACGCAACACAACTAGAAAGATTCACGTACATGGGAAATAACATGACACACTGTATTTACACTGTTTGCTGCAAATTGTGTCAAACACAAAACAGATATATACAAGTACTAGTGTAAATGGTAGCTGTAGTAGCAGCAACTATAAAACACAACTACTACTACTACTGTCAGCTGCTGTGTCACCAACTACACTGTGTTTCATAAAAAACCGGACCCCCAAGGCAGGTCAGCATGAATTTATCAAAATAAGTTCGCCTAAAATGATTTTTCACACAGTGCACTGCCATCATTCAGTTGCGGATTCATTGTGCTTGAAAAGTTTGGTATGGGCCGAGTACCGATTTGTGATCTGGCTGAACTGAAGCAGTGACTTGTTAAGGTCTGGGCTGACTTGGAACAGACGATTGTGGACGAGGCCATTGACCAGTGGAGGAAACGACTCAGAGCCTGCATCAAGGCCAAAGGACAACATTTTGAACATTTACTGTAACTTAAGTCGTACGTGTAGATTGCTTGTACCAATGTTTTTTCGATATTAAAGCCGTTTTCTTGAAG
>Ga0209454_1004951_pt1 | contig 10107 bp, 5 predicted proteins | sample WorMetHERISLAND1_2_FD_187400 | JGI IMG/M metagenome (GOLD analysis project Ga0209454, IMG submission 187400) | Marine gutless worms symbiont microbial communities from Max Planck institute for Marine Microbiology, Germany - Olavius geniculatus... | ecosystem: Host-associated > Annelida >... | reverse complement strand
GACACAGTGTAATTCTAATTAATGGAAAAAACTGCCCCACTTACACAACGAAGCTGATCCAAGAGTACTCGAGACTCGTCAAGCCAGCTTTTATTTTATCTGAGATTGTCATTCGGCCACAAAGGTGATGCACAAGTTATCATGCAATGCAGTCAGCAAACGCAACACGTGTACACGCGGTTAGCCACTCGGCGGCAGTTTGAGCATAAGCAACAACTGACACTGTTGTACTGTGTCGTCAACAGTTAGGCTCATATCATACCAATGATCACCGATACTGGTTTACATACTGACGTGCGGTAACTACAGTCAATGTCAAACGTGCACACACATGCGTCTCAAGGCAATGAACACAAAAATAAATCAAATTTATTATACGAAATCCTATCTCACAAACTTTTCTGCGGACCACGGGAATCAAGAACATATTATCACTTGCACAACATGGACTGTGTCCCCGGAACAAGTCAATGATCTGTCACTGCAAACGTTATAGTTTATGCAAACGGAAATAAGTGCCAACATATTGTGCGGCTGTCCGTCCAGAACTGTTCTACCCTAACGCTAACCCTAACCATTGACCTTATGAACTAAAAAATGGCACACCCATTTACTCGTGCCTGAGGAAGGTTCACAACGATTTTCATTGAGGTGTTTTCTTCAGTTTTGCGGAGTTAGGAGCCTGCATGAAACAGAAAAACAGATGGGTAAGACTCGTATTGCAGTCTCACAATAGAAAACAGACATCCTGAACAGAAACATTTTCCAACAGCATGCTACGCTAGTCATTAGTCTATATTAACCATCTCTGAAGTCACAACCTTATGACACTTGATAAAAGCAACTGTTCTTTCTACTATTCTTATTATTATTTGTACTAATACTATTACTGTTACTATTATCCCTAACTGCTTTGATCCTGAAGCATGGTCAACCAGAGTTCAGAAGCTAACTGGCTTATAAAAGTATTCAATACTCAATACAATAGTCAACATACGCAAGGCCGGATCATCCATGAGGCTGGTGAGACTGAAGCCTCGAAGCCTGAGCCCCAAGAGGGATCCAGACCGCAGCCCCCAAAATTTCTAGAGGAGTTGCAGTCTTCTAGTTTTAGACTAAAACTTTTGCCAATTCAGCAATTCTGCATTCAACAGTTCACAATTTTTTTCTGCTCGCTTTGCTTGCAGATTAATTGTACATCCACTTTTAAACTTGTTCCTCCATCCTTGCTTGCCTTTATTGTTTAAGCATAAAAGTAACAGTAGCCTACAATCAGAACCAAAATAAAGTCAATATTGCAAATAGGTGTGAGAGGCCCAGAATCACTTTCAAGTCTCAGGGCCCAGAGGGACCATGATCGGGCCCTGAACATACGTTCAGTTCTTTTTAAGAATGGCCTAACCGGAAATGCGTTGAAAATAGTAGGCTTGATGACAAATGAATGTAAGTACAGTAAAGTACTATTATTGTTACCCCTAGTGTGTTACTGCATTAATGGCAAAGTTTCTGGCTAGAAACCCATTGTGACGTGGAGAAGTCAGCAACAAACAAACATCTGCAATCATCCAGTGTGCATATTCAAGTACTAATCATGGTACAGAAGGCAGGCAGGCAGACGGAAAGACAGACTGGTTAGTGTAATCAGTCAACTGGTGGCTGGTCTGGCACGGAGATGTCACTTAGTTTAGTCCTGGAAGGCAGGTCGACCGTGTAAATCTTGAGGGCTCGCTCCTTGCGGTGTGAATACAGAGGTGGACTCACGTGCTTCATCACCCTGATAATTTTACAGCAGAATACACTATTAAACACTACACTACACTACACACAGGCAGTCAACAATGACAATAGATAGAGTCGTTTGAGAGGTGAAAAGCTATGTCTAAGGCCCACTATAGCATAGCTAAATTAGGCATGCTATAGCTAAATTCTACGAGCTACATGTATATCAGACAGGAGACAAAATACAGCACTCAAATAATAAACAAAACATCTTCACTGTTCACGATAGTGTTTTAAAGTGGTGTAATAGATAGACAGAACACACTACTGCTACATCTGATGCAACAGATGGCATCACCTAATGAAATATGCAATATCACACATATCCTACTATATAATCCATAGACCTCTTAAAATAAGGGCTGACAACGGCCATGCTTGGGTATGCGAACTTGAGTCCATCGATATTTTAGTTTTTTTACTATAATTTGGTCAAACGTGGTCCGTTTGCTACAAAATTTTGTACACATAGTGTCACAGACAAAGTGAACAAATGCTGCAAATTTGGTTACTGCATGACCTCTACTTTCTCGTGTGTGCATGTATTGTGGCAAAACCGTACATACTGACATACAGTTTAGCCACAATATACGCACACACACAAAAAAGTAGAAATCGTAAATTAATCAAATTTGCAGCATTTGTTCACGTTATCTGTGGCACTATGCGTATAAAATTTTGTAGCAAATGGACCACGTTTGACAAAGTTATAGTAAAACTCTAAAAACACTGATGGACCCAAGTTCGAATACCCGAGCATGGCCGCCGTCAGTTCTTATTTTAATAGGTCTATGATATAATCCAAAAAACGTCTGTGAAAACATTTACAAAATAATATCGCATTCCATCTAGTGGCCAAGAATAACTGCACTAATTTTTCACAGAAAATGCCCAATGTCCACTAAACACAGCCGCTGCTATGCAGTTGCATTCTGTGACTGATAATGAGAAACACACATCGCTATTAACAGTGCCATCATCCCATGGTCCCTTGTCGTTTTGCACTTGTTCAGTTAGTATCAGACTTGACAACTAAGTGTTGAATTTGCGACTGAATAAAAAATAAAAGCGAGACCTTGAGCTTTCTCTCTGCTGCATCTGTTTCCTCTGCTCATCATTCAGTTCCATCAGTTCTTCCATCCCGTCTCTACATACAAGCACACAGTACGCATATACAGCGTCCGAGATCATATGAGCAATCTAGACAGTAGCAAGAAAGACCTGGTAGTATTGTGCCAAAAAAGATACGTAAAGTTCTGACCTGTCCTGTCTGAAAATAAAAAGCAAAGAGAAGCCCAGATGTCGCTACGGTGGGGCCGACCATATTGGTTATCACTGACCTCAAGGTCGATGATTTTCATTTCATCTGAAAAGGTGTATGTCGCTTCCTATGAGTCACTAATAGTAACCTAGGCCCTATCTATCACCATTTCTGAGATATGGCAAGTTTTCCGTTGAAAAATGCACATTTTTCCTACCTCCCTTCATTTAACAACAACTCAGGCATGCAAAATTTCAGCCAAGTACCAAGGGGACATTTTCAGAGTTTAAGACACATAACTAATTATTTGTGTAAAAATTTGTCCCCATACGCCTTACCCGTTAGCCACAGCAAATCTGTGACAGATGAACGGATGGACAGACAGACAGACGAACGACAACCGTAGCAAAGGCCCGGACCTTTAAGCTTACAGCTTAATGGTTGGTGGCCCAACAATAACTGAGAGGCAACCAGCTAACTCAGGTTAACCTTGGTGATGACCATTAAATGGTTTGTGCCTGAGCATCAAAATCTTGTGCACAATGCACATGTTCTGTTACATCCTACTGTACACATTAACTCTTCAAACTGTCCAACTCAATGGATGTACTGAAGTTGTCTTTCAACAAATACCTCACGACTGAATGCTGTCAACATCTGAAAGGCAATAAGCCATCATCTCAGTGTCTGACTGAAGGATCTGCACAGAGAAATCCTATCCGGCAGAACTGTGAGTGTCAAGGAAGACATGAACAGTTTTGGCCAGCTCCACAAAAATATGCAGGACAAAGATCGGTGGCAACAAAAATGAAAAAAAACTGATGAGTGGTATTCTCCACTTAATATGATTATCACTGCTATTACAATATGTCACAACAATGTAAGCAGCACTGACTTGTATATGAGAGTGGCCCCATCATCGCTGACAGCCAGTGGCCACTGGTTGATCTGCGATACGTTTGGGTTCCAGTCCAACTCCTTGTCCAGTTCCATCACTGACATGTCATATGGAAACGTTCCCTTCGCCTGACACGCAAGCCAGCACACGGCTAACAGTGGATAATGCACATTATGCAAATATTAACTAAACAGCTGATCATTTAAAATCATATTCATGCACACAATTAATAAACTAAATTAAATCACTGACAACAGTCATGTAATTCATGCACAACCAGAATTTGCTGAGTCATTTTTTGCAATTGCAAAAATATGAGGGTTGTTCTATAAATACATTACAAAACGGCATCATTCTGTTTGTTTTTGAAATATATAAAGTCTGAAATATACATTCTGTACAAGAAATTTTTTTAATGATGATGTCATTACTGTGATGTCATCTGTTCACAGAACACAGTTACTCTATACGTGTATTATTTTCTCCATCAGTAATCTATTGTAACTTGCATGTGACAAACAGCATAGAAACCAGAAAAAATGAATAAACTTAACAAGTTAATGTCAGATCTTTTAATGCTGTTTCATTTTTCAACATATCGTTCGAGTTCATTACAAAATTTGTCCCATAACTCCTATCTGTCAACAAGCTTTTAAATGCTGCATGCAAAGAGAGATGCTGGCCGCTGTCCAAGCCACTGACGAACGATTGATGGCACCTCGACACCTAATGCAAATTTAAAGTGCGGCTTGACAGATTTTGGGTGAACAAGAAGTTACGTATGACTGGACTGTCAAAATAACTGGAACCGGAGACAGAACGAAGTATGTTAAAAATAGTCATTAGATTATTAGTAGAATCTTTCATATTGTGATACGGATATAGAGGACTTTGTGCCTGCATCCGTTTATCTACGCTACTGGTTACTGATTACAAGAAACATACATTGTTGGCTTTGTAAAACACCGGTCACCATATACTGGTTGCACTTCAGAGTGAACCTGATTTGCAACAAGTCTTTTTTGCCCACAAAAAAGAATAACTGCATGCTGTTTGTTATGAGATACAACTTCAGTGGCGACGTCAAAGTATTTAATTTTATAAATGACGTCACTGTGCTGTCAGCATGATAAAATTTACAGCTGGTACTCAGAATGAAATTCCCTACGAAACATATATTTCAAACTTTTATAATTAAAAAACTAACAGAATGACATTGTTTTGTAACTTAGTTATCGAACGACTCTCGTAAAAGCACAAAACTGTCTTCTCACTTTACCTTGGCAATGCAGATGTTTTCAACAGGAATATTGCTGATTTCAGAAATCTGCACACGCAGGGACAAAAACGTACAAGTGATCTAATAACAGCTGCCTAAAATCAAATCAACACAAAGAAAAAACAATTAAGAAATATGGGTGGTTTTGGGAGCAGGAGGTGATTATCTTATTATCTTAAGTTTGGTAACGAGCCATGAAATGAATGCAAAGAAAAGAAGACTGAACAGAATAAGCTTTGCAGCAACTTTCTCACAAACGCCACACAACAACTGACTATCTGCAATTATATGCGCTACACAGAAAGGTAAACAATACTCTTACAACCGACCACAATTAAATCAACATAAATAAAAAAGTACAAAAGTGCAAAAAAGACAAAAAACAGAACTATTTATATCAAATATAGTACTCCAAAACGTTGAACAACTTAATACTCTGCACAAAACATAAAGTGCGCATCAATTTGCAAACTGTTCAAATACGAGTATTTCAAAACACGTTCCTAGAAAAGAAACAGATCTATCAATTTGGCCAGAATTGTTCTTGCACGGTTCGTATGGCAGGATAAAATGCAGAAACACTCGCTTGTAATCTTTCATCCACATAATGACGACACACAAGCCTGACATCATGTGACCTCATTTAATCAGAGTCCAACAAAAAGTAACCCAAAGATAAATTAAGATCAGCAGCACACATTGCTGAGAGCAGTGTTGAGACTAAGATCTGTGACGTAGATTTCCTGCAGTCGACCGAGCTCGTACTTGGATGGCCACCATCGACGTACGTACAACGACAAATCAGTCCGACCACCACTGGATGACACTTGCTCCGGACCTGACAACAGATGAAGACGATCAGTTATCACACAAGTGCTACACTGGCAACAAAAACAAGAAAAAGACTGTTCAACATCCCCAAAACGTTAATTTGATGTGAGTGGTTACTATTTTAACAAGCTGACAGGCAACACAGCTCGTAACTGACAGCCAACAGACACTAACGCACAACTGCACAGAGACTGAGATGGATGATGCAAACACACTCTCTTTCTGAATATAAAGGTTGCTGTTGTTGTTGTAGACCACACCTCCTCTTTTCGTCAATAAAAGTCACCTGTAACAGCCATGAGCCTATAGAACAGAGCTAGCTGTATGAATTGTAGGCTTAAATAACAGACGGAAAAGAGGCTAATGACTTTAACAATACTACTGTGTGACTAATGGCAGACTACCAGAAGTACTTGAGGGAGACAACAATAAAGTGTATATAGGGCTTCTAACACCTCATAGCAGCATTGCAGAAACTGCTAAAACAATGGAAATGCGAAAACCCTACAGCATAAACATAACTAGTAATACTTCACATTGTAAACAATCTACCATATACGCCGCACACATTAACTGCCGATACCACAAACCCTAACCAGTCACATTTGATTTGGAGACCCAACAACCCGCTGCTGCTGCTACATACTACTACTACTACTACAACTAAAGATCTGAAACGTATTTCTTATACAATCCGAGCTATGGTCATTTTTGTCCCAAATTTCATTGCCATGGCAATGAGGGTCGATTGGAAAAGAATTTGACTGGCAGCATTCGATGGCCCAACCCCAACCCCACAATAAATGCAAAGATCCTGCAGATATCTCTTATGCCAGCAGAGTTATAACTCATTTTGTCCCAAATTTTGTTGCAATGGCAACAAGGGTCAGTTGGATGTAAATATAATGACACTGTTAAATTGGTCGAGCCTGATTACCCCATCCTAGAACCAAATCAGAAGTAGATCAGATGATCAGTTGCTAAGATATGACCATTTGAAGTTCTTCCTAGAAGCCTTTTCCAAGAACGAAGGTCGGTCAGTCGGTGCGTCATCAATATTCATAACACTAATTTCATATACTCCTCTTTGCTAAGATAGGAACGTAGTGTGCGCGGAGTAAAAAAATCTAGGGACTTGTTTTAAATAGCCTTGAAATGTAACATTCTCACAGACATTTGCCATTGGCTTCTAACTGGTGGCATTGTCCATAACAATACCCGAACATCATTCCAGGCATGTATCAATGTTCACACAAACACATAATGACACACAGCAGTTGATAATAATCCTGCAAAAACAAGCTTACCATCTAGCACTTCAAACACAAGGTCACTGAGAATGGAACTTCCAAGCCCTTCAAACCCAAACGAATCCAGTGTAACGGAATTGTCGGCAAAAATTCGACCTGGGTTCTTCCAAGACTTTTGCCGCAGTCGACACCTGTTGCCAGGAAAATACAGCAATGAGTACAAGCACTGCATCAAGGCCGTAGGTTAATTAATAAACAGTGCAAAACATCCACATCAAGCAACCGAAATATACTCATATAGTGTCACATGTTACTAGTAAAAAGAGGCAAAAAAGCTTTTGTTCCTGTTACAACAATGACATTTATAACAATATTCAATGGCATTTACATGCCTACATGTAAAGCACAGTGTACTGTACCAAAATGGGAGTCTTTCCCAACGCATTACTCATGTATAACACAACTGGAATTAGGTCTACATTTGCTTCGATAACAACATGTCATTTGGTCATTCTAACATTTAAAGTACAGCTGCAATGAAACGTCAGTACCATTACCTGTCAACACCGAGTGTGAGAATGCCTTGTGATCGAAGCTCATTGACAATGACAGTCTTAGCATCGAGCACTGTCATACCATCCGCAACAATCACCTCCACACTCGACCGAATCGGCTGTCACAAACACACATCATAAACTCTCTAGATTTTGTCATTAAATAGTAACAAGTCACATATTTGAATCAACTGACAATAAGTCACCACAATACTCCTGATAAAGTGCAACAACATTGCTATAAGAATTGTGCAAGAGCACCATATATGCCTGATCGTGCTACAGTGCCAAGTAACGTTTAGTGTGATTGCAAAAAACAAGCATATAACCACTGTAAAATAAACCTAACAAAAATCAAATCAATAATTAAAAAAGGAATTAATACAGGTTCATATGTTGCAAATGAATCAGAGACTAAGCTGAGTGTTCACGTTTACTGTAAGGCACAAACAGTTTGGATTTTAAAATCAAGCTGAAGATTTGTAAAGCACCCCTTAAACAACGTTCTATCTTCTGTGCAACTGAATGCGCTGAACAGCTCAGCAGCAGGACATGACAGTGAGTTCGAGTTCCAGACAAAAGGAGCACTAATGCTGAAAGCTTTTGCCAGCAACAGTAGAACTATCAGATACAGAAAGCAACAGTTTGTCCTACTATCGTAACGTGCAAGCCGACTGACAGTCACAAATGAGATGAGACAGGTGAGCCACACTGCCAGTGGATCATGTCCAGCATGTGACCATCAGATCAATTACATCGGCCATTTACCACTTATTTAACTTTGCTTGTTTTGGTGTAATTCGGACAGTGTTGAGAGTACTTGTAAAGAAGTTACCTCGGGGTCATTGAGGATCAACTGGTACAACTGAACACGGTGTTCTCCAGGCTTGAGCGCTCGGCCGTACTTGATATTGATCTAAGATCCACACGACAAACACACGTCACTTGACTGACAGACACACAACACTACACATCACTCGACATACAGACGACCAACGCAAATGATTTGACAGACTAAAAACATGCTCATGCTGTCATGCACCGCTAGTCAGACAATAGCGCACTATTCACAGCTGGTCTGCTCCTACAACTTACGCTAATACTAACATGTTTTTCCAGCTAATTTCTCAACAAGGGAATAAGTAAAAGTGCAGTGGTATCCCTCTATAATCGTTGGCCAAATACCAACTCTCAAGTTTATCACGGCTGACATCTGTCAAAATTACTGATCATTTTACGGGCAATTATGACACTAAAGGACAGTTTGGACTTTATCTACAGAACCAACTCTGCATAACTGTAAATTCATACCAACACTACACTCCAGACAATGATTAGCAGTTTTATCTCAAACATGACTAGAAAGAGGACATTAAAACAGGAAAGGCTCACCTGCGCATCATTGGAATAATTAACCAGTGTGTCAGAGAGATGCGTTTCTTCCGTCTCCTGTCCAGTCTGACTTACTCTGTAAACCTACACATCATGAAAAACAGGCACTGAACAGCAGGAATTATTAGCCATTAGAACAATCAAGATCTGCAATGAACTAAACAGTGATTATAACAAGTGCTGCCCTTGTTACGAATGAAAACAGAAACAGCTGTTTGGACAGACTACTGAGTCACAGCTTCCCAGTTCATCCAAAACGAACCAACAAATAAACTGCTTGAATGGATGTTACAGACAACTTCGTTTGGACTCTAAAAATGTGGCGCACTGTGACCGACTGATAAATCATGCTCCCCAATTTATCATACTTGTTTACTTACACACGAAAACAGAACGAGAGACAGACCAACTAAACACAGGACATAGACTCAGCAGTACTGACAGACATCAACAGACAGAAAGAAAAAGAACACAGCACATAATGACGAACCACCTTAAAGTTATCAACAGTTGTGCCGATATGTGGCTCTAACGCAGCCTTCAGTGACTTAAGCGTAATGCGTCGATCAACACTCACATACAGCGCTGCAGTCACAAGCAAACAGCAGACACACTAACACAATAAACACCCAAACAACTGACCTCATACTGTCAACAAGTATTTAATTATTTACACTGGTGATACCTCTAGCATTTCAACAATGAGGCTGTGACATGAAAGGCCACCAGACCAGGTCCAGCTTCAACAGTTCAGTATGCAAACTATGGGCAATCCAGCCCAATATGCATCGAACAAATGAAATCAACTACCCTGTAATTGCAAAAAAAAAAACAAAAAATTGAAATATGGGCAGAGCCCAACG
>Ga0209454_1004950_pt1 | contig 10107 bp, 7 predicted proteins | sample WorMetHERISLAND1_2_FD_187400 | JGI IMG/M metagenome (GOLD analysis project Ga0209454, IMG submission 187400) | Marine gutless worms symbiont microbial communities from Max Planck institute for Marine Microbiology, Germany - Olavius geniculatus... | ecosystem: Host-associated > Annelida >... | reverse complement strand
TTTTCCAGTGTTAACAGCAAGATCGCCGATCTACCGCTAGAATTATTGATGTTTTATACATTGCAAATGATCATGAGTATGAATTCAAGACACAAAGGAACCTGTTTTGTGTGCATAATGCATATTACTGCTTAAACTTCATCTGCCGATATATTATTGTGATGTGTTTTGAGGTAGAATTGCTTTTTGCATCGCAAGCGATTCTGCCTGTTTCCTGCACATTGCTTCCTGGCATGGTCTGACTGTCATCTGTCACGTTTATGCACCACCTTGCTTTAACTGTTGTTGTCTTTACATGCTATTTGGCAGGCGCACTTGTCGGGTCCAGCGACACATTGTGCTGTTAGGGGTCGCTGATGATCTCCAAGGGAAGGGGAGATTTGGGGGTTAAATTCCGAGCCAAAGTGTGCGATTCTGTTGCTTATTTGTGATTTACCATGTGACAGCATCTATCAGAGATGCCACCTGTTACCAAATTACTTTGACTGCTAGTTTACCTGATGTTGTCTTACGTTGTATTGTACTTGCTTTGCATTTCACATCTTGAGTAGATGCATTGCTGATTGTATGCAGCTGTTTAAGGAGTGGAAAGAACAAAAGCACCATAACAAATATAAACTAGTTCCTTTTCATGTTGATATGTCATCACGGGATCATGAAATCATGTCTCTTTTCTGTCAGGGTAAGCAGTGAGCATGAATTAGTGTATTTTCACGCTTGATTGCCATTAACAGTATCTTGTGTTATTACGCGCGACAGAATTGCGATGGCTGTAGTGCGTCTTAGCCATTGCAGTACTGCTCGTTCATCCGTCTGTCCGTCTGTCTGTCCGTCACATGGGTGGATCAGTCAAAAACGGTGCAAGTTAGGATCACCAAATTTTCACCGTTGGCTGCCTGGAAGACTCTAGTTTTAGGATCTGTAAAGCTTTTCCATAAATTTGGAAGGGGTCACCCCCAGCAAGGGTGCTAAATGAGAGGTAAGTGGGAAAAATTTGCGATTTTCAGCCAAAAAGTTGCTGTATCTCAGAAACTGTGCGAGATAGATAGGGCCTAGGTTGCTATTAATCACTAATAGGAAGTCCTACACTGGCTTTTGATTGGCATTGGATGCAATGACCTTGGATGACCTTGAACATCAAAATAGGGGTTTTTATGAATTTTTTGGCGATTTTTGGCTGCAACATACATTTCAAGAGCGAATTGTGCCGAAATCGCTAGAGATCAACTGGGACAGTCTGCATATGAAACTTTCAGCATTAAACGTAGTTTTTACTTGTTCAAATTTCGTCTCCCCTGCATTCAAGGAATTCTCCGTACGGTAAAGGTAAAAGGTAAAGGTCGTCAATTTGTATAGCGCATCGTTGCGAGCATGCGCACGCCTCTAATGCGCTTTCGTCACTAACCAGAGCCACCTGGCGCACGGCCACCGTGTGCAGCCTGCAGACACAGGCTGGCGCAGCGGCCAGCTAGGCCACCCCAGTCAGCTGTACCAAGGTCCCTACCTTCCTACTCATTTTACCGTTTTACGGAGGGTAGAAGGCTGAGTCGACCTAGCTGGCAGGCTTCGCACTGAGATGGTTTACCTGCCCGCAGGCAGTCACCCATCACAGTACTAACCGGGCCCGGCGTAGAGTAACTTTGTTTCAGCCGAAACACGTTACCAACTACGCCACGCCACGGGGCGTCCAACTTGGATACTTTCTTCAAAATACTCACATTCGGCAACTCAAACGGCAGCAGCCACACGAGACGGTGGCGCTATCTGGTGCATGTACATGCATCGTACTCAATGTCAGTCGCTGGGATTTAGATGTTGTTCGCAGTGGGCCTTTAAACATGCACTGCTGTCACGTGTTTTCTTTTGTGTTAGCTATGCTTTCTTGTTTGTCATATTATTTATAGTTAGTCCGCTCGGAAGCGATAGCTTTTAGAGTGGACTTATGTTTTACTGCAGACGTTTTTTTATTTATTGTTTTTATTCCAACACGAGATCTTCGAGCTTCGTCGGCCGATCGGCATGAAATTTTGCACGATGATCAGTAGTAGGCTGAATTCTATAATGCCAGTCCAAAATTTTGGGCCCTTCCCCAAAAATTCAAGGGGTTAAAATCATGCAAAATTTGGCACAGAGGAAAGGAACAAAAAGCACTTAGAAGAATAGGCCTACAGGAGAAAATAATGCATGCAAGGAGTTCATAAGATTGGTCACAATTTAATAATGTTTCTTGTCTGTATTAAAGTTGATAGTAGACAATTTTTGATAACAGCGGAGTGGGGAGACGGGAGGGGGTAGACATTTGTGATGTCATATTTGTTGGGAGGGGCTCAGAGTAGTGTGACGAAACGTGACGAGGGGGGTAATTTTTTTTCTAAAATCACATGATGTCATTTATGGACGACCCCTAAGGCATAGGTTGCTATTGATCACTAATAGGAAGTTGCATGACGCCCTTTCAGATGAGATGAAAATCATTGATCTTAGTTGATCTTGAAGTCAGTACACGCTGTTGTGGCTAAATTGTACATCATATCTTGGAAATGGGAAATTATTGCTGTTATTCACTATAAATAAGAAGTTGCTATAGCTCATGGTATGTCAGAAACTGTTACTTGTTTACGTTGATTTCAGCTGACAGTCGACTTTGCACACTTCGGCTTTGTTTTCTTTTCATAGTACTTCCGAGTGTATTAATTTTGTTTGATGCATAATTTGGCTACTAATAATAATACTCACTCCTAACTACACTTCAGCTTTACTTACACCTAGTGCGGTCGGCTATCGCAGCAACAGCTGGGTTTTTTTTGCTTTATACATGCCTTAAGGCACATCTGTGCTATTGTGATATCATGATAAAGATGATTGGCAGACAGTGGCAGTTGCTTCAGGTTTGGCCAGAATGCATTGCAGAAAGAATACATTTTCCAAGATTGCATCAGTTGTCTGGCATGATGAGTGGTACCTTTGTAATGCTACTTGACTTAGCAAAATGGTAAAGGTCTGCGTACTTACTACAGAACTTGAAGATTGACTGGATGAGCACGTTGGCTTATTTTAGCTGCAGTAGTGAAATCACAAGGTCTGAAGGATGGTGACATTATCATTTTGACTCTGCGTCGGCTGCCGGCCAGCGATCCGTCAGATCGTATCAACTCGTTTCCTCCCGTGAGACAATTGTTTGGATATGTGAAGCAGACACAGCACATCAACCCGCATGACACTGAACAGCTGCGTCCTTTGATCAGTAAGTCTCATTGTCAGTACTATTGCAATTGTACTGCACCAGGTGAGGGCTAGAGCTCATTACATGCCATGGCCACTTGATGATGGGAAGCCTGTTGCATCTGCTGAACTTCTTGATGTTATTTTTGAAGAGAATTTTAAGATCGATATGCATGTCAGTTTTGTTCTAAACCACTGTAACCAGCCATTGTACTGAGTATTTTTTGCTTAAATTGTTGTACTTTCAAGTCTCTCGGGGTTTAACTAGCACTCAGCTTGGTCAAGTTTTCTCAGGCTTTTGTTGTATCAGATTAATTATTGGAATACAGTCTACCCTTAAATGGCTGTACAGGTTTGGTTATAATACTTAGCCAGTGTCTTTCAGTGATGTCATGATGTCCTGCTCAGTTGACTTGTTTCATAATATGATTTGTGAGGAAATCCAACCACTCCAATCCCTCCACTGTCGTCCTATGTTTAGCATTCTGATAGTGCACATGGAGTGGACATGATTTTGTTTTTTTCTGTGTACCAGTAAACAAATGGTTGACTCATATTCTTAAATCTCTGTTTGATTTTCTATAGCTGTAATATGATTTCCGTACACTAATTTTTAATACCCTTTATTTGTTTGCTCTTATGTTAATCATGTAACATGTTATTGCTGTTTTTTAAACTTTCGTTTGTATTCATTAAGTATTCTCTGCTTTATGTGTTTTTGTGCCATGTTACTTACTGTGTGCTGCTAACTGAGAATATTTTTAGAAAGCATTCATTGAATTGCAGCACCAAGTTATGCTTTGTTTTTGTGCACATGCTTTATTGTTAGCTTGAATTTGTTGTTCTTTGTCACAGATGAACAACTGAAGCAGAATAAAAGTCTGTGTGCTGTGAGATATGTCATTCTGTTGAAGTATCGACAGTATCCAATTGATGAGAAAGTGTTTCATGATGCTGAGGTTTGTTTGCTTTATGTATTGTTTTCAGCATTCTAATATCACTTTGTGTGTTTTATCGGTAACTCTGAACCAAGAAGATGAGTGTTTCCTGTAGTGTGAATGACTGCCCATTATAACTGCATGTTGTATATGACTGCAATGGTCCTATAAGCTAACTACGGTTAAATACACGCTCCGCTTACATGCAAGTCAGCTTGCGGTCCCAAGGCCGTACGTATAAGCGAAGTTAACTGTATTTCCGGAGTGGAACAAGATATTAACAATAGGAAAATGGCATTGCAAGCAGTAGTTTGTCCTGCATAATATGATGGCATAATTTGGTGAACTTTAGTTCACAAATGGCAACGGGGACCAGAGTTAAAGCCCACTGAAAAACCAGTACGTTTGGTGGCCATTGTATTGTGCATTGAAACATGTGGGTCTGTTCTGTTTCAGTACGTTGCATCTATGACGACGACTGTTCGCCAGTTTAATGCACTTGTCAACCTGTCATGTAGCCAACTGGCTAGAGACATTCTGCGACCAGTCAACAAACACGCGTTTATTCACAACTTGAACCCAGCCAGACAGAAGTCTTCTGACCTGGTTTGTTCTCCTGGCTTTTTTCTGAAGTCACTGAATGTTCACTAATTTTTCGGTATATGAGGATCATCCCAAAAGTTTCTGGTCTCGACATATTGGACAATAATATTTTCCACAATCTATGCATTAGTGAAACTTACATCCTTCACAAACTCTAATGAGTTTGTTGTGGATATGATGTCATTGTAATTTATGACAGCACAGAGCTCTAAACCAAAACGATTTGGAGCGCTAACGCAAATAGCATAGAATCAGGCTCACTGTTGCACGACAATTTTTTAGTCTGTAGCTGGATTTGTAAAAGTGGGGCCCCATGTCATCTGATTTTGTGAAAACCCTGACAAATACACTTATGAATTGTCCATTTGAGTTGATGAATATAGGACAGCCTAAATCTACACAAATAAAAGCATTTCAGTCAGTTACGATGCCGTATATTTATTCAAGTGCATATTTAGAGTGCACAGTGTCAGCCAGTGGCCGAATCTGAGGCCACATCAATAGTTGATGGTGTCAGTTGAGTCTTGTTAAAAATTTGACAATAATGATTTTACTTGTGTTGACGAAATACTAACCAAGATTTAACTTGTTACATGGGGCCCTGGTGTGCACGGGGGGCTGGGAGTCAGGTAAGCCCTACGCGTCTTCCCTTAAATCCCGCTTCATATTGCAGTTCAGTCCAAAAGTCTACAATTACGCAGCTGGCTGTTTTTGACTGACTTCGTACACCAAGACCACCTTGCATGCAGTAATGACCTGAGCCCCAGTGACTATTATACAAATAGTGACTGGCGTTATGGTCATTATTCAAAATTTTGGACCCAAAGTTTGTAATATGTTGCCCCAGATTGAAGATCGAGAGCAACATGTTACGAACTGAGGGGAAAAATTTTTCAGTAATGATCAAGATGCCAGTTTCTATTTGTTTTGTTATACCTCAACGTCTCTACGCAAATTTGTGGTATTTCATGCTGACTTCAAATAAAGTAAACATGGTTGTCTGCTGATAACGTATGATGTAATGATGTACCGTTTAGCCACAATACACGAATCTGGTGTCAGCATGGTGATAGTTGTCTTGAATGTTAATGAGGCATGACCGGAGTTGGCGTAATGACGACTCCAATCAAATGGTGCTTTCCCATAGGGCACTATTGTTAATAGTGTCTCCAGGGAGGGCACTATGTCACTGCGTTTCTGCTGAGGAGGTGCCTATGGCATATTTGTGAATGTCACATGACGTGATTTGGACCAATTGTGTGCAGGTATTTTGCATTGAGGTATAACACTATCTGTTTTGAAATCTAGAATTTCATTATGGTGGTGTCCGCTACCACTATAATGAATGACTTGAGGCTGTTTGTGTTGACGCTGTGAATCGCTTCTAATTAATACTCTGTGATGTCATAAATAACAATGACGTCATATCTGCAATGGATGCATTAGGGTTCGTAAAAGATGTACATTTCACTGATGTATGGATTGTGGAAAATGTTATTGTCTAATAGGTCGAGGCCGGAAACTTTTGGGTTTACCTGCGAACAGAAACTGCTATAGGCTCGCGCGCATCTCATGAGCGTTAGCTCAGATTTCTTGTTTGGTTTATTGTAGAGTACTGGTAGCAGTTTATAATTCGTGGTGAAAGAGGCATAAATGTGTGCATTTAACAACTTCCCAGTTGTTTGAAATTAACTTTATCTTGATAGATTTGCCACGGTAACCAATGTTGCATGGTCCTGTTAATGCTGCTAACGTTGGTGTGTTGACAGGGTCATCTGAACAGTTCACAGGCGTCGGCAGTGAGTTACATCTCTGATGCAGTGCTGCAGCCGTATGCTAGTTCAAAGATCTGTCTGCTACAAGGTCCTCCGGGCACCGGGAAGTCACTGACAACCATTGCTCTCATTGAAAATATTCTTGCACAGGTATTCTCATTATTTTATCACAAAAAAATGAAAAAGGTTAAAATCTGAACATGAGTTGTAATTTGTGTCAGTTTTAGTTGACATTTGGAAGTTTTGTTTTTAGAGGCATGAGTGTGTCCTGTTATTGGTTATTTGCTGTTATGCACTTGCTTTTGCTCACTGCTGATCTTTGTTCATTTATTGCATTTATGCATGTCGATTGGTACTTGTGCTGCTGCATAATTGTGACATATTGTCGATACCACAATGACTAACCGTTTGCAGTGAATGATGTCTTTTTTCAGAAAAACGCAAATTGTCGTAAGATTCTGCTGTGCGCTCCATCAAACGCAGGCATAGATGAGCTCTGCAGGAGATTGATGCAACGAAACGGTTATCTTTACTTTTATTGAAACTGTGTATTTGACTAGGAGAGATACACCCTTTGTTTAGCTAATTCATACTTACATGTGGATTTACATACGTGGAAACTACAGCGTGGATTTATGGCTATTGTATACTTGCATGCCAAGAAATATATGACATTGCATGTTTACTGCTTGCGTGATGTTTATCACAAGGTTTGTACAGAGTCTGGAAAGTCATGAAATTTTGACAGTTCTAAGTCTTTGAAATAAGGGCGCGATGTTGAAAAGTCCAAAAAAGTTGGAGTCCTTGCATTTTACCAAGGTTAATTGTGTTAGCTAAGCAAAAGTACATTTGCCATGTTTGCTGATTTTTGTCGGCCAACGTTATCAGTGAACTAAATCCTGCCTAATCTGGGCCAGAAAAGTTAGCAGCTTTTATCAGAAGACACAGCATTTTGGTCCTCGTTTTTTTGAAATTATGCTATGTTGGGTCATGGAAACAGTGTTATTAAGGCTGATGTCAGTAATGTTGGTTTGATGTGATGTAGCTCAGAGAGCAGGCATCAGCTTTGTCCGTGTTGGCAGTGAAGCCTCGGTTCATGCGGACATCAGGCCACATTGTCTCTCTGAATTGGCCAAGGAGAGATTTCGCCAGTGTACGTTGTGCTCATTTGTTACTACATCAACAGCTTTGTCGTTAATTCTAGTTTACTGGCTGGCCCTGGGCTCAGGCTGACATACTGTGCAGCCATCCACCTGACCTTTGACCTTCGTGGTGAAAATGGTCGCACTGTTCACTCTTGCTCTGGGGGAAATTTCACACTGATTTCGGTTTTTGATCTTCGCTTTTCAGTTTTTGAGTTTGAAGCCTTTCATGATATGGGATAGCAGACGGATGGACAGATGAGCAAAATTCATAGTGCAGCATATGCAGACGGTTGCACGATAACATATCAATTATTATAACACTCACACAAACATAGCTGTCATTTTCAAAGTGTATGTGGATTATCCACTGTCCTCCTAAAGCTGGATACTCATTCTGGTGCATATCCAATATTGTTGAAGCATTTATAAGTTATTCTACTTTTGACGAGTGTGGACTAAAATTGAAATCTTAAAATTAATCAGTGCTCAATGATGTGTAAAAACTAAGTAAGTACTGCTGTCAGTTGCATGCTGTGAGTTAATATCACGGCCAGTTAAAAACAGAAATGATAGCAGGTGCGTGTGTGCATCATTATTCCATTTGAGAATCTGGAATGTCAAAATAATGCCACTACACAAACACTGTCAGTCTAACCCTATTTCTTGCCCTAATTCCTACCTACCCTGACTTATCCCAACACTAAGCTAGATCACTGTTTTCCAGTTTTGACTGGATGCCATGCATGAGGGTGTATGGTATTATTTGTGTTGTATGTTACAGTTCAGCAGCCGCGACTCAGTAGCATTAATCGTGACCGCAACGAGCTGCAGAAGAAGATTGACAAGCTGGAGAAACAGAAGCAGCAGTGCGTCACTGCAAGAAAGCTCTCTGAGGTATATACGCGGTGTTTCATAAAAAAGGGACCCTTGTTTTGTTTTTCTCAATTCATACAAATGATGATCAATTTACACAAAATTATTACCAGTTGTAGCTGAAGAAATACTAATTTAAAATATTGCAACAAAATATGGCAGTTGATTAAATATTCTTTGTTAGTCATGACGTAATGCTGACGTCATAATGTTGGCCAAATTAATAGAAATTTTTGGAAAATAAAGGCACGGGCACAAGCTTGATAGTCTCAACTGGTGCAGTCAGTTGCTACTCTGCTTCGATGGTGAACTTAATCTGGTTTGCTAATGAAAAATGTTTAACGTATCAGCACTAAGCAACATGGGGACATGAAATCAGGCATCTTGCGATCCAAAAACGGAACCATTTTGCAAGCTCTGTGTGCTAGTGCACTGTCTTGCTCGAACATGTGAAATTCCAACTGCCCCCACAGACACGTAAATGCGATTGCTTTGCACGTTTTTGTGGCTGCAACTGTAAAACTTCAAAAATTAGTCATCGGCGAACCAAATTTTTCACCATCTGAGCAGGGTAGCAATAGACAGCACCGGTTGAGACTATCAAGCTTGTACCCGTGACATATTATAATGTCAGCATTACGTCACGACTAACAAAGAATATTTAATCAACTGCCATATTTTGTTGCAATATTTTGAATTTTTCTTAACTACAACTGGTAAGAATTTTGTGTAAATTGATCATCATTTTTACGCGCTAAAGCAGAATGCTTCGCGCGTCTTTGCCATCGTCTGGGCGTCCATTCGTCCGTCCGTCCGTCCGTCCGTCCGTCCGTCTGTCCGTCTGTCTGTCTGTCTGTCACACTCGTGAGCTGTATCAAAACGATGCAAGCTAGGATCATGAAATCTTCAATGTGGGCTGCCCCAAGGTCTCTAGTTCATCGTGACAAAATTTCGTGCCACTGGGTGTAGGGGTTCCCCTCGAACGAGGGTGTCGAAGAGGGGTACCGCCCTAAAAAGACGTCATTTTGCCGCTATTGGCTTGAATAATGTGAAAACGGTTGCAGATAGGCACAGACATGCTGCTTATCATAACAAGCACTGGTGACAGGCTTTTTGGATTTATTAACATCGATGACCTTGAACGACCTTGAACCCCTCAAAAAGAGGTTTTTAGTGAATTTTTCGCAATTTTTGGATGCAGCGCACATTTCAACACTGAATTGCGTCGAAATGGCTGGCGATAGACTAAGACAATCTGCGTGGATAGTTCGACTTTCTCGTGTTAGAGCAAGACAGTGCACTAGCACACCGAGCTTGCAAAATGGTTGCATTTTTGGATTGCAAGATGCCCAATTTCATGTCCCCATGTTGGTTAGTGTTGACGTGATAACCGTTTTTCATTAGCGAACCAGATTAAGTTCACCATCGAAGCAGGGTAGCAACTGACAGCACCAGTTGAGACAAGCAATTAAAATCAAGCTTGTATACACGACACATTATGACATCAGCATTACGTCGCGACTGGCAAAAATATTCAATAAACAGCCATGT
>Ga0209454_1004948_pt1 | contig 10112 bp, 8 predicted proteins | sample WorMetHERISLAND1_2_FD_187400 | JGI IMG/M metagenome (GOLD analysis project Ga0209454, IMG submission 187400) | Marine gutless worms symbiont microbial communities from Max Planck institute for Marine Microbiology, Germany - Olavius geniculatus... | ecosystem: Host-associated > Annelida >... | reverse complement strand
GTCGGTCTATGCTGAACGCTGTCGACAACGTTGACATCAACGGCGGACAAACAAATATAGCAGCGGCACTGCGAACAGCCCGTAACGTAATGTTTACGTCGGGAAACGGCGCTCGCGGTGGCACTGGTAAAAATAGGGTGCCGATGATTCTTGTCCTTCTTACGGACGGCGCAGCTAACCGCGAAGCGGATCGGACTCTAGATGAAGCTAGAGCGACAAAGGCGGCCGGAATCATAATCTACACTATCGGCGTCACGAACCAAGTAGATGAAGACGAGCTCAGAGATATCGCGTCGAAAGCAGAATACTTCTTCTTTGCGTCAGACTTTTCGCAGCTCAACAATGTCTTGCTGTACCTCGTCGAGAACTCGTGCAAAGAGGCGGCCACGCTGCCGACAACGACCACCACAACTACGACACCGTCCACTTCAACTTCGACTTCGACTACTACGACAACACCAACTACGACCACCACTACGACACCAACCACTACGACTACCACAACTACAACACCGTCTATGACAACGTCGACTACGACACTATCCACGACAACTTTGATATCAACGACGACGACAACGCCAACAACCACTAGCACTACTACGACGCCAACTACTACGACAGCACCAACTACTGCTACTACTATTTCTACGTCAACTTTTACACCTACTACTACAACGAGCTCTACCACTACTGCGTCAACCACTACTACCACGACTACACCCACTCTGAATGTTAGACGCTTTACTGTACCGGCCATAACCACTACTATAGCAACTACTTCCATTGCTACAGCCATTGTTGCACCAACTGCATTCATTACAACTACCACGCCGTCAACGACCACATCAAAAGGTAGGCCTATGTAAACGTAATTTCGTTGTAGTTTTTGTTCAGCCGTCTGTTTTTGTATCCACGAAGTATTTTTTAAACCTGAAATATTAGTTTATTTTTATTGGGTCACACGTTGACGGCATCGTGCTTTGTATGCCACTTGCAGTTTTACATGTACATGTACTCGTAAAGTCCACATTTTGCAAATGTCGTCGATGTCCATTCCATCCAATTTCTTTGTAGGTCGTCATTTTTACCTGTCGTCTTCCACTGTGAGCCTGACGAGCTGTTTTCAAGTTTTCCATTCTGAGTTATTTTAGTCTTTATTTTTTAAGGGAGTTAAGTAATGTTGTGCATGTCATTGATTATACACTTTAGATTCTAAACATAACATTTGTCTTTCTGGGTTTGTTCCTTTTACAAATTATTTTATTTGATGCCACCAATTTTCATTGACACGTACATAGGTTAAAAGAGTGGTCTGTCTGCCGCGATGCTGTGAAATTTTTAACTCTTCTTTGTCAACTTTGTGTGTGCGTTAACTTACTGTGCTATTTAACATGTGTGTGTGTGTGCATTTGTGTGTCTTTGTGTAGATGATTTTCCATTTATCATAGTAGGTGCAACTGTCGGTATAGCACTCGGTCTTCTTGTCGTCGCGGTTGTCGCTGTTCTTGTCTGCAAACGCCTGAATGTCGTGCGACACAAAGGTTGTTACACAACGTCGTCACACTGCATGCAGACATTGCGTTTGTTCTCGTAGATCTAATCTACCAACGCCAGCATCATGGTACATCAGTTCAGCTGCCAGTGCCCAACAGCGTGTTGTGTTAACCGTATTCACCGTCACGCCACGTTGAGACATTCGCTTAGCACAAAACATCTTTAGGTTTCAAGCCTCTGGAAAAATAAATAAGTTCCTCGTGTCGCACCTTGTGTGTGACCTCGCTTGCCCTTATATGTATTGATATTAAGAACATTCTGTAATATTGTTCTAAATTATCTCAGCATCTACCACTCTGTGAGTATTTATAATGTCTTTCACACATTTTTTCAGACTTATTGCATACCATATGACAACTATCTTTCATGTCCTTTACAAATAGTTTATTAACATTGTGAAACAATTAAATATTTTAAAAGTAGGCTTATATCAACAGTCAGCCGTTGTTTTTTATTTACAGCCAAATGCAGAGATAACGTATTGTGTTTTGTAGCCGCGGCAACCAAAGCCGAAGTCAACGGGTTTGTAGCAACATTAATTTATGCGGTTTTTGTTTTGTTTCGTGGTTTATTATTTCAATTTCTAATAAAGAATGCTCCAAGATAACATGTATCATTTCAGTAGTTATAGGCGAGGCGCCAACTGTTTTCTGTGGATGCAGACTCGCATGTCGCTTGTCGCGTTAATTACTTCAGCTTTTGTCCCCGGCGCTAGCCATCTTCTTGCCAAGCAGCAGACGCCTTTCTCATTTGCATTCTTCTGAACATTATAAATTGGTATGGCCTATACGTGTATACTTTACAGTAATCGGTGGTTATTTAAAACAGCGTTGTAGGCAGAGAACGACACGTCGCAAACGCCAAGCGTGGTTGGCAATATTATGTGAGGTAGTAGGCCTATAGGAGCGTTGTGTCATTACTCTGTAGAGTACGCTTTCCTTGTGAGGTCCCAAAATTTGGCGCATTTTCTACAGCAGAAAACGTTTCTGTTGTTTGGACTTGTTTCTTCGTATTATACCGGTCTGCTGCAATACCGCGCTGGACTATAAACTGGCAAATGCGGCTATCCACTGACAGTCCACGCCTATCTTCAGTCTTCGACTTGTTTTCAGTTTTTACGCCCGACGCACTAAAGCGGCACTGTGTGCTAGCGCGTATCAGCTATGGTAATTCTCCGTCATATCCCGGTACCGAATCAAGCCCACTAGCTTAGTGAGATAGAGACTCCCGGTTTTCGCCGTACGATAGCGTAAAGTCACTAGTTTCTTGTGACAAAATTTTATGGCGCTGGTTAAAGAGCCTCTCGTCGAACGAGGATGTCAAATAGGGATATTTCTCTAAAAGTCGTTATTTTACAGCTATTGGCTTGTCTAGCGTGAAAACAGTTGCAGATAGGCACATACATGCTGCTACGTTAGCAAGTACTAGTGACGAGCTTTTTGCGTGCATCAACATTGATGACCTTGAACAATTTTGAACCTTTTTAGTAATTTTTTGCGATCAGTTTTGGTCTCCGACATTGCGCCTAAATCATTAAAGACACACTATGAAAACCTACACGATAAATTTTTAATATTAAGCTTAAACGTTTATTTCACAATCCAGATTTCGATCTCCTGTAGGTTCAAGAAGGCCTGGCTATTTTGAGGTCTGTGAAAAGCCACTGAGATGGACACGGTAATTTCATTACCGGTAGTTAACGAATAAACGTCAGACTTAAATCAACCTTATCGTAAATTACGATGATTAATTGTTAAAATGTTTAGAAACCACCAGGCGGTAAATGGAGTGAACGTGGAGCAAGTCCAGGCTCCGTCAGACGATCTATCGGTCACCTGACTATCACTGTCACGTCCGCATGATCCTGTACGGTGCTCGACTGTCGTCCAGACTCGAGACTGCCGTGAAACAACTAGTTGCGAATTGACTGACCTTTATTCCACCGTCGAACTCGTACTGCCTATCTCTACCGTTGATTATGCTGCGGTATAGTCGGTCGATAAATGCAGTTTTTGTTTGTTATATCACCGTTTTAATTTATTAATTTATTATGGGGGTTGTGCAAAAAGTGTAACCGTTTTTACGCGCTTACACTAATGAGTACGATCGTTGCTGACGGCGTGAAATAAGTGTATTAATAATCAACTTTACTGAATCACTGTTTAATAAAGTATCATTTATCATTCAGTTATAAACAGTAGACCTACATTATACGCATGTCTTCGACGCCTAATATAGACCCGGCTGCCGCCGATTTAGCTGGCCGCCAGTCGCGACGCGAAAGTCGCGCCTCGAGAAAAATTTGTTGCTATCGGTCTGTGTGAACACTGAAAAAACACAAAGCGACGCAGAAGTTACATCTGCGATAGAAATGGCTTGGTAGCTACGGTTTGTCAAATGAGATATCGTTACCGGATACGATACCGTAGTTTTGATTTATCGATGACGTATACTCAGTAAAAAATGTCAAAGTAACTATTCTTTGTACTTTTTTTTGTTTCGGCCACGGCTTTCTTTTAGATAGTATATGGTCAAATCGGTGGGAATGACATATTTGCTGGACCAAAAATTGCAAATCTTAGTGTTTATTCTTAGGAATGAATTCTGAAAAGCAAACGAGTATTTTTTGTAGCAGAATTATCGATCATTATGCGTAACGTAACTTTTCTTACAATGTAGGCCTACACACTGCATTTAGAAATAGGCCGGTTGTGCATTCGATGTGGTTTGCAAATAATGTCTGCAATATAAGTACGTAATGAACGCGTCTGGCCTGATATAAAAAGAAAGGAGAGAGCCTCCTGTAGATGAAATCTTTAAACTGCGAATAAGCCAAGAATAAAACACAAAAATGCTAATGCTTTAAGCCCCTGCCGCTGCGAAAATCGCCGAGACTGCCGCGAAAGATGCTAATTTAAAGCTGGCCGTGGAATCCACAGCTACATCTATATGATATACGGCCAGTTTTCGATTGAAAAATATGTGTACTGTGTGCTAAACATTAAAGACAAGAAGCCCGGCTGTCGCTAGGTTAGGCCGACTTTACCGCATAGGCTTAAATCCGAAGGATTAACGCGTACTGACCTTTGAAGTTATCCAAGGTCGATGATGTTTATTTTATTTGTTAGCGAATAATAACAACATTGGCCCTATTTTTCACCGTTTTTGGTATACGGCCATTTTCGGTTGAAAACGCTCATTTTTATTACCCCGTCCATTCAACCCCAAATTTAAAAAAAATGTTTCCCTTGCACTGAATTGCCCAAATTTTGCATGCTAAAAGCCCTGATACAGGGCTAATAATCTGTGTAAAAAGTTTTGGTAGGACCTACCGTTTAGCCACAATACATCCGTTACAGACGACAGACGACGATCGAGACGGACAAAAGACAACTCGTACTAAAGGTAGCCTACGTAAACCTGAATATGTTTGTGATGAAGATTTACTGGAGGGCCTATCCGGTATGTCCGGATAAGCCAACAGAAACCTAGCCTTGTTATACACGGCTCAGATTTCAGATAGATTGAAAGGCTTAAACATTAAACTAGCAGAAACCGTGCAAACTGCAACAAAAATTAGGCTAAAATAGGCGATTTGCGGTTTTTAATGACGCGACTGATCAACTGGCAGCTGACGTCACTCTTGTGCAGGCGAAACATGTGCAAACAATAACATTAAGTTATACATGTAACAACGTCTAAAATATTTGCACTTTTTATACGGTATCTCATTGGTATCGAAATCGTATCGAATTTAAAATTCTCGTATGAACACATCCCTAGTTGGCAACCCCATGACCTTTGACCGCAAAAGATCAGCTAGGTGTAAACATAAACAATAACATGGCGGAGGTGGAAAAGTTGACTGGAGTAAGACTCGTATTGACGGGGTATGGTGGCTACGACAAGATGAAAGTCGAGACGGTGGATTGTTCGGAGAGCCCACAACGAAACGAAGTTCTTGTTCACGTGCGTGCAAGTGGAGTTAATTTTGTCGAGCTCCTGTGTCGACAGGGTATGTATAATCGCATTCCCAAACTACCAGCCGTCCTCGGACTGGAAGCCAGTGGCGACATTCTGATGATTGGCGAGGATGTCACCAAATTTAAGGTAGAACCTGTAGTATGTGTCAGTTTGATCACTACAGTTTTACACGTGACAGATATGCTAAGCAGGTTTTAGCTATTGTAGAGGCGTCTGTCTGTGTGTCCATCACATCCTGGAGTCCTATCAAAACGAAACGGTGCATAGCCAGGGGCCGCCATAGCCAAGGGCTGCCATAGCCACAATTCCATAGCCATAGCCCTAACCTTTTAGGAAAGTGTAGCGGAGCTAGCCATTCGTACCGTCAGCGACCCCCTATGACAACCCATTTCCTCAAGCAGGGATTCTACGAGAAGCCTGTAGGAATATGGGGTCCTAACCCTAACCGTAACCCTAACTATGGCGGCCCCTGGCTATGGCGGCCCTTGGCTATGGCAGGCCATCACCGTAGGCACAGACTGTGCTTCTCACAACAAGTGTTCCTGATGAGCTTTCCAAGGGTACTTACATCAATGACTATCAATGACCTTAAAGCCCAAAAAAGGTTTTTAGTTAATTTTTTTGTCATTTTTAGGCTGTGGCGCAAATTTGAAGAGTGAATTGTGCCAAAACAGCTAGATATATAGCTATTGACTGCAATAATACCATTGTATAGGATGTTAGTTAGTTCCTATAGGCTGTCACTAGTAACCATGTCACTGTCTGCACCACTTTGGCCACCGTTTGCAATGCAAAGTTGCTGTCTGTATCCATCACCAATGTTTGTTGTTACATTTTCTTGGTTTATATTTGAAAGTTTTGCATTAGTTTACTTATAGTTTGATGACCTTAAAGCAAATGCTCATTTTGTACTAGGTTGGAGATCGAGTGATGTGCATAAAATATTTTGGTCTTTGGTCAGAACATGTATGTGTGTCTGCGGACTATTGTGTACTGCTGCCTGAAGGCATGACATATGAAGAAGCAGCTGCAGTCCCAGTGAATTACATGACAGCATACCATGTGCTGTTCTGCCTTGGAGGCTTGCAGAAGGGCCAGTCTGTTCTTGTGCACATGGCTGCAGGTTAGTCTGCTGTCTGCTAGTATATGCCACTATGCCAGCTTGCTACTTCAATAGTGGAGTGAATGGTAGAATGTAGGGCAAATAGCAGATCCATGCATGGGTCTAGGATTTCATAGTTTTGAACAGTGTTCGCTGGTGAGCCTGGTTTTGTCTGGGGCTACTTTTTGTTGCACTTGCACTTGTGCAGGTTTGGCTGGCCTCTTAGGGTTGGTTTTTCTTTTCATCCATTTCCCCTAATTCATTGTTAGGAATGTGTCTATGGTTTTTGCATGATGACTAATGTATTTGTCCTGTCAGCTGTTTCAGAAATTTGATGTGGCTTGCCACAGCTAAGCAGCTGAACTACCCTGAGTTACTGATGGTATAATATCAACTGTTGACATTGTTATTACCGGTAGTAACTGTTTGAAGTGTATTAAGTTGGATCACTGATGTGCATGTTTTATGTTCTGAATTTAGGTGGAGTGGGAACTGCAGCATCTCAGCTTTGTAAAACTGTGGAAGATGTGACAGTCTTTGGTACAGCATCTGCATCTAAACATGAAGCTATTAAGAAGCTTGGTGTTGATTATCCAATTGACTATCATACTGCTGATTATGCAGCTGAAGTACGGAAAATAAGTCCTGATGGTTTTTTTTTTCAACAGTATGTTCATGTGATACTGTTAATTCTATTGTGCTTTTGCTATGCATTTGAACAGTATGATGTGTTAATAAAACAAGAAATTTAAGCTAATGCTCACGAGACGCGCGAAAGTTTATAGCAGTTCCGGTTCAGTATATTGACTGAAAATTGTGGTGTTCACGCTAAGGTAATATACAAATACCAAATTCTCTATCTGGATCGCATAACGATAGTTCCGTGCAGTTGACGGTGAAAATTTGGTAATCCTAGCTTGCACCGCTTTTGACTGATCCACCCGTGTGACGGACGGACGGACAGACAGACAGATGGACGGACAGAATTGCGATGGCTAAGATGCGATGAAAGCAGTAGCTGCTTTCGCGCGTAAAAATATAACAACTCAATCAATGCAATCAATCGGCGTTAGTTAGTGCTGGGCATTGTAAACCGATTCTCGAGGTGGCAGCACCATCGAACAAAATATCACAAATTACGCTGTAAGATAGGCCTATGCAAGCCGTTTCACCAAATACTGCGCATCAGAAATGTACTAAATAATAAATCATTGCGCTCACAATACAACAAAATCGTACAACGATAATCTGTCGCTGTTTGAGTTAGATTTGTGGTTATTTGGGATAAAATAAAACACCTTTATTACAGTCATGCCGAAGTGCACATAATGATAAAGGTAAAGGTAAAGGTGGCAATTTGTATAGCACATCTCGTGTCCAATGCCTCTAATGTGCTTTTCGTCACTAACCCGAGCCGCCAGCCGCACGGCCACCACGTGCAGCCTGCAGACATAGGCTAACACAGCGGCCGGCTAGGCAGCCCCAATCAGCTGTACTAAGGTCACCATCTTCCGTAAACCATATAAATGAGTTACTACTCATTTTACCGTCACACGGAGTGTAGAACGCTGAGTCGACCTAGCTGGCAGCTTCGCACCGAGATGGTTTACCTGCCTGCAGGCAGTCACCCATCCCAGTACTAACCGGGCCCGGCATAGAGTAACTTCGTTTCAGCCGAAACGCGTTACCAACTACGCCACGCCACCAACCGTGGCACCTCCTTTGAATGATATAGACTTCTGTCGCAGCCTGAAATCGCCAAAAAATCCATAAAACCCTTTATTTTGGCGTTCAAGGTCATTCAAGGTCATTGAATTCGGCGCCCATCAAAAGCCAGTATACAATTTCCTATTAGTGATTAATAGTAACCTAGGCCTTATCTCGCATTGTTACTGAGATACAGTGAGTTATTGGCCAAAAATCGCAAATTTTGCCCACCCCTTCTCATTTAGCACCCTCGTTTGTGGTGACCCCCCTCGAATTTATGGAACAGCTTTACGGTTTCTGAAACTGGAGTCTTCCAGGCAGCTGACGATGAAGATTTGGTGATCCTAGCTTGCACCGTTTTTGACTGATCCACCCGTGTGACGGACAGATGGACAGACGGACGGACGGATAGAATTGCGATGGCTAAGACATGCCAAAAGCAGTAGCTGCTTTCGCGTGTAACTAGCTGGATATACCATTGCTTTGGATGTAAATTTTGTGTGATATTTTGTCATTTGCAACAACTCAAGTTGATGACTCGTGTTTTTGATGAACAGGAGTTGACATAGTCCTTGATTCCTTGAATGGCAGTGATGCAGACAAAGGTTTTCAACTGTTGAAAACTTTTGGCAAAATTATTCACTTTGGTATGTTTCTCCATTACTGTTGATTTTTGATTTTTTATCCATGCATGATTTAGTCATCTGGTAAAAATTTGTAATTAGATGTCTTTTAATGATGTTCATTGTGTATACGTTTGTTTGGAGTATAGGTGCTTTTTTATTGGTAGTGATGTACTGATGCTTTCAGTAAGGGCATCTAAGCTGTAGAAAATACTTCCATGACAGCGTTTCTTGCTTCAGAGGCACCAATGTGCATGGTAATTAGTACCAGGGCAGTGCATTGAAGTGCCAAGAATTGAGACATAGAAAACGTTGAGAGGGGTAGGGAATTTGGAAAGGCTGTCTGGTCCCAGTTGCCTATGCGTTCTGGGGATCTCGGATGAAGTCCCAGCCAAAAAAGTCAAATTTCAGACATTGTAGGCTTCACAGAACACTTTTGGTGGAAGTTTGATCCAACATTTTATGACACTTTGAATCTGTGTTTATGACGAAAAATACAGTTATCGCTGAGGATTACATGTTAAGTTATAACTGGCTACTGAGCATCTTTAGTTACTCAACATCTTTCAGTATGTAGAATGTTATATTGTTTATATCAGCATTTACTGATATTGTCTGCAATAGTGCATAATAGGGTAGTCCCAATATTAGCTGGAGTGGACTCCGAGTGATTTCAGAATAGTGCCATGCTGTGCAGTTACGGAGTACATTCTGTGGATTGATATTTCTGTGAATGGGTGTTTTGTAGGTGCAGCTAATGCTGTGTCCGGTGAACACAAGAGCTACTGGAGTATGGTGAAGACATATTTTGGAACTCGAAACTTCAATTCTCTGAATATAATAAGCACAGATCGTGCAATTTGTGGATATAGTACTGGCTCTCTTTTTGATCATCCACAGCTAGTCCGCTCTGCTCTTGAGGCCATCTTGGATCTTTACCAACAAGACAAAATAAAACCACAGATCGATTCTGTGTGGTCCTTTGATGATGTGAGTGTTATGTGATAATATATGTAAAAAACTTACCAGTTTACAACTGTGTGTAAGGACGATGTGATGATATCAGTCCTCTAAAACAGCAAAAATCATTTGGGTAACCTTAGATGGGGCTATGCATATGGCGTCCTTACAAGCTGACTTTA
>Ga0209454_1004941_pt1 | contig 10116 bp, 6 predicted proteins | sample WorMetHERISLAND1_2_FD_187400 | JGI IMG/M metagenome (GOLD analysis project Ga0209454, IMG submission 187400) | Marine gutless worms symbiont microbial communities from Max Planck institute for Marine Microbiology, Germany - Olavius geniculatus... | ecosystem: Host-associated > Annelida >... | reverse complement strand
AATCTGTAATGTGTAATATGTAATATGTAATAAAATGTGTAATATATCAAAAATCTTTGACCGCCCCTCATTTTTGCATAAAACCGTAATTCACTCAAATGCTTTTATTTGCGGCCAGCACAAATTTAAGCTATCATATATTGACATATGCAAATGAGAATTTCTTATGGGTATATGTCAGGGTTTTCACATTAGATTCCACAGGGCCATACTTTTACAAATCCAGCTACAGACTGAAAAATTGTCATGCAACAGCGAGACTGATTTTATGCTGTTTGCGTTAGCGCTCCAAATCATTTCGGTTTTGTGCTGTATGACGTCATAAATTACAATGACATCATATCCGCAACAGACTTGTATTAGTCAGTAAAGGATTTACGTTTCACTGATGTATAGATTGTGGAAAATATTACTGTCTAATATGTCAAGGCCAGAAACTTTTAAAATGACCCTCGTAATTGCACTGTTCATGTGTTTAAAAACTAAAGACTAAAACAAATTATTAATTCCAAAACAGTATATCCAAGTTTATGAACCATTTATTTCAGCAACGCCTTACTGATGATGACGATTTGTATAGCATGCTACAACATGTTATCAATGCACGTTCATGATAACCTTGCTATCAGATCAGCTGAACAAAATTAATGTTCATACTGAACTGAACCATAGGCCTAGATGTTAAAAACGTTTTTCCACGTTTTTTTGAAAAAAAACTTGCATTGACATGCTCCTCAAAAACTATAAGACGCACTTTTGGAACCACAGAAACTAATTAATTGGTCATAGCGATGGTAGTTTACTTTGTTAGACCAAATATACCAAATAAAAGTTGTTTATGTAGTATATTTTGTTTCACATAATTAAATTGAAAAGTTCTCTTTTGATAAAAGTTCTCTTTTGTGATAAAGTTCTCTGTATCTAGACTATAGTTCCATTTATACTGCACCTACAGCATTAGGCATTAGGCAAAAAGTTAAACAAATTATGACCAACGTTTTTATTCAACGTTTTAAAACGTTTAAAAAAATTTTTACCACGTTTTTTAACGACTTTTTTCTGGAACACTTTGTACATCTGTGAACTGAACTGATCCGATCTGGCAGTAAACACATTACCATCCAGCAAACCTGTTCTACCTGCCTCAGTAGAAGAGCATTAACTATAGTACCTCAAGAGGCCGGTACCAGACATGAACACACTGAGCCCCGGCAGCAGTTGCAAGGACTGCACATGTCGTGAAGCGCAGAAATGCCGGCCACGTCAGTCCATAAGGCATCACTCTGAACCAACAAACCCCCATCGTATAAGTAATTATAAAACACCACCAACGTATCCTAAGTTGGATGCTGGTAACTAATTGCAGTGTGTTGCTACTGCAGAAATGGCACTTATGGTATGCATACAAAAACTGCTGAATCTTGAATCTCAACCACGTCATAGACTGGGACCGCACCAAGGTGACCTACAGAGAAAGCAACAGAATGGACCAGTGGATCAAGGAAGCGACACATTGGAAAAGAACAAGACAAGTCGATGAACCGAGACGAGGAGTCAAACCAACTTCCACACATCTATGACTACTTACTGTCCACCACAACTACACCTGGCAGACAGTCGTTCCAGCTAAGGCAGTAACAATTGCCAAAACGTCAACAAAAACAATAATAAATGGAACTGTAATTTGATAAATGTATTACAACTTACTGCTGAAACTTGTTTCTTGGAAATAACATGTTACTGCCTGCGAATCTGTATTATCACAACTCAGTAAAAGAGGCTCAGCAGAGAGATTCAGCAGCAAGTTATAATAAATTCATCATTCATTCATTCATTTGTTGACTTTTCACCAACCGCTGCTGCCTTCGTCGGAATGACTGTCAGCCACTTGTAGTATATTAGAGACTTGCGTTAATGCGCTATACAAATGCACTTTAGATTAGGCTCACAACTAACTACCACACGTTAAGAGGCTGTAGCTTATAGTCATAGATCTGAGTGGGCTGGCCAACTGATGATCAGTGCAAACTACACTGTGTCCCAAAATTAGTGGCCCCTTGGTTTCAAAAATGCCTAATTCAGTTTGTAGTTCATGGATTTCAATGAAATATCGTACACTGCACTATCTTAACATTACTTACAGTCACACCTATTATGACCTATGCACTTCAGTGTAATGTCATTATGACGTCAGAGTTTGCTTACATTAAGCTTAGTTATTTACAAAGTTAGTTATTTACATCAAGCAGCAGCGTACACACCATAAACCAAGAGCTTGTGTCGAGGTGAAAAGTGGTAACTTTGAGCTCAAACTTTAAATGCTAGTTCAGAATGATTGTCTCCACGACTGTTTCAAATTTTGTAAATATCTATTAGGTATTAATGTATTTACACTAACTTATCTGTAGGGGGCCGCTAAGTTTGAGACACACAAGGTGTTATCTGCTGTGAAAATTCACGGAAAATAAGTAGTCGATTTTCGCTATCTGCCGTGAATTTTCACGGAAGCTAGCATGGAATGGTTATCTGCCGTTAAAATTTACAGAAAATAAATATTATTGTCTGCTGCTATTTAGTACAGTATTATCAGATTATGCAGGCAATAATAGCAAATTAGCAACTGCTGTAGCCTGTAGTGTAGGTTTATGTAACTGACCACATCACTAGTAAGTGGCCATGAGTTTTCAGCTAAAAATCTCTCAAAGCATGACCGAGATCTTATATTTCTAAAATGTAAGCCTATAAACTGTATGCAATGAATCTGTCTATATTTTTGCCCCACATTGACTGATTTACAAAATTCTTTCCCTGCCAGATTTGTGCTCGCGGCAGACAACTTGCAACAAAACAGCATTAAAATTCCCACCTGGTTTAAAATAACTAACAGACAGACAAACAGATGCATCAGCATAGCTGTAACACGTCAATAATTAATTGTGTGCTTAATCATTTATTTCATTAGCTTTAATGTATATGTTTTAATGCATAAATTTTCACGACATTTAGCCAAAAAGCCAAAAGATGCTTCCGTGAAAATTCACGGAGAATAAGTAGTTGATTATTGCTATCTGCTGTGAATTTTCACGGCAGTTATAATCTTCGTTGAGACACGTGGAGTAACAAAAATTACATTGTCAGTTGGAGAGTGGTTCCACATTATAACAAGTATGTCGCGTTAGGGTATGCAAGAAACCGCAGAACACTATTGAAACAGCGCAAAACACATACTGAAACCGTCATTGATTGCAAACTTAGCCAGTGAAAATGAGATAACGTGAACGACAGTTACATTACAACAGTCTGTGGTAGACCTGAGCATCCTGGCAATGTCGCCCTGGCGTTTGACGTACGCACCTTTGGCGTCCAGGCATGTAGCCCGCATCTCAGCGTCGATGTGCCGCATTATGTCCCTATTTCTAGGCATGTTGTGGCGTGCTGGTTTTGACATTGATTTTTTGCATTGTCTAGCGGCTTTTATTCAAATTTGTTGACATACTGAAAGGTTGAGTCTTGATTCCAGGTCAAGAAAATCGTCCTGCGATGGTCATTTTATGTGTCATGCAGTTTTTATTCTATAGAGTCCTGTGGTGTCCTGCGGTTTTCAGGCATAACGCCTGTAAGCACTATACCTGGCTGTTTGCAAGTAGTGCCAACGAACTACAAAGCTTTGTGCCCGAGAAGGCAACTGCTAATAGTAAGCCTGCGGGACGTCAATGCGTAATCACGACAAAAACTAGTATAAAATAATGCTAAAATGACAAAACACACTTTGTTTATAACGCACCGGAAGTACTACAAGTTGTTACTAAAATGCTATTTTTCATCGAAATTGAGAGACCAAACATAACGGAACTTACACGTCCTATGAGAGCTGGTCATGCTAACAGCGTGATTTCGCCGGCTTCACTAGTTGGCTCAAGATAAGCACAGTTTGACACTTTTAAGTGCCGGACTTAACCCTAAATATCTTTCGTCAAGCTACTGATATCAATATCGTCAAAAACATTTAACTTAACAGTATAACAACACAGTTAAAGTGTGGTTGTCGTGACATTTATCAGTATTAATCCTTTTATTGTAAATATCCTGCCAAGTGTCACCGTGTAGCAGTGAAAGAATCTCAAAAAGGGCAAGAAAACTCGGTGAAACTGTTTTTATGTGACACACATAAAAACACTGAAAGTAGACAAATACAGAAAATCTAATCAAAACAGCTGAAAAAATGTAAAAATAACGAAAAGTAAGAAATGCAACAATAATCACCATTAATTGTCCACAGCTCATTACAACAATATTTCTGCATGCTGGTGCAAACAGTAACATAAATTATGCATATGTAATATAATGCTATTTTATTGCATTTTCTACAACACAGCTTCAGACAGTTGTAGACTGAGAAAGTTAGTCAAATAGTTAAATGGTACAGCTCTTCACGAGAAACCCATTGCAGAGCTACAAAGCATCACCTGCCATATGGCATCACACCATGTTACTTTCCACCTGACAGAGGTGAATGCACCCCGCGATAACCCCAGCCAGACAGGCCAGTGGTACTCGATTTACCTACCCCTGAGGGATGGAAGGCTGAGTTGACCTGGGTGTTGGTCGTATATGCTGAGATGGTTTACCTGTCCACATACAGTCAGCCATCCAAGTACTATCTGATAACAACCCAACCGGGAGTCAAACCAACAACCTCACAATCACAACTCAAACGTCTTAACTGATACACTACCAGCACACCATATAACATACACTGTGGTCCATAAAAAACGTGCCACTTTTATTTTTTAAATAGCTTCCTGAGACATTGGCCGATTTTAATAATTTTTGGCATGCAACATGAGGAAAAAAAGCTTGACACAAGCGACTGTAGTTTTGGCCACATCACTTTAATACTGTCGCTACACTACCTTGTGAAATGCAAAAGTTGTAGTTTGGCCATATACAACAAGGATTCATACTGGATTGTGCGCATGTCGGCTCAGAACTGATTAGCGACAAACACGATTAGCAACTATTGTATCTCAAAACGTCATATGTGTCACATTACATCCTCTTTATAACAACACGTGCTCAAAATGTCCTCCTCCAGCATGAATGCAAGCTGCAAGCGTTGTCACCACTTGCCAACAGCAGGTTCAATAACCTGCATTTCACAAGGTATTGTAGTGACAGTATTAAGGTGAGGTGGCAAAAAACTAGAGTCTTTTGCGTGGATTTTTTCCCTGATGTCGCATGCCAAAAATTATCGAAATTGTCTAGTGCTTCATGCAGATATTCAAAAAGTAAACTTTTATGAACCATGGTGTATAACCAGACATAAAACCACATATGATAGAATGAAATCAGACCAGTAAACTTAAAAAGCAGTCAGTGGCGTTGTGGGTCAAAAAAAGTATGAGGGAAAGAAAGCCGCAAACTTTCTACAGAGAACATAATGGACGCTAAAATTTCAATTCTGCCCTAAGGGGAAGCCACACATTTTGTATTTATAAATAAAAATTTTCTAACAAGGAAAAATTTTTCTAACAAACAAAATAAAAGTTAAAGGTGCAAATGTCCCTCCCCCTTCCTCCTGCCTCAACGGCACTGTGTACAAAGGTAACAACAAACATGAAAATTATGCACAAAAAACTGCAAAGCCACTCGGTAATACAAAACCGTACAGAATGTCATCCAAGTGGATGACAGTGATTATACGATTGCTTATGTTGCTCATCTGAAAACTGTTTTGCAGCGGTATATTCAAGTGGCATTGTAACAAGGGGGGAGTAGAGGAGCCAAGTCATTTTGAGGTCAGAAAATCCTCGAGCCAGGTCAGGTCACCCGGAGCCCCGGACGCCACAAAAGGTTCGCCTGACCTAGTGAATTCTCAGGAAAATAATCGTTGCCACCAGATCTCACATTTTTAAGCTACAAGGCAACAAGTTCGATTTCGGCTGGAGCTTTGCCCCACATTCCACTCAAAGCATTCCTCCAGATCCCCTAGCTGGATTTTTCTGGTTTTCTTCTAAGGGGAGGGAAGGGATGGATAGACAGCTTAGCTCGCCTCCCTCTTTTCCTTTTCCTTCTTTCTTTCATCCCCTCCTCTTCCTTCCATTCTCTTTTTCTTGCCTTCTTAACCCTCACTTTCTTTTGTCTCTATCCATCCCTTCCCTACCCTTAGAAGAAAACCCGTAAAATCCAGCTAGAGGATCTGGAGGAATGCTTTAAGCGGAATGTGGGGCGAAGCTCCAGCCGAAATTGAACTTGTTGCAAATTGGCGCATTTAGTGCAGTTTATGCCTGTGCTTAGGCCTATGTCTTGTTTGAGGAATTGGGAGATTAGACCCTTTGCCTCCCCTTATATACACAACCGTTTAATAAAAAAGGAAATTGTCGATAATGGGAAGCAATGTCAAAAAGAATGATATCAAGTAAGTAAATAAAAAGGCAATGAACCTCAGCAAAAAGTAGGCATACACGCAGCTAAAAACAGTGTTGTTCCTAGTTTTGTTTCACTGTCAAAATAAATGTAGTAAAACAGTCAGATATCTGAGATATGATAACATTTTTATTTTTTGATCACACTATTATTGAGGCATGGTGGGAGCCAGGGTGGTGGATCTTCCAGTCAGGTCATTTGACTTGGCTCCCCCTGGCATAGTACCACCATTGCATGGGGGCAGAGGAGGTGGTTAAAGTTGGGGGTAAGTGCTCACCCAAAATTTTTGGCTGTCAGAAAATTGTCAGTAAATCTTCTTCCTGTTTAAAATTTTCGTCCTAAAATGCAAAACTAGGGTCTAAACAGCTCGACTTTGGGAAAAATTATGGGAAAATTAAAATTCTGAGCATCCTCAATCTCATTTATCAAAAATTTACAAAGTTTGAAAAGTTTGCAGTGTCTGAAAGAAAACTACAACTTCCTGCTTCTCCTACTTTTTCTAACGCATGATGCCACCAGTACAGGTTGTGACAACCAGCATAGGAAATGTTTTAGGTTTATAATTACTCCCAACACGCTTTAACTGACCACATTAAAAATGCATGCCAAAATAAAAAAATACAACAATTACAGGGCACTTTATCTTAATGGAACAGCCAAAGCTATGATCGTAGCCTTCTAGATCATGTGCACCAGCAAAATGAAACGTGTGATATGCAGAATAAAAAAACAACATGACTAATCTTAATAAGTTGATAAATTCATCAAATTACAGCCTTTATATACATTGTTGTTGTTGATGATACGACTACAAGAACATCGACAGGAAGTTGCACAACGTGATGTGAGGGCATACACTTGAAGCACCAGTAAATCTGCCGCAACTGAGCAAAACAAGTTGGCAGTCACAGACCACGCTATCTCTCTCAACCACGTCACAGACTAAGACCAAGCCAAGGTGATCGACAGAGAAAGCAACAGAATGGACTGGTGGATCAGGGAAGCGATACACATCAGGAAAGAACAAGACAAAGTCGATGAACCAAGTCAAGGGGTCCTACCAACTTCCACACTTCTGTGATTACTTACTGTCCGCCACACCGACACCTGGCGGACAGTCGTTCAGACGAAGGCAGCAGCGATTGCCGAAACGTCAACAACAACAATGTATATAAAGGTTGTAATTTGATAAATTTATCAACTTATTAAGTTACGTTTCAACCTATGAGTCTACTTAAAGACAACATGACTAATCACTGAGTACATGAAACCTATCACGATCAAAAATGTAGTCACAAATAAGCAATCAGCAAAACCATTTTAAAAATATATATACAATTATACATGTTTAATATAACTAATATAACTTGTACTTATATTGTTTCTACATCAAATGCTGATTATTCTGGTCTTACTCAAAGTTATGCCAGGTGCCCAGAAAATGAAGTTTTTGGAACTTTCAGAGCAAGATATCTTACACGCCAGATGCAAACTTGATAAAATACCAATATCAAAACTGGACATTACAGATGTACTGAAATGGTCTTCAGACATTCATCTCTGCAACAGCACAAAAACAGCATCGAATACACGAAGCACAGTTATACAGGGTGGTCCAAAAAATCTTGCAACTTGTTTTTGTAACAATTTGAAACATCTACATTTTACAGAGAAGTGTATTAACATAAATTAGGTGAGGTGGAAAATGAGTGTACCTCACATAATTCCATCATGTTGGCCATCTGTGTGCCACAAATTAGCAACTTTGATGGAGACTAGATGAAGTTCTGATAAAAACAAGTTGGAACATTTTTTGGGACCACCAAAAACCTTATCTGATGAAGCTTTTGCCATGATATCTGATGATAACTGTCAGTTATGTTTGATAGAGGCCTATTATGCTGAGTGCTTCAATGGCTTTGCAACTACAAGTGTTTGCTATTCAGCAGTAAAAACCAGTGGCATATCCAAAATCTAGTAGTAATTGGGGCACTTGAAGGTTGAAGACCCCATCCCCATGGCGAAGGGGTCTGGAGAAGGTGCTCTGCCTCCTCTGCAGAACATTTGTGGATTTTCTGTGTGAAAATGACATTTTTTGGTGCATTTTGGCACTATTTTGAGTAACTATCTAGGCTTCTAGGGGGCAGCACCTGCCCCAGTGCCCCCCTACGACTACGCCAGTGGTAAAAACATGGTAACTGTAGCTGCACTTGAAAATTTTTAATAATTTATTTTCTAAATCTACCCATCTGTGAAACTAGTAAAGAAGCAAGCGAGTAAACCAAAGATCAATTTATGACTACTTCCCATTGTAGACTGCCTGCTCATATCTACGGATTTGTACACCAGAAACTTCTCTGATATACAAGCTGGTAGGCAAATTGGCTCGCAATACTGCAAGCAGAGCACAAACGTTGACCATCCTCTATGGGTGGGCACAAGGAGCACCAGCCAAAGCACAAGCACCGTGTCATACACGCTAGATGCATTAGCTCATATCCATGATCTTGCAGTGTCAGCTGGTGTCTGGTTGAGGGCTAAAGAAATGGAGATCGTTCCCAGCCTATGGGCCTTATGGCTCTAGAAAAACTTTGCTTTTTTAAAGTTCTTTAGTGAGATCAGAAGTCCATACTGAGACAGCATATAGCAGTCTGCTCAGTATAACATACAACTGACAAAAACTTGAACAAACAGATCGAGATGCACTAACCAGCTGCAGATAATTGCATGGGATATGTGCCGCCGGCAGTTGCTGCAGGATAACTGGGAGGGTTCTGCATAGGTTGCTGTGATGAATACTCTGCCGGGTATGCTGACTGCTGAACCGCTAAATATCACACAGTTTGAACAAATCAGCTCATCGGGAAAATAAAAATTAGACATCATATCTACTCAATAAAGAACCATCTTGCTAGAATTGAAATAGCAGCAAAAAGTAAGTTACGTAGCCAAAACGCTGATTCAATGAATGACGCTACCAACTATTAAAGCCAAACCGTGGGTTCGACTTGGTACCACAGGATAGTAGTTGGGCAACCTATTTTCTTCTTCGGACAGTTTTCCGGTAAGATGTATCATCTAGCCACAATACATGCATTACAATACATCGCTTTGTGACAGACAATGATCAGACAACAAGGAGACTGACATGAAGTTGTGCCATAAGTGTAACCCTTAGTATGATCGCCTAAAAACGTACCGACGTCATAATCAGGTGGCGGTGCTTGTAAGTTCGTTGGTTGACTCGATGGCTGGTAAGATGCTTCAGATGGCAAATACTGCGCGGAATACGGGCCCTGAGACGGGACTGGATTACTTGGTTCAGGTACAGTCGACACTACAACAGCAAGTTTTCTGCATTTACTTACTTATTTATTTATTCAGCACTAAGAATCACAACACATTAACAGCTAGTCCAACAGAGAAGAACAAACAGCCCAGGATAGATAAAACACTAACACTACGTTAAACAGTTAGACAAGTAAGTAAGTAAGTAATTTATAGCATGTTAACTGTAGCAACCTCAAACGTGCTCATAAATTTGTTATTCTCCAGGATCTGCTTTGGCTCACAATTGATCAACGCATTGATTTCAAACTTGCCACATTGACGTACAACATTCTCAACTCCTCTCAACCTGCTTATCTACGTTCTCTGCTCAATTATCACACTCCCACACGTTCTCTGCAT
>Ga0209454_1004938_pt1 | contig 10118 bp, 7 predicted proteins | sample WorMetHERISLAND1_2_FD_187400 | JGI IMG/M metagenome (GOLD analysis project Ga0209454, IMG submission 187400) | Marine gutless worms symbiont microbial communities from Max Planck institute for Marine Microbiology, Germany - Olavius geniculatus... | ecosystem: Host-associated > Annelida >... | reverse complement strand
GTCTAACACAGTCTAGTGTCATACAGATCATTCATCGCAATGTTGGTCTGTGAAAGTGTTTTTTTTTCATTTACCTAAATTTCTGTTATTATCGTTAGTTTTTGCTTACATTTATATTTCACAAGGTAGTATAGAAATGCACTTACCATGTGGTGGTATATATAATAATCACATTATTGCAAATTGTCTGCAGAGTGTGCCAGTAAAAGAATTTTGAAAATTGGTCAACAATCGGCAAAGATATTGACAAAAGCAAAGTGCCACGTTTTTTACGGCCCACGATGTAATTACGCCTGCCCTGGGAAACATTCGCACCAATTTTATTTTCTACACCTTTACATTTTCGAATTAACAGCTCGTATGGGATGGAAAGATGGTACAAGCAAAACTCATATTGCTGCCTATAATTAAGACGGCCACTTGACAAAGTTAAATGACATCCGCAAACAAAAAAGTGACATTACTGTACAATACACTGTCAATGCAGGCAGACGCAGCAAAGTGAGTACCGGTATCTTCATCAGCGGGACGATCCTGCATAACATCGGAACTTGAGATGACAGTATCAGCTTGAACCGGACATTCACCGGTGGTCACTTCAGCTGGACAGTCCGGGCGATCAAGCATCATCACTTGTCCACCGGAAGCAGACACTGCTGACACTACAGATACCTCTGTGGTCTCGGCCACTCCACCAGCTCGGCTAATACGCTCGACGATGGAATCGATCTGCCCTTTGCTCACCACAACCCTCGACTTTGCAACTCTGTGCAATACAGCACAATAAAAATAAGCTTTCAACATTTCACCCTCCAGAATTGTGTGCTGAAAGTTTTAAAAATTAATAATAATAATAATACAAGAATTACATAGTATCACGGAATCCGAATATGCAGTCACCTGACTTAATAGCGCAATGGTTAGGATGTTCGAGTGAATGAGTAGGGTTTAACGGGCTACCCGACACAGTATACGTCATTTCGGAGACAGGAAAAAGACGTTAGACATATGATCGAGAGGTCATCATCAGTTTGACTCTGGGTTGGGTCACTATTAAGGGTCGATTGATTCGTGTCCAGATTAAAGACAACCTCTAAGTTGAAGTGGGTAATTCCAAAACTTAACTTTTGTCGCGTTGATTTATGACAAGTAGGTTAACTTCCTTCACTATCTCGAGCATAACTCGCACAGTTAACCTTCCGATTTTGCGAGGTTAACCTGCAATTAGTGCAAGATCGAAGCTGACTCATGTAAATAAAAACATTCTGCAAACCTTTCACGCTTGTATATCGACAAACCAGAAAATGAAGAACCATGACAGCGTTGTGTGCAGTGAGTTCTATCATTATAGTCAGCAAAATTATCGTAATATAACTGCACTTTTTATACATGTGGAATTCGCCATGTTGCTGTGAATAAAAATGTCATCTGCTCCAATGACCTTGACCTCGCAGCATGCCTCATGCGGAATGCGGAACAGTCTACTTTTACATAGGAGTGATTATGCAGTAGAGCTGACAATATTAAAACTTCTTGTAATAATCGTAATCACGATTATAATATTGAAATTGTAATTCTCACAGTTGCCGTGATGCGTTGTATTGCATTTATTGACATGACCTTAAAATTCAACAGGGTTGCAATTATCGGGGTACACGTTCATGCAAAATTGCATCAAGTTTAGCAACGATGCTGAAAACAATATTGTAATAAAACTGCAGACCGAGTGTGATATGTGTGGCCGGTGAACTGCACGATGTAGCCTTGCAGAACTGACCGATCATCAGTGTAATGTGACTGTATGACAGCCGGCTCATACCACGCTGTCGTCTCATCAGCTCTTGCCAGCACCGTACAGCCGACAGGAATGTGACCACATTTCACCAAACTCCGTGGCTCAACTGTCATAATGCTGTCGTCAGCGAATTTGACCTGAATACTGCCGCTGGCTTGGTTAGCAACAGACATAACCGTGGCTAGGTAATAACGCTCATCTTTCCACTCGGCTAGCACACTGTCACCTACACCGACAAACCACATTGTAATACAGCTTTAAAAAATCTATTACAATTTAATAATCTATAGTATATTTGAGAGTGACCAGCGCCAGTAACTCCAAAACAGAACGATGTGCGGCATCTAAATCTTGCATGCAGATATGTGTCATACTTGGCTGGGACATGTACTAGGTCAGATCTCGATAAGGGGTCATACCATTGTTTGCTAGAAAAAAATTTCACTTTTTCCAAAATTTTCTCTGCATATTGCAGGCAGACCTGCCAGCTGAACACGGATGGAAGCCAAAGGTTGAGATCGAAGCCGCAGGCTGAGGTTGACGCCTGAAGGGCTGAAAATCAAGCACAGGTAGTAATGTTCATCACTCCATTCAACAACACAGTCAAAATACGCTAACTCAAAAGCGCTTAAAAATGTAGTTCATTTCCAAATAAAATGAGAGTTAAATGGTGGTAACCCACTTATTAGAAAGCTGACTATATTTTACAATGCATTTGGGATGTGATGCAGTAACTAAATTGCAAATGTACGGCATTGAAATAAATCAGCAAAAAACTCTGATAAGCAAAATTTAAGGGATTACTTTCTACTGGGCCACTGTATATGCTGTGCAACAAATATATCACATCGCTGGCAGCATCACACAGAATCTGAAAACAATGCTGTCAACTATTCTACAGGCTGGACTTACAAACAAAAGGTCATGGGTATGACCCTGTCCACAAGTGGTTAGTACCTGAATGGGTGAGAAATGTCTGTGGACAGGTAAGCCATCTTGATATATAACGAACACCAATGTCAACTCAGCCATCCATCCCTTCAGGAAAAGCAAATCTAATACCAGTCTGCTTTGCTTGGGTTAAGGTGAGGCACGTTCATCTGTGTCAAGTGGAAAGTAACACTGTGTGATCCCATATGGCAGGTGACACTCTGCATCACTGAGATGGGCTCCTACGAAGAACTATAGACACCTTTAATCTTCAACTAGCTGTGTTTGTTTGTTTTGTTGCTCCAACAAAGCGTAGTGCAGACAACCAACCTAGCACAAAGTGTGATGCAGCGGTACGGTCAACAGCAGGTGTAGGTTGTTCTTCAGTAATCACACTACAACAGACACCCAACAACTAACACTCCAGCTCGCTACAGTCAGGGTGGAGACACTCGAGCAAATACCCAAAAACTCACCTAAAAATCCAGGTTTATTGGGGGTAAACGCACCTGAAAAACCTGCTAAAATGCACCAAACAAAAAACGAACAATAGTGAAACATTTAAACGTAAAAATTTGCAAATATTAGTATATTTTAGCTGTGGCGAAGAAACAGAAACACACTGAAATCAACTAACTGAAAACCTGCAGAAGTTCCAAAACCCATCACGTTGGGCCTTTTTATAAAGACCTAAAAACCCCAAAAACAGACATCAAAAAATAAAAAACCCAGAAACCACTGAAAAAAACAAACCAGGTTTTTTTGCAACCCTGCTAGCAGCTAGTATCAGTAACATTGATCAGTTACTAGCAGTAACATTCTTTAATCTCACAGTCAAGCCTTCTGTAGCAGTCAACACTGCTGTTTCTGATTAATTCAACTTGTCGACTTTCTGTGGTCGTCTATACTGTGTCGGGTGGGACATTAAATCCTACTCACTCACTAACTCTAGGGTAGGCAAGGTTTATTATACCAGCATGGTCCATCTTAATGTGAAGTATCAACCCACAAAGAAAAAATATCACAGCAAAACAAATACAATGTTCAACAGCAAAAAAACAGGGTGGCATAATCGTCTCCTCTTTGCTGATTTTCACTTGGCAATACAGGTAATTTTTAGGAGGTCCAGAATATCACGGGAACAAATTTTTAATTTTATTCCACTGATGGGTCACCTTTTAGAAAAATTCAAATTTAAAAGTGGATTTCAAAAGTTATGGACAACTTTCATGGTCACCAGGTGGAAAAAAGTATGGTGGTTACTAGAAAAATACATAACGGGCATTAAATAATAGTGCAGAAGCTGCAATTTTCTGTTACTGCAGCTGCCACATCCCGCAAATGGTACATGATAGGACCAAGTTGTTATTATCGATCACAGACAGAAAGACAAATGAGAACAAAAATCAAACCTGGTAGCAGTTCTGAGTGGCGGAGAATAAACTGATTGTGCGCCTGCTGCAGCAGCTGAGCCCATGCTGCTACTACGATGGGCCGGCTTGGGATACGGCAGACGGAACAGAGACGAGTGATCACTGGATGACGTACTCTGACGATCAACCGATGCAGCCGATGAGCGGTCACTGCGACGATTCAGTGCCGCCGTCCGCTCAGCATCAAGCATGCTTTCATCAGAGAATAACAAGCTGCTACTTGACCTCCCTGTCAACACACAGACATGCACTGCATGTGTTATAGCCTATCGACCTGATACAATACGATATGATGTGATGAAAAATTTGCCCTTGAAAACTGACAAGACGGGCTGCCAGCTTAATCTAGCAGATAAACTGAAAAAACTGCAGAAATGTTTGTTTGTTTCATTTTGTAATGAAATAGATATTGAAGCAGCAGTTTGAAAAAAACTCTGTAGTTTGCAGCTAGGACGTTTTGTCATAGACAACTGTAGATATGACGTTTTGCCATTATGCCATCGATATGTAATAAAAAGAGTCATAAAATCACCAACCATCACGACCACCGGAGTCTGAACGTGAGCTCAACCTCGACATGAACGAGCTGTTTGACGAGTGGCGTTGTTGTTGCTGTTGTCCCACTGCGGCCTGCTGGTCAAACTCTGGTGTCGTGTTTGAAACCACTACACCAGCACCTCCAGACACTCCGAAGCGATCGACGCTTGTAGTTGCTGTGTTCGGCAATATCAAGTCATTACCAATTCATGTATATGATTCATATGCAAACAAGACGCCCAGCTCTCGCTAGGATAGCCGACCATACTGGCTGTTAGTGACCTTCCAGGTCATACAAGGTCAATGATTTTCATCTCAACTGAAAGGGTGCATGGGATTTCCATTAGTGATCAATAGCAACCATGGCCCTATCTCTCACCGCTGCAGATAAAGACACGGTTACTTGACAGCCTATTGGAAGTCGGCAGCACCCTATCTGATGGTACCATCACTGACCCCCTATGATTTACCATTTAACCACAATACCGCATGATTGTCATACCATAGTCCGTTATAACACTGCAAGATCATCCAAGGTCGATGATTTTTATCTCATCTCAAAAAATGTATATCACTTTCTAGTGGCCCTATCTCTCACCTTTTCCAAGATATGGCCAGTTTTCCATTAAATTTCCGACCCCCTTCATTTAACCCCTAATTTGAAAATGTTCCCCTTGCACAAGATGGCAAAAATTTTGCACGCTTAAGTCTAACACACATGGCTAATTATTCTTGTAAAAAGTTTTCCCCTATGACCTAAAGCTTAGCCACAATACGTCCGTTACAGACAAACAGACAAACGAACAACAATCATACCAATAGCTCGACTGTTACTTGAGTACGGTCGGCTAAAAATCTATGTATCACGATACATATACAAAAAACGTATCATGGATCAGGTATTAAAATACAGTATAAGGCCACTGGTACGTTACTAATGGGAGGCCTTATGCTTTTGCTAATTTTTTTCTACTTTCTTTCTTTTTTATTTATTATTTTCCACTTCTCTTCCGAAACTGGACAGAGGACCAAGACCAAAATTGAAGTGAAGGATGACCCTTATCTGGAAAGAATTGAGACCAAATTTCAGCGAGATCCATTGAGAGGTTTTCAAGGGAGCAGCATTTTCAATATACAATCATCTGGCTGCATGGCAAGCGATGCAAAACAATCCACATGGTAAATGTCCATTCACTAGGTGGCATCACCATGCAGTTGGCTGATCAATACAGATCAACATCGCATGTGCTGCGTAGAGACTAATGCAACTGCATTCGTGACGCTGCTATAAAGGAATATCAACTCTCTAAATTTTCCCAAGGCGATGCTTTTATTACTGCAGTTTGTTAAAATGTACAGTTGTCAAGTCGTAACTAAGAAGCTAAAAAACCAAAAAAACTAATCATTTCTCTGTGGGCTACTTACATAATTAATGTCAATAAAATCTGCATTACATATTCTACGGCTTTCGAAAAAAACATCACAGTATCAAGTGCTAATAATCTGAAGTGTGTATCAGTATCATGAAACAGTTTTATTTATGTATCAAGCATCAGTACCATAGATGTTGCTACTTTGCCCCCAACCGTTTTAGTTTCAGGCAATTCAGTGAGCATCGTAGAATCGTTCATATCTCAGCTCAGAAATCCATGCCACTGGTAGTTCAGAACAGGAAGTTCGTCACAGTATCAGTCTGCCATAATCTTGTTTTAACCAGCTAAATAGAGAATATGGTGTTCTAGCATTCCCATCTCTACTAAAGTAAATTTGACAGGAAATGTTGGACCATTCTGTGATGTACGGCATCTCTGAAGTTGAGCAATACCATTTTGCTTTACGTACTCTCCACAGCCAAGCAGTCGCAGATGCACAATCGAACTTTGTACCCTCTTTACATTCAACCGATCCTCCTCTATGGTTCTGCAACATGGGCCTTTACACGAGCCTCGGAAGACACGATCACTGCCTTTGACAACATCTGAATCCGACGTAATCTTCAGATACCGCACACGGATCATATTATGAATGCTAAAGTATGACTCCAAGCCGGCTGTCGCTCATCCAGACAAGATGCCTCAGTTTCTTCGGGCAAGTAGCAAGGATGAACGACACACAAGACACATACAAAGCCCTACATACGTCAATTCGTGAGCTCCCAAAAACTGAAAGCACCACCCAGGTCACCCACATCACACCTGGATCCAAACCATAGAAGCTGACCTCCGGCTGCTCAACCATGGACTGAATTCAGCATGGCGACATGCAGAAGACTGAGGCAGCTCGTGGAGACGGCTACACTCCAGTCTAAGGCTTACCGTACCTGCGATGATGATGAAGTATCAGTATCATATTTTTTCTACACAGTACAAATATCAATACCAATAATACAACAATATCAATATCAATAATACAATCAAAAGTATCATACGCAACAGTGGAATAACAGATAAACGCTGCAGTTCATCAAGAGTTATTGCTTCCGTGCTGGCACGTTCTGCATTTTGTTGATTACTGGAGCGTGAACGAGAGATGGAACGACGAGGTCCACTGCCAGATGACGTCGATCGCGACGCCGAGCTCACGTCCGCTAAACTACCCGACGACAGTGAGCGTGCAGAGTGAGTGGCCGACACTGGGCTCACGATTTCATCGTGTATTTCATTCTTCTCTTGTAATGTCTGCCATGTCTACACATTCAAATCAGTACCGTACAGCGTATGTGTGATGCATTGTCAGAGTACGAAAATAATCAATTTTCGTGCTCTTAGTCGCAGAAAAGCAGTATACCTAAACGCTGCAGATCACCACAGATCAGCTGAGATGACAGATATTGTTTTAGTTTTTAAACTTCAGATCAATATATGGCACCGTGGATTAACCACAGGTCTCAGGCCCGGGTTAGGTTTTCTAGGATTAGGATTAAGATTAGGGTTGAGGTTAGAGTTACAAAGTTTAAGTTTACAAATTTAAACAATATCTGCCACCTCAGCTGATCTGTGGTAATCTGCGGCGTTTAGGCAGACCCCGGAAAACTGACAAATGTAAGTGACAGTAAAGTACAAGCATTCAGCCAGTTTAGGCATGCAGCAACAAACAGCCTGCAAGGTTTGACAGCATCTGGCTACTATTAACACAAGCAGCCAGTTTGCCAACAATGCTGTAACATACAGCTCAAATCACTGCCTCAACCAAGAAATGAACTCAGACTGCTAGCATTAAAGTCAGATGATCTACCACTAGACCATCCTACGAACAAGTCGCTATTTTTAGCAGACTTAAGCCTATATCACACATCAATATAGCAACAATATTTCCAACACTGCTGCATGAGAGCCAAGAACACAGCTTCATAAAATGCAAAACCCAAAAGTGACTGTTTAAAGCAAAAACAACAAGAAGGTGAAAAACCTGAGAAGAACTCACCTCGGTAACAGTTGTGTTCACAATTTTACCCCCGACCATTTCATGGACTGAAACGATCCTTCGTCGAAAGATCGTTTCCAGGATGTGGCTTATATTCACACGCTCATTTGTACGTGCCTGTTCCTGTAACCAATGCCAAATAATGCACCTCATATCCCTCAACAAACTCTTAGGCTGAAACAGCAAATGGGATGTCAGTTGGCCAATTTAGTCTGCAAGCAAAACAAAAAAAACTGTCGTCTGTCATGCATAAATCAGCCGTTTTCATCACCCAATTTTATCATCCAACATGTTCTATTCTCGGCGACAAAATCGACCTACTTTTTGGATATTGGTCAACAGATTTTGCTTACGTTAGTATGGTGACTGCTTGCAGTGAGAGATGAATATTTATTTAAGTTATTTACTGTGTTTGTTACTCTAGAATATTTATTTTCATTCATTAGATGCAGAAAAACATAGTGCATGTATCATTCTGCAATCTGCATCCTGATGTTGTGAATTCGTGAAGCGAGCCGATATCGTGCAAAGTTGCAAACGATAAAATCAGCCATGTGTCATGGCCCAATGATTTTATCAGAAGTTGGCCAACTGCTTGAGAATTCATCAGATTACTACCGGATCTCTTGACGCTTCAGCTACTGGTGCTGCCTTCCTCAGATAGATTTCTAATAATAATTTAAATAATGTCAGTGGCTACATAAAATGCAGTCTCCCTCCACAGAACTTTCACCTCTGCATAAACGTTGCTAAGATCTATCTGCACTAATTTCGACACCTCTGCCTACTAGCTGTGTGTTGATGGGCTAATAAGAATGACAACAGTAATGACAATAATAACAATACAGAAAACTGGTAAGAGACGTCATTTCTTTGGCAGCATATTTTTGTTCTGCTCCACCACTGATACTCAGCAAAACATTTGTTGATCTTGATGAAGCACTAGACCTCACGTCATTCCAGACTTTGCATTTAACTTTTGCTTTGAAAGCATAGAATCTTTACTACTGGAAGTATAAAACATAACGATTGCAGTAACAATACCTGGTTAGCGGCAGATGATCGCTGTCTGGTCGTAGCAGCAGACGGAGTGTTATCAATCTGTCCGTCAAGCTGCTCTGTGGGCAATGATGGCAGTCGATGTGAATGAACGACTCTGTGTGTGGTCGCCCACGGATCCTCAGATAGTCCTAAATCCATCCCGGTCTCTGAAGGTGGAACTGGTGGTGCTGGCTGTGGTACTAGATTCATCCGACTCTCCGACACTGTTGGCTGTAGCTGTGGTACATCAGCTGCAACGACTGGAACTTCACCATCAACTGCAGCTGCCTGCTCACATGGTAGTGATAATAATACTGCACAAGTTCATTTCCACAATAACTGCCAAATCTAGACTAACTTTAATAATATGTTTACTGCTGCAAACAGTTGCAAATTTAGTAATCAATATTACTAGCAAAGTTCCGGCTCTACAGGCAGGTCCACTACGTTACCCGGCAGCTCACCAAAAGCTGCCCATGGGAGGAGTGGGGACAAGATGGGGGTGCAGTGGGTGCACGTATCAAAGGCCCAAGGACTCAAACGCTGCGGTCAGGGCCTGGTCCGCAACTGTGCAACACAGAAGGTGCCAGAGGGGTATGAAATGACAGACAGACAGACAAACATTAACAAACAAACAAACTATGCACGAATTACAGTAAGATTTGTGGTAGTAGTCAATGGCAGCTTTCGACAACAGTAAGTACTGAAGGTGTAGTAGTAGTCGTTGTAGTGATAGTGGAGAGAAGAAAGTATGATACAATGGTATGTGGCACACTCCAACAGTAGTAGTACTACACCGTGTCTCAAAAAAAACTAAGCAGATTTGTTTTTGTCAGAACTGCGTCAAATTTCCACCGATTTGGATAATTTTTGGCAGAAAGATGGCAAACGATCCAAATATATGCGAGGTGCACTCATTTTCCACCTCACCTAATTTGCGTCATCACCTTACCGTGTTA
>Ga0209454_1004937_pt1 | contig 10120 bp, 8 predicted proteins | sample WorMetHERISLAND1_2_FD_187400 | JGI IMG/M metagenome (GOLD analysis project Ga0209454, IMG submission 187400) | Marine gutless worms symbiont microbial communities from Max Planck institute for Marine Microbiology, Germany - Olavius geniculatus... | ecosystem: Host-associated > Annelida >... | reverse complement strand
TTCGACTGACTTCTATCGATGGCAGTGTTTAGCAAATAAAATGAAATAACAGTCTGGCTGGTTCACCTGCATTGTGAATGCGGAATTTGACACAGTAAGGTTCGCGTTGAAACGTGTCGTTAGCTGCCGAGTCATCGTACTGATATGTGTCAACCAGCGTCACATGGTCTGTGCTGCATACAGACTTTAACACTTCAGTCATCCAAACGCTAAGACTGAGAATATTCAACAAGTTTTGTTTAGAAAACGAACGAGAGAGAGTATTTATCTGCCAAACACATTAACAATAGTGAACCACAATAATATACGGTACGCTGAAGGCGAGCTGCCAAAAAAGCAAATGCTTATCAACGCTGGCTGCCCAACGAAGACCAAAATTAACGCAGGTTTTACAGATATGCTATGCTATCCCTGCGTAGAATACACAAACTGTACTGGCGTACCGATACACGAAAGAATATTGCTCTTTGGACGAAGTTCTGCCCAGTCTTTTGCTCGTAGTATGATTATAGCGTTCAGGGATTCTACAGACAACGAAAAACAATAGCTCGACATATAACTTTAACAAAATTTTTAATATAGTGGTATAGAGTTAACTCAGCTAGCGGTACAAATAGTCACACACTCACGCTTATAGCATAACAAACGGACAGGACAGGTCACTACGCTCCCTGTCCGCTTGATCTTTGCCATAATATCGGCCTACGGCCTTCATTTTCGGCCCTTTGGGCTTCACTTCGATCCAGGTTACTCAGCAGCATTATGCGCGCTCCAGTATGCGCTGCAGCGCTGATGATGCGTCACTATGGTGACGACGTTTATATGACGTCACAGCCAATCGCTGCGCACAGCTCTGCTGCGGCCTAAGAGGTGTTGCTGCAAAATTTTAAAAAATGAAATTTTTTCAAACGGACGACCTTTTATTGACATCTCACCTAGCATATATCCAGGCCATGTAGGACACGGATCTGCGTGCAAAATTTCGCGGTTGTATGTCGTGCCGTTTAGAAATTATTGGTGGTTGCAACTCACAAATATAGTATAGATGGAACTTAGTAGAATTATTTGCATTAGCGAAGTTTGCAAGTTAACAGAAATAAGTTATTATAAGCAGAAAGTAAGGTTTGATGTGACAGTCTAGTTGTGGTAATTACTACAAACTTGATTAATTACCCGATATCTGCGTTGACTGCGTCAACAAGAGTTTCAATCGCTGTTTCAGATATATCGCGAACTTCTTGTATCAGAAGAATATCATACTCCTCCACGATCTGCATAAAAATGACATAGGCCTTTTAGCCTACGTGTCAGACTTCATTTCTATTAGGCCCTATGTACAAGATCACAAAACTTCGATAAGCAGTTGATCGTGTAGCTGTTCGCAAAAAATACAGCTATTCATACAGTGCTAAAATGTCGGCAGTAACAAAACAAATTATTATTTGTTTTGATTTTGATTTTGATTTTGATTTTGTTTTGATTTTAACAAAAGCCCAGCTGTCAGTAGGAAAAACGCGCTACACCCAATAGCCTGCCAATACAGCTTTTGTTGCATTCTACACTTCAAAAAGTACGCTTCGTTTTGATATTATTTTGTAAATAAACAAAAAAACGTAAGGTCATCCAAGGTCCATGATTTTTATCTTATCTAAAAAACTTGTGCCATTTCGTATTAGTAATTAGTAGTAACATTGGCCCTATCTTTCACCGTTTCTCACTTGTAGCTTGAAACTTTCCATTGAAAATTGCGGCCAAACCGCTGAAGGTAGAGACATGGTTACCATTGACAGCCTATAGGAAGTCACCGGCGCTCTATTTGATGGTACCATCGCCGACCCCCTAGGACATACCGGTTAGCCACAATACCACACGATTGGCCTACGATAGTCCGTTATGACTTTTTAAGGTGATTCAAGGTCAATGATTTTCATGGCATTTGAAAGCCATCATGCGACTTTCTATTAGTGATCAGTAGCAACCTAGACCCTATCTCACACCGTTTAGCCACAATACATCCGTGACAGACGACGATAAATGGAGAGACGGGCGAACGAAAACCATGCCAGAGACGGCCTCAGCTGTAGCGCGTCAAAAATATAAAATAAACATGCTTATTTATTTTCTTATTTTGCTTGTATCCTATCTCTGAAACTGGTTTATATTCATGTTGGATGTCTTTAGGGCGAATAAAGTATATATATATAATTAAATGGAATTAAATCGCGAGCATAATAATTGACCTTGACAATAATATTCATAGCGTCTTCGTCGGCGACTTTGCTGCGTCCAAACACGCGAATGTTGAAGGCGCCAAGCCGTAGCTGAGCCAGACATGTTGGAACGAGGGCTATGACGTTCAGCAGTAAAAAGACAATCACTACAGGCGATGCACGGGTTGCTAGCGCCATTTCATCAGCCTCTGCACATCGTCACAATATACCCGTATGGGGTTGCAGCGTGATTGCAATTAGCCAGTCAGTCTGAATTCTCCCATGGGAACAATGTTTGTACTTCAAGTATTTAGCAACAGACCTATTACTTCAGAGATATAATATATCAACTTCATTTAGTGTGAGTACAGCCGACAGAATATTTGACACAATATAAACTATATTTTTAAAACACCAAAGTGCATACTAAACTGAACCAAAACCCACCATCTATACAATACTCAGCTATGGACAGCGCCGAATTAAGGGCGGTGCTGAGGATGCCGCAGCATCCCGCCCTTTCGTGAAATAGGCCCACAGCCACAGAATAAATGAAAAAATTTCGTAACAGCCGTTTTCATAGCACATAAACGATTTAAAATATTGCCACGAAACAAGTTTTTGAGAGCCCAAACTGTGTAAAAATACATTTGTGGCCGGAGCCCACAGCTGTGGGCCTAACCCAGATCCTCTAGGCCTATAGGCCTATAGATGGATTTGGGAGAAAGGCAGAAGATAATGGCAGCCCTGTAATTACATTTTCAGAAATAGCACTTTTTGGATAGAGAAAGTAAGCGCTGACTTACTGTTTTGGAGCACTCTGTATATCCGACGTCGTGATTATTCCATAGGCCTAGGCTACAAGTACAGAGTCAATGCAAGTTAGCAACAGCAGACTATCCGATACTGGCTGTATTTATACGAGAGAAACATTAACACTGCTCTGTAGCGTCGGCGAGCACGGGAGACCTACCTTTCTGACTGTACTGTAGGCCTATAGGGGCTATTTTATTAATGAGCTGCCACATGGTGGCGCATAAAAAAGTAGAAAATGTATGCTTTACGTAGATCAAATAATCGAACAGTTTGCCCTCCACTATTGTATAGCGAATGGTGGCCATGATAAACGCCATGATCAACTCTTCAACATAACCACTCTTAACTGCAAAGATCGATGCTAATCGTGTCTAAAACTTTTCGATTGTTCGGACTTCGGTCTACGTAAAACATGGATTTTGCACTTTTACCCGTCACCCTGTGTATACTGTGGGCCTGAACCATAGGCTAGTGCAAAACTGTACCCCATCTTACACATGAGAGATTTTCACAGGCTTGTCATAGCCATAGACGACATAAATTACATGTAACCTCGTCAATAACTAACAGTCATGCGAGTTCTAAGGCGCTTGACGTAAGGTAGTGACACTAACAGTTGAGCTAAAACTGATAAGCAATGACCTAAAAACAAAAATAGTTTTCACTAAACAAAAGTTTATCAGTTTATACGTGCATTTAACAAATTAACGAGCAAAATTAAATTCATAATGTTTTTCTCTGATATGGACACAATTTTTACAATAAATTTCTGCACATTATTAACAGTGTATAACACAGTGTCGCGAATTATGAGTAGGCTACATGTAGTTTTAACCTTTGACCTTCTTGCCGATTAACCAAATATTTCATTGCCAGTAAATGTCCCGTATCGTAAATAGTGTGATGACTGCGATCTCCAATTAAAATAGGCTACACTAATGGCACTAGACAGCCATTCAGTAGGCCTAAATACAGTCAGTTATGATTAGCGTTAATAAATTACTTGCACAATGCGTTGGTAATGGCCTAGCTGCAGCAGATAGATAATGATAATGATAAGTCTGACAAGCGAATCTATTGCGATAATGATTCTGATCATGTTGTCAGTTACGGGATGTGGACGTCGAGCGCGCAACTTTTGTACCCTAATTATTGGCAGAAACCGCTGCCCGCAGGCCAATCAGCATCAGCAACAGCGTTAAAACATTGTCATCGTTGTCCGCAGACTATGTACATGGATGCCTTCCACAGTGACTGCCCTTGCTATACATTGAACACGTTGTGCATTATGTAATCAAACGAGATAGAAGAGACAGACGAAACAGTCGAATCGGGCTTAAACGATAAGTTTATTGATAGGATTATCTACTAAGACGCAGATCGCGAATGTGCATATACTGCTCACAAATATATTGTAGAAGAAAGCATTTAGCAGCATACAAGTCAAAATAACCTAACCTGGAAACCTACAATCAGAACAAAACTATGGATATCGGTGCACTTTTTTAAAGGCTGCAACATTGGTGACGGATCAGAGTTGTTCCGGTAATTGGTTCCAAGCGTGAAGACCGATGTAAAAAAACAGAACATGACTGTCTGATTTGGAGCTTCAGCTGCACTAACAAACTTCTTGGCACAGTGCCACATGCGGTTGTAGCCTACTTGACAAACATGCGATCGCATGTGACGTCAACATTCATGAAATTTTCGGTCTACTCACATTTACATGTAATCACCAGACATTTAATCACGCGACAGTTAATCACCGACAAAATAGTCAATCGTTCAACTGATTATATGTCGGTGATTAACTGTCGCGTGATTAAATGTCTGGTGATTAAGAGCCATTGGATGCAATTTCCGCAGTTCGGTGCACGTAGATGCGCACAGAACGTTCGTAGGTGACGCATATTTCACGTGACGCAAACAACTACACCGCGGGCCATAAAACGTGGCACTTTACTATTATCTTGTCTATTATCTTGAACAATAATTGACCGATTTTCAACATTCTTTCACGGGCACACTTCGTGAATATTTGTAATAATGTGATTATTAAATATCCCACCACACCGTAAATGCGTCTCTACACTATCATGTGAAATGTAAATGTAAGAAAACACTAAAAACAATAACAAACGTCTTGGTAAAAAAAAGCACTTAAGACAAACATTGCGGTAAATGATCCGTAATTATGACATTGGACTGCGTTAGACACGTCTCTGGATATATTTCACAAAGTACTGTAAAAACTAAACTGTGTCAGTTCAGTTTAGTTTCGTCACTCTGTATGCGCTTTTAAAGCATAACGTTAGGCCGAACTTTGACTTCGTTACAATCTGAACTAAATCAAACCCAGAAAAAACCATGTGGTCTAGATCTAGTAAAAGATTACAATAAAAATATTTAAGAACATTCAGCGACAGTGAAAGTAATTGTCAGTTCGAGCCCTGAATAAAAAACACAATTTTCAACACATTATGACGCAGCAGACGTAGCTTTCTTTTTTGCAGATGTACAGTGGTCGTAAAGCCCAAAACTTTTTATGGCTGGCACTTTGCAGGGTTAATGCGTGCACTTGATTCAAAATGCGACTCGGTCACTGCTTATACAGTTCAGCAGAAACTGGGGCCAAAAATCGGCTCCGATTTCTGTACTGCATGTCGTCGGCATTACGGTACAGAAAAAACTCAGCATAGAAAGTATACGTTTAGACTAGGCCGGGATTATGCACACGCGAGTTAACAAAATGGTAGTGTGTAGCCTGTCTATAGCTACTGCATTTTGCGGCTAGGAAGTTAGAGCTTTGCTTGAGTGCTTTATTATAGCTTACGCAGTAAGCGGCGGCCTGGCATAACTTTGTCAGTTCACTGAACCGTGGCCGATCATGCTGCATGTATACAAAAGCTATAAGCTTACTCGTGCAAACAATGTTGTTGTATTTGATCAGCATGTCGTGTGAATTTTACGGAAACAGATGTTACACAATTTACGACTTGAATCTTGACGCTGCTGTCCTCAGATTTTCATCAGAACGTAGTGGTATCAGAGAATAAATCTCACAACGCACAGTAAGTTAACCGATTCGATGTTCTAACAGAACATTTAAGTTTTCGTCATCTCTAGGGTAAGATAAGCTCACAAGTGCGTTCTGTTCCGAAGACCTTACTTGCAGAAGACAAACAGTAAGGGATCTATCCCATGATTATGTCAGTTTCATATTGTGTTCACTGCTTACAAAACAAACCGTTAGGCTTTGCGTTAATTTTAAAGTTATTAGTTGTATTGGTTGAATGTTACAATCAATTTTAGTGGTACCAAGCCGCACCTTAATAAGCGTACGGCATTTTTTGCTCAAAGTTTATTATCAGCTATTTTTGATTTGTGAAAGAAAAACTGCGATCTGCTTCCGATAGACTATTATACGCATTGTGAAAAGCAAGCGACGTCTGGTGTCGAGCAGATGAACTTATGTCTGGGTGTGAGTACGAGCGGTTTTGCTGTCGTCTGCAGGAGGTTCGACTGTGACGTCACAAATGACGCTGATGCATCTGATGATGCAGATGCTTCGATGTTGTCAGAAGCAGGCTGCCGGCAGAAGGGTTCACCGGCTGACCAGCGTCACAGTGATACTGACGGTCATCTGCGGCTACTATGTCATGCAAACGCGGAACTCGCACGACGAGAAGACACCAAACAACCTCATCGACAACAACCACAACGTCGTTCCAGACAACGACGTCGACGAGGCTGCTGCAGATTTCGCTCAAGATCCATTCATAAGTAGTCAGCAAAACGACAAACAACAGCGCTCCGTGCAACAAAAGAAAAACGCCACCGCCAATGTCTACTTTAAGGGTGGCGAAAAAGCCCAGAACGATAACAAGGACGTTAAATATAGCCACAGAGAACTTCGAAATCTAGCGACAGGAAACGCCGCTAGAGATCGTAATCTAAGACATCATAAGGATCGAGTTGCTGACGATGTACAACCACATCCACGAAGTCGAGCCATGGACGATGACCACGAACACGATGATGACGATGAACCGAATAAAAATGGCGATAAAGATGCGAGTAAGGATACCGAAAACGACGACGAAGTCGGCAACAAGAATGCAGATGAGAAGAAGCACGAAGAAGAGAGCGCCGTTGAAGTCAACAAAATCGGCAAGTTTTATAACACTTGCGACTCGGAGTGTCGAAGGTTCCGCGCAGAGCTGGCCGCGTGGCCGGCGCACAAACCCAAGGCATTCATCTACTATCTGATACATCGTCCAGCCCTGCCGTCTCTTCGCAGATCAATTCGCGCGCTGCACCACAACTTCAACCGTCGCTACCGCTATCCAATCGTCGTGTTCGTGGAACCTGAGTTGGACACTGTCACGGACCGTCGCAACATCGCCGACATGATTCCAACAGACGACAGCGAGTCCTTACTGCGGCCGTCCATCTACGTACAGGTCCAGTGATGGGCAACTAACTAAAACATTTAATCAAGCTATAACTAAATTTCAATTTTAAAAATTTAAGTAAACTATTCTATTCAGCAACTACTGTGGCAATATTGTTAAATAAACTAATAACAATTTGTAAAAAAAAATTTCGTTTAATTATTTTACAAATATTTTAAGACAAATTACTGCAGCACTGTTGACAAATTAGGTTTTAGTGAACTGTCAATTTACGAAAAATACAAAAAATGTAAACACTTGAAATAGAAAATACGTTGTGGAAGGAAAACTGCGATCTGCTTGCGATAGACTGTAATATATTATACACGTTGTGGAAAGCAAGCGACGTCTGGTGTGGAGCAGATGAACTTATGTCTGGGCGTGAGTACGAGCGGTTTTGCTGTCGTCTGCAGGAGGTTCGGCTGTGACGTCACAAATGACGCTGATGCAACTCTCAATTTGCTGCAGTCAGTTTAATGATATCTTAAAATCCAAAATTGTACAAGTGATAAAACTATTATTAAAAATTAAATTATTTAGTCTTAATAACAAAAACTACAGTTGTGACTAAAGTATTATACTTTAATTAAACTGTTGATTGAAATAAAATAAATTAACTAAACTATCAGTTAACGACTATTTGTTAACATCTGCGCGTCACTGCGTTCAGGTAGTGCGGTTTCGCATTCCGGCGCACGTGAACGCGTCTCTGGTGCCTCGTAAGGCGGGATTCGGTTCACGCAAGCGGACAATCGGCTACCGGCACATGTGTCGCTTTCACGCCGGTGGGGTCTACACTCAGCCGCTGGTACGATCAGCGGGGCTCCAGTACGGCTGGCGATTGGATGACGACTCCATCATTCGACGTCCGATCAACTATGATGTGTTCGAGGTGATGCGGCGCGGTGGTTATCAGTACGGCTACCGGCGAGTGAACACGGGCTGGTCACCGGTAGACTGCGCGCTCTGGGACGCCGTCGACAGATACCTGAACTCCACTCCAACACTGACACCGACATTCTACCATCATTGGCCACGCAACGCCGCGCGCTACTTCAACAACTTCGAGGTGTCCGACCTGCGCGTCTGGATGTCGGCCGAGTACCGCGACTACTTCAACTTCGTCGACCGACTGGGCGGCATCTACTATCACAAGTGGGGCGACGCCGCTATCAAGACGATAGCCGTGACGCTCTTCATTCCGCGCCACCAAACGCACAAGTTCACCGGCATCGTCTACTCCCACATATAACTTGTGAAGTTCTATAGGACGAGGTCCATGTCATCTAGTCAGCCTCTGAAATGCATGCCAGTAGTTTATTTCATTAACAGTTAGCTGGACAACGTGGTTTCTGCGTCCTCCAAGCATGACTAGTGCCAGTAAGATCATCTTAGAATGTCGCCGATTAGCGTGCTGAAAAAGTGCATAGATCGTTCGAAAACCGACCGATGATTAGGGCGTACTGCATGAATGCTATCCGCAGCAGCGTTATATCACTAGTTTAATCTTATAAACACCAATGTTAATATTTTTTATCAAATGATTTTGATTTCTGACAAACGACAGATCGGCATCGGGAGTAACGTTGACGTCTTTTTCGCAAGAATCTAGCTTTAATAGCGTCCTTTGTTAGTGTAACGGTTTGTACGTTGGCCTTGCGATCGCGATGTCGTTGGTTCGACTTCTTGCCAAATCGCTATCAATAAGTGCTTACGACGAGGATGGGTGACTCTCAGCGGACAGGTAAACCATTTTGGTATAATCCTGTAACCAATACCAAGGCCGTATCAGCTTTCCTTTCCTCTAAAATAGGTAAATCGAGAACTGACCTGTCTGGCTGTGGTTATGGCAAGGCGTGCTCACTTGTGTCATGTGGCAGGTAATGGTGTGTAATTTCATATGGCACATGACGCTCCGTAGCTCTGAAATGGCTAAAGTGCTATACCATTTTGTATCTCATACAGTATGCACGAATACTTGTCGATCTTCCTTCTGTATTTACGTTTGATTTTGTTCAACCGGTTTATTGACAGATTTCCTTCAAACTCAAACTATGTCATATACGTTCCCTGAAAGTATCGCGTTTTAATTGAGAGTAGCCTGTTGCTGGAAAAAGAGAAGCCACATGTAAAAAAACTGCTCTTTGTACCACATAGTAATCTAAGTTTCTGCAGGCCTACAGATTAATTTAGCTTTTAGCTTATTGTTGAATTTTATTTATTTTGCAGCATAATTTGTTGTTCAATTACCTACATTGCGATAGATCAGTTTTTACGCGCGAAAGCAGCTATGCTTTCAGCGCGTCTTAGCCATCGCAATTCTGTCCGTCTGTCCGTCCGTCTGTCTGTCTGTCTGTTTGTCACACGGGTGGATCAGGCAAAAACGGTCTAAGCTAGGATCTCCAAATCTTCACCATCGGCTGCCTGGAAGACTCTAGTTTCAGGAACCGTAAAGCTTTTTCATAAATTCGAAGGGGGTCACCCCGAACGAGGTCGCTAAATGAGAGAGAGGTGGTCAAAATTTGCGATTTTTGGCCAATAACTCGCTGTATCTCATTAACGGTGCGAGATAAGGCCTAGGTTACTATTAATCACCGATAGGAAATCGTATACTGGCTTTCGTTTGGCGCCGAATTAAAT
>Ga0209454_1004935_pt1 | contig 10123 bp, 4 predicted proteins | sample WorMetHERISLAND1_2_FD_187400 | JGI IMG/M metagenome (GOLD analysis project Ga0209454, IMG submission 187400) | Marine gutless worms symbiont microbial communities from Max Planck institute for Marine Microbiology, Germany - Olavius geniculatus... | ecosystem: Host-associated > Annelida >... | reverse complement strand
GTGGGGCAACCCTGCAGGAGTTAAGCCACGCTGCCCTAGATAGGCAGCGGTGGGCAGCGATAGTAACAATGGCGTCAGACACCAACGGGCATTGAGCCCACGGTTGTCGATGATGATGATGATGACTAGTAGGATGTTGCGGACTTTTTTCTGGCTTTTGATTTGCATTCGGGAACCATCAGAATAATTGTGTGATATCGAATTATCTGGTGTGCTGTTGTTTGTTGTTTTCAGACTGGCACTTGCAAGCATGCCACCACTGTCTCTGTCGGCGGACAGCAAGGAAAAACCCGCCGTCATCACTGATCAGATGTTGGATGATATTTCAACTTTCCTGTACAACTTGTCACAGTTAGTAGCTGGCTTTGTTGTTAGACAGCTGTAGCATGCATTTTATACGGTTAATGGGTGTGTATAGCTTTTAATGAGAAACCCATTGCAGAGGTACAAAGTGTCACCTGCCATATGTAATCACATCCCAGCCAAGCAGGCCAGTACTCGATCTACCTGCCCCGGAGGGATGGAAGGTTGAGCTAATTTTGGTGTTATTTATATTAGAGATTGTTTAACTCTGCATGCTACCCATTCAGGGTGTAACCACTAGGTATCGACTAGATCGCAAGTTGAACTCACGACTTTTTGATTTCTTTTCGTACTTTTAAGTTGTTTTTTTTGTCTCAGTCCGTGATGTACTTATTTTTCACAAGTACCATAAAGCTGCACTGGTATGTTCTTATGTTCTTAAGTTAGTGCTTGGCTTTCCTTTTAGACAACTGTATCATGCATTTATTGAGGTTAAAGGGCATTTATGTATACTGTATACCTCTTTATGGGAAATCCATTGCAGAGCTATGGATCATCCCCTGCCATATGGGATCATGCAGTATAACCTGTCACACAACACAGGTGAATGTGCCCAGTTTTAACCCCGGCCGAGTAGGCCATTATTTGATTTGCTTACTCCAGATGTTGGAAGGCTGAGTTGAGCTTAATGTGGGTTGTATACCGAGGCAGTTTACCTGTTTGCAAAAGGTCACCCATCTAAGTCGTAATCACTTGGTAGTGACCCAATTGGGAGTTGAGCTCACAATTTTTTAGATTTTCTTAGTACTGCTAAGTTGTGTTTCATTTCAGTTTTGGTAGGAGTTGACGTCATGATCTTTCTGTTTTACTAGTACTTTTAAGTTACTTTTTGTTTCAGTTTATGATATTCTTAAACTTTCTTTGCAAGAACAGTAAAACTGTAACAGCACATTTTAATTCACTGTACAGCATACTGTTGTTTTGCTGGCCTAAAATCGTGATTTTGATTTGATCGGCATTACTACTCATTTTCTTAGTTCTCTCTGGACCAAAGATAAGATGATGAAGCGTACGATGACTGTTTGCAGACATAGTGGATCAGCTGAGATTGGAGCTGATTGGCTGAGCTGTCTACTGGAGTTCTGTCTATGTCGGGGCCATGTTGCCAGCACCCTGACGTTACTCACCGATGTCTACAGTAAGTAAACACAGCAATACTCATATATGATATGATATGATGAATGATTGTGCTGGAAAACTAGTAGGCAAGCTGCCAGTTTAATCAAGTACACACAGTAAAAGAATGAACTGTTTTAAAAGGAACTAAAATGAGAAAAATTGAAACGGAAAGCAGTTATATATAAAACAATAAAAACATAAAAAGTTTGGACACGGTTGTGAGACAAATAGAGGCCAGTCTTGACATGTGCATTATATTGTCTGTGTGATAAAGCTCTATAACAACAGTTCTTTTAGCAGGTTCTACCTTTGCAGGCCAATTCAGCCTTCTCTCTCTCTCCGGGTAGGTAAATAGAGTAGTTCAGTGCTTCGCTGGGATTAAGGTGGGGGTGCTTTCGTCTATGTCAAGCAGTTAGGTGACATCGTGTGATTCCATATATCAGCTGATACTTTATAGCTTTGAGATTCCATTATTAACTATAGACATCTTTAACTTTTTGTAATTTTTTTAATCAGTAAACAGATGTTTATTTAGCACCCGTCATGCGTCACACATGAATCAAGCCTGCACATAATAACAGAGACTAGGCTGAGTGTTCATGATTATCGTCAGCAGTGTTAAAATGGTTTTTTTTCCTAGAAATCAGTAATGTTTTGTATAGTAATCAGTAAGGAATCAGTAGTGTTTATATAGTAATGTTGATGCTTTAACTGTGCATTTTTTTTTACCTCTTATTCTAATCTTGTTTTTTTGCATTAGCCATAGAATTTTTGGTTAGGCTTTAGTTGTGGTATCCATCTGTAAAAATTGCCACTTTTGAGACCTTATGAGACCTGTGTAAGTTTCAGCTAAATTAAATCAATGAGCATTTAAAATGGTTGTGAATTGCTGCGTATTTGTACGTTATTTCAAGAGCAAGAAACCGAGCTGGATGTTAGTGCGCTTCTTCGGAAGACAAACACTGTGAAGGAAAAGTTAATTCAGCAAAGTGGTTGGTCTTTTTTTTATTTACAATGACTTTGACATTGACACTTAATATGTACAATGGCATTAGTCATAGCTAAGGATTTGCCAGAATTTAGTTGTCACAGTGCAACTAGAACTGGATTTACATACCTGAATCTGGCTAGTTTTTGGCACAAAATGATTACACTTATATGGCAACTTCAGGTTTCCGATAATAGTACTGCTCAGTTGGTCAGACCAGGTTTTATACAGCACCACAATGATTTATTTTTGGTAGTATATGTTTGTTTAAATTTTCAACTAAGAGAGTAAGATAGAGAGAGTTGTTAGATATAATGAGGAATGAACTGGAACCAGTTACGATCTTTTCAATCTTATGGTGCCGTGACATCGTTGACGACGTTGGCGACCATGCATTGCCAGAGCCAGTCTGTCCTTTGAAGCCCTGATGTTCAGCTTAGGTTATTTTTCTATGATGCACACAAACTTTAGCAGTTTGCCTTATCTTCTTAGTCAGCACCAAATTCTCAACAGCATGCTTACTCAAAACTTGTCGCAGGAAATCAGGCTGCTACTGGCGGATTCTTTTCGGACGTATACTGCTATACTCCTGCTGCTCTCATTGCTACCAAGTTGCTTTTTTCTCGTCAAGGACTAGTTGCATTGCTAGTTTGATATTATTTGTATACCAAAGACTGAAGTAAATTGTGCATTGTAGCTCGGCCGTTGAAGCTGAAGCTGGTTGAATGTGATGGTGAGTCGATGGATGAAAATACAGCGCCTGTCAATGTCTTACTGTCACAGGATAGTAGCATTGGTAACTTGGCTTTCTTTATTACTTAGTTGCAATAGACATTTGCAAACGTTTTAAAAATTTTCTCATGAAAAATGCATTATGAACATTTTTAAAAAATTGTCCTAATGTTTATTACAACTATGGTTTATCATCATCATCATGATCACACAGAGTTTTAGTGTGGCTTAAATATTAAACATTATTGCTAGGACCACATTGTTGAAGTCAAGCAGGTCGAGATATGAACAGTGAAAGTGGAAAGTCTTGAAATGCTGCCCAAAGATTGAGAGTGACAATGCAGTCCGATAGAAGCTTGTTTCTATAGTTCAGTTGGGTCGTAGCTGGGGCAGGGGGGGCAGCTGCTCCCCCCTTTAATATTGGGTTGTTTAAAATTGAAAATTGCTGGAAAAAATTTTTACTAAAAAATTTGGGTGCTGAAAAACTCCATTTTGGAAAAATGGGTCAGATTGAAATTCTGAGCACCTATAGTTTTTTTTGTCGAAAATTTGCAGTTGTCTGTTGGAATTTTGTCGGAAATTTGTAGTGTCTGTTAGAAAATTTTAACTTCCTGCCCCACCTACTTTTTTTAGCTCATGACGCCACTGCAATAGCCAGCACTAAAGACTGGAAATGCCTGCTTGCTAAGACCTGTCAGTGGTTGTTGAACCAAATTAATTATGACTAACAGTAATCGATAGTTAACAGTTATGTAATTAATTTTTGTATGCATGATTTGATTATGGCTGAAACAGCCAGGTCATGTTACTAGAGTTTGGGAATGTACAGTTATCTCAACTTTGTGCTTCAGATGCAGTTAGTAACATTTAAAGTGAAACATTTGCGAAAATTTTGGTTCATGATACAGCCCAAATTAGTTAATCTGAAAAACGGGTATAACGTGGTGACAAATTAAAATGGCGTATGTGTGCGTGTGTGCTTCACAGAATATATTAGCGCTCAGGGAAAAACGAAAGTGGGCATGATATTTGCAAGTGATGGTGGACAATCGTGGCTTGAAATTACCAAGGCTAGCATCCGGGTACGTTAAATATGCATATCTTCAAATAGTCTTTTTCATGTTAGGGTTTGCTAGCTTTATATTACATTTGTGTACTTCGTTTTACCATCAAAGTGATTATTATTATGCGAGATAGGTGATGGTTTAGTGTAGTGCTTAACACATTGTGTTCAGTCAGTGAAGTTTATCTACACTGGCTCGGTTAGTGCTTGAACGGGTAGCAATCAGTAGACAGTAGTACCATTGTGCTATATAACCAGCGACCCAGGTAAACTCAACCTGGCCATCCCTTCCTGAGTAGGTGCAATGAATACCAGTGATAGCTGGACTGTAAACAGGCACACCATATGATACACTAGCCCTGTATCCATGATCTTGCAGTGTAGACTGGTGTTTGGCTGAGGGCTTAGGAAACAGATAGCACCACCCTTGGGTCTTGTAGCTCTGGAAGGCTACTTTCTTTACTTTGCATATGTTAGATTTTTCACTGTTTCACTGTAGTTTAGACTGTTTCAGTTTCAGTATTTTGACCAGAGCTGTTTGTGCATTAGTGTACTTTCAGTTTGGAACTTACTCTGTAGATCTGCCAATCTTTTTAGCACTTTAAACATCGGCTTTAAACTGAATTATTTACATTGCTTATAGTGCTGGACTGCGCCATCGAAATGATGGATCACTTGTCATGGATGAGTTTGCTGATGGGCGTGGAGTCCAATTATGGAGCTGCAGACGCGGGAGCAACTGTCATACGGCTAGGTGCTGAGGTTGCTGCGAGGTTGAGTCCCCTTTTGAACTGCTCTCCTGTGCTCCAGAACCTCAACCGGCGAGTCCTTAAACCGGCCGACCGCCTCGTGGCACGGAGCCCTCCAGGCCGAGTGATCCTGCATGTAACTGCTCAGAGTTGACGGGCCCATATTGCACTGCTTCATGTTGACCTTCAGAGCGTCTTTGTACCGTAAGACTGGCCCGCATTGCAGGCACTTTCCCACTGCCAGTTGTCCATGGTATACTTTCTTAGGGATGCGACTGTCTGGCATGTTCATGATGTGACTGACCCAACTTAGCTGATCTTTAAGCAGGAAAGCCTCTATGCTCATGATACCACAGATGTTCAATACGTCTGTGTTGGGGATTCTGTCCTGCCACTTGACATGAGCTATCTTGCGCAATAGTAAATGTGAACACTCAGCCTAGTCTTTGCCGTACATGACTTTGATTGGTTTGCGACATATGTGACACTACAAAAAGTGCTCTCGTTTATTGATTGATTGATTGATTGGTCGATTGATGGACTGATCTTTAAATTGATTGATTGATTGCATAAAGGTTGAGAAGGGAGCGAGAGCTGCAAGCCGTGGCATCATGTTCGTTTTACAAACTCAGTGAGTAATCCTATCTATGCCGCAAATGTATTCATTCACTTGTCCAAGAGTGTGCTGTGCTGGTAATTCAACTCATAGCTTTTTTAATGCTGATCATGTTGTGAGAGGTTCTCTGTCAAAACCTGGATCGTCGAAACATGGATCGTCAAAGCTAGCCTGCTGCACAAACTTTAACCCTATTCCTATTACTAATTCGTAATCCCTAACCTAACCCCAATCTTAACCCTTACATAACCCTATCCCTATTCCTAACCCTAATTTTATTCTTAGCTTTATTTTGTAAACCTAGGCCTATGTGTGCATTGTGGAAGGATAACTTTAGTCTAACACAGTTCAGAGGGGCTTTTTTAGAGGACCTAATGTTTTGGCATTGTGTGGTCATCAGCATTGTGAACGATTGCACAGCGCCGTACAATACAGAGAGAGCTTTTATGTGGGTTTTCAAGCTTGGGATTTTTTTCCTTTGGGTTGTAGAGATTAAGATTTGCGCTTGTTACTTGCTGAACTGTTGTTTGTTTAGATGCGAGGCTGAGCGTTGTCTTGCTTGCACTGACTATGACTCGTGGCAAGAAGCTGACTTTAAGAACTACTTGAAAGCCAGGTACAAATTATGTTCTTTCTCATACCCTGCCTTCATCGGACTCTGATTTGTTGTTGATAGTTTTGCAATAGCCACTGCCCCCATTTGGAATACCCTTTTCATTGGCTTTATTAAGCAACAGTTTCCTTTTTGTATGCTGTTTTCGTCTCCAACTCCAATTTTTTTGTACGACAGCTTTTACGCTATCCTTAATCCAGTACTCCACCCTCTGCGGCTGAGGTTCATTGGATTACGCGTCAATATTGTGCACTATTTAAATTTTCTTTCTTATTTGTTTAAAAAGAAAGCACACCATAATAGTGTTTATCTGCAGCCCATTCAGTGTTAGGAGCTACAGTATTATTTTGTTTTGTGTATTTGTATATGTATTTTGTTGGGTATATTTAATAAGCTATTTAAATGAGTGCCTCACGCTTGTATTTGAGGGGGCTCCAACTCTCTAACGCCGGCACTGGTAAATGCACTAAATATTATTTAGTGTGTTTGTTGTGTATTTAGTAAATCCGGAGCTGGTGATGCCACTTTGTTTAATCCTGTTGGATTTTTTCAACTCGAAGCTGATGAGTGAGTAACTTGTATGTAAAATAGTTTACATTGAAAACATCTTATGTTTTGTTGATTATAAGATTTCTTATCTGTCCTGTTGGACTAGGTTTATTATTCTGCATGTTTTCTTACTTTTAGCTGTTACTGGCTGGTGCTCATTTTACTAACTTAAGAAATTGTTAGGCTGAGTTGGTTTAGGTTGGTGGTAGTAGTAGATGGCATATTTATGCAGTGATAATTTTGAATTATATCGACGTTGCTCTTTACAACTATTGTAACTCGATTTTTTGACGAAATTGAGATTTTTATGTCACCAGATGTGTTTTCTCGTGACCTACACGATGGTGCCAATACTTTCTGAGTCTGTTGAATATATTTAAAAGGTATTTCAAACTATTGTATTTAAATTTGAGCTATTTTTACTATTTACAACTATAGTATCTGTTTACGATAGTTGTATGCACTTAAAATCGACTCCAATTAGCCAAAAGTGCATGTACAACTATTGTATTTGCACTTACGATACTTGTAAATGCCGTTCTTGTCACAAATTTTGGTGTTTACAACTATTGTATCAAAAATGCAATGGTTGTAAATGCCAATCCGCGACGATTTATGTGCAAAAGTGCAGCTTACAACTATTGTAAACAACATTTTTGTGCATTAAAATTATATTTAAAATAATTTGATGAAACAAACGTCATACTCATATCCGTCAAATTTTTTCAGCATTTTTCATATTAACTTTGTCGGTCAACTCGTTGCACAGATTACTCTAAACAGTTTTTTTGCTTTTTTGTAATTTGTTCAAGAATTTGTAAAATGTGAGATACGACATGTTGTGAAGAACAACGTCAATATGTGTTATTGTTGTATGACCGTATTTGTGACTTTTTAAAGTCGTAGAGTTGGGTTGGAAGAAAATTACATAATTACATACATTCGCACAACATGATCAGTTTTCATCCAATTAACCATTTTTCCATTCTTAAGACTTACTGCAGGTTTAGCTGGTCTTCGGAAGTGAAGTTTTGGGAATTGCTGTGGCAGAACTTTTGCTTATATGAAGTTTATTAAGCAACGTGTTGCAGTGTTGATTTTATTTTGATTTGGTTATTTAGTTGGCATGGCCCACAAACTAGGGCATCGCATAGATGGCCTGTAGTGTGTGAACAACTTGCCCAGGATGATACTGGAATGGTCGAGAGTCAACTAACCCTTGATTATTAGGTCTTACATGCTGATCGTTAGACTATCAAGCCAAGATTGAGCGTAACAAGTTGTTGGCATTTTGGATGGTTGATAAAAGTGAGCATGTTGCAAATAGTTAGAAACAGAAAAGTTGCCCAACCAATAGTATCAAAGTTATGAAGGACAGCAAACGCAAATGTTATAATGACATATAATAGATTATGCATGTATGTCATTGTGTGTCTGTGCATGGTAGCACTAGTATATCAATGGAGATGCAATCAGCTATAGTTGGTCAGGTAATTGAACAAGTTGATGTCTTTTATTTGGACTTCTGTGTAATGCCTTGTATTACAGATGCTGTGATTCTTTAAAAAACAGTCTTGTTGGTCATCACCTGAAAGACTCGTGCAAAAACATTTTATTAGTTACCCATCTTTGGGCGGAATAGCTTCTAGCAGTGCAAGCAGTTCTACCTCTGCCTATGGGTACATTTCTCTTTAGTCTGTCTGTCTTTCTGTCTGTGGCATTCGTGCATTTTTCTTAAAACTTTTGATGGATTTAATGCCATTTGGCAGGTATCCTTGTGGGGTCCATTGTGTTGACGTTACATGCTGCCAACCACTTAGCTTTGCATTGCACAACTTTTATCCTAACTTCGGTCCTTGATTTTTAGAACTGAAAATTGGCACACTGGTTATACTTTCCTTGGGGGAATATTTACCCCATTTTTCTGCTTTTTTTTGCTTTTGAGTGAGGAGCCTATATGGGAGACAGACAGACCTATATGGTAGTTTTTTTATTCAGGTTGTCACATTAAGCTTATTTCCTAAAATGAATTATTGTAGTTTGTGGTGATAAAGTTCTTGGGTGCTCGAGACTCATCTGCTGAAAGACTTCAAGTTTCTTCCATTACAGTCCATGGATTTCAGCGGAAATCTGCACTTGATGTAAGTTTATCTATTCCACGCAGTTTGTTTAGTTGATTTCACCAACTGAACCACAGTCGTTATTATCCACATTTTGTAGTAGCAAAATCATATTGATCTTTGACGTTGGTTTTGTTTATCCAGTCAATTTTTGTTTGCACCATTATGACACAAAATGGCTTTATGCGCTGATGTGCTGGAAAATAAAACCACTCACTCACTCACTCACTCATGGTCATGAATAATGGCTATCAGTTTGCACTATAAAGATTTGATCTACTTTTACTTATTTAATAGTTGTGTGTACGTCCATGCATTGACCATATTAGCATCCAGTTATTATGTTTATGCCTGCTGTTTATGTACACTTCAATTATATCGATCGAGGTAGGCAGCAAAGGAGAAAACTTTGTTGATTTGGGGGCGTGTTTTCTTAGATTCAGTGATAAATAACACTGGGTGATCATATCATGTGATCATCGTGGATAGCAGACACCGGCATGATCGAATTTCAGATTTCAAAATACATAATAGTTACTGGGGTCGGGTCATTATTGTACGCATAGTGCTATTAGTGTACTAAGTCATAGTCATGAACAGCCAAATTGGTAAATGTAGACTTTGGACTAAGGTGCAGTGCTAGACTGTGGCTAGCTCATCAGGGGGCTAATGTAACTAGTCACAAATTTTGATGGCGTTTCATTAACACAACTGATATAATTGACAGTAATATTTTCAATAAAATCTTTTTAATACTGTTAAATATTGGCATTACGTCATAATTATTTGAAATGCTGTTATTTGCGGCCATCACAGGCTAGACTACAGTATACTGACAGACTCAAATAAGATATTTATAAACGTATTTGTCAGGGCTTTCATAAAATCAGATGCCACGTTGCTCCACTTTGGTAAATCCAGCTACAGACTGAAAAAGTTTTATGCACCTACCAGCCTGATTTAATGTATGTTTGCGTTAGAGCTCCAAATCATTTCAGCTTAATGCTCTATGATGTCATAAATTACAATGACATCACTTACACAAGCTGCTTACATGAATACACAAGAAAGGTATGTTTTACTGATATATAGACAATAAAAAGTTTTTGTCTAATATATTGACACACAAAAATCTTTGTCCGCCCCTCATTTTTGCATGAAACTGTAATTCAGTGAAATGCTTTTATTTGTGGCCAGCACAAATTTAAGCC
>Ga0209454_1004934_pt1 | contig 10123 bp, 7 predicted proteins | sample WorMetHERISLAND1_2_FD_187400 | JGI IMG/M metagenome (GOLD analysis project Ga0209454, IMG submission 187400) | Marine gutless worms symbiont microbial communities from Max Planck institute for Marine Microbiology, Germany - Olavius geniculatus... | ecosystem: Host-associated > Annelida >... | reverse complement strand
GTCACACACTTCAGGTACCCCCTCCACAAAGTCTTCATTTAATTACCGGACTGTTTCTTTGCATTTCAAAATACACCTTTCGGTTTTTGACGCGCTACAGCTATGCTGTAAAGCGTCTATGACACGATGTGTCGTTTGCCTGTCTGCCGTCCGTCTGTCCGTCTGTCACGGATGTATTATGGCTAAGCGGTAGGTCCTAGGAAATAAAAATTTACACAAGCAATCAGCTCTGTGTCTTAAATTAAGATATACGGTCAAGATTACTATTAATCAATAACAGGAAGTGGCATACGCCTTTTTAGATAAAATAATAATCGTTGACTTTAGATGACTTTAAAGGTCCGTACTGCAACAGGAACTGCATAGCCTGTAGCGTGTCTTCCCTAACGACAGCTGGGCTTTCTTGTATATTTTTACTTTACTCGTTATTTCCTGCTTGATATAAGCTGGCTATTCATTAATAATTTGGAGGCAGTTCGGAATTTTGTAATACACGAAGTAAGCTGGTAATTTCACACGTCGGCAAAGAACTGTACGCAAATACACGGTGGACAAATTACTAGAATAGACCCGCCTATAAACAGGACTACGGATAATTGTTAAAAACTTTCGCAGTAGCAAAAAAAAACATCGTTTATCACTCCTTTCAAGTAATATCAAGTATAGTCATATCACATCACGAAAACGAGTTAGCTCGTACGGTTTGTTACAAAAAAGCTGCCAATCGCATTCGAAATCTAACACGAAACTAATCGACGAAAATTGTAAAGAACACCCATTGTACCATAGCTGCCAATGACGTCATGGCAAAAAGGCGGGGGCAACTACACCTTTTTAGTTTTAACCTGTCAGAAACTTTTTTCTTGTCAAAGAATTTTCGTCCAAAAACATCACATTTTTGCTTGGGCTAAAAAAGTCTTCATTTGAAGAGAATTTAGAGACAAAATTGCATACACCCCATGGTCTCCTTACATGTAGTTGGCAATTTGCAATTTACTACGCCCCAACCTTGTTGATCGACGACGCCGTTAGAGTTGGCCATGGGTCACTTTATAGGACTCAAAAAACCCGACCCAGCAGCCAGTTGATGAACCCAACTTGACCCGACCCACGGAAAAATACAAAATTACGACCCATGCACCCGATCCTCGGCTGTAGTGCAAGATGCAGAAAGTCGGTTGAGCCGTCTGGCGACAGATCTTCGGGCAAATTTAACAAAATAATACACGACTACTGATCGAGAGTTCCTGACTTCCCATTATAAAATTCCCAGAAATTAATCACGCATTTAATTCAATTTTAAAAATGCGTTAAAATTTGTTACGCAAATCCCCAGTAACCAAAACTTTTGACATTCGTAAAAAATTTGAATTTAAAAAAAATGCAAAATTCGAATTCTCAACCAACGGACACAACCAGCGAAGAAATTGTGAAAATATCAAATCTCAGCCAACCTGACTGAAACGGACTTGAATTTTGTTTGCATAACATTCTAGTGTGACCCGATTATTTGGGCCCGACCCAACCCGACCCGACCCGATCCGCCGATGGACCGGACCCATGACCAACTCTGATTCGTACAAAAAGATGTTGATGGTTTTGTGTATGCAATAACAAGACGGTTGGTGTGCTGATTTTACTAATCCATTTGCGACATCACGTAACGTTTACTGTAATTTCTACGCGAGAAAAAAATAACTTAATTCCACGAAATTCAGAATAGCAAATTAAACAACACTGTCGTTAATTTTAAATTAAACAGATAAATGCAGTAGTGCACAAAAACGCTGTGGTAGTCGACCCAATAACAAATGTTATACATTATACTGTGTGCGTAAATGAAATGCCCGTTAAATATACTGCAACATAACACAATAATATGAGATAAAATAACACTGACACTTTAACAATATACAGTTTCTACGACAGGACAAAGTCAATATCTGACAACGAAATTTGGCATTTCAAACTAATATGTAGGCCTATGCTATCAGCAGAAGTAGGGCTATCGCTTTGTGGTAGTTGTAAAAAACGAAGAAAAAAGTACCGGTAAAATATTGGTTACGGAACGAGTGTTCTTGCTATATTGTTTTAAATTTGGTAAAAATTTGTAAATTTCTGACGTTATTTCAAAATTGTTGAAATTGTGCAAAATTGAAAAAAATGTCATCTTGAGTTAGACGTTATTTGTGGCCCCGGTACTTTTAGTGCGCTTTGCACCAACGTCGTTCAACTTTGAACTCGGATCAAATTGAACTTTGAACCCAGTTCAGCCGTAATCTGTGTTGCATCTAGTTTAACTTTTGATAGGTTCATCCAAGCTGAACCAAGATCATAAACCACGTTGGTGCAACGCGCCCTTAGACGCTATTCTTAATTAGCATTGCGTTAAATGACTGGCGAATGAAATTTGTTTATATTGTCAGACAAATTGGTTTTCCTGAAACACGTTTAGCTGCTCTAGTCACAAATAATTATGCACTAGCAAAAGTGCTATCTCTTTCGCTTTTTATTCTAATTATTTATTTAGGAAATAAAATCCAGGCCTATTGGCAACATGAAAAGATAAAATTTAATTTAGCTTTTTATAGACCAGTTAAACTTCAACATTCGAATTGCCAAAAATGCCAAATTCCTTTAATTCAAACGTACCGGTGGTTAATTATAACAACCATTGACGGAAGAAAAACAAAAACCATCATCACAACACATTAAATACAGCCAGACTGACTATATTGACAACGACAGGAAATTATATACGTCTTATGAGTAGCCTACTGTGCCAATTTGTGTACGCACTTTAAATGGCCACATTTTTTAGAAAAACCGGACTTAAGTGTAATTTTGAATGGCAAAAGTTACGTATGGGATGGCTTGAACAACGAGGCAACTTTGTTTTACGGGTTGTAAGTTTAGAATTATTGATCAGATTGGCACAAAAGTTGGCAAAAAAAATCAGTGTTATTTTATTTTCAACATAACCTCGAGACACACTGTATAAATTAAGCAGTCAGGCCAGTTTTGGAAACGATTATCCACCACTGCAGTGAAGGGTGGTCGTGTTGAATACAATGTTCAAGCGTTCAACATGAGCATCCTTTACTGCAATATGGTTGAGACTAATCTTTTCCGAAACTTTATGACTGTTGGATCCTCGTACAACATTGTACCCTATGTGCCACATTTTTATGCATCCATCGTACAATTGCTGTCCGACAGTTGTTTTACTAAAGAAACATTCTGACCTGATCTGATTTGACTGATTCGTGTTACGTATCCAACAAGTCGACAATTCGAATGAAAGTAGTAAATCATGGGATGGAGCATGGATCTAATCCTTGTCGGTGCATTCGCGCAGGGAGTGCCACTGTGCAATGGGTCTGCGAGGGTTTGCCAGCATATCGCTCCAGTGTTTCAGTTCGGTGCCGCTAGCCGAACATCCGACCGCCACGTGTCCAATGGGCTCCGATGTACCAATCCGATCATAGTCCACCACCGTCATGTCCAACATCACCTTCTGCAACCCGTACATAGAACTGCAGTTATAGTAAACGATTATTTATGTTTTGGCCGACCGTTATGTCGAGACTTTTACCCCGTTTACATGATCGAGCAAACATCCAGATAGCTCGACGAGCTATGGTAATTAGCATGCTAATTAAGAGGGCGGGCGGGCGGATTGTAATTAGAAGGCCTATATAACACGTGATCAGCTGTGGGCTAAGCTTAGGCCTACATTTGAGCCAGAGGGCGGGGTTCCATCAGGCCTGCTTGACAAAAATGTGCGGACTGCGTCAGTCCGCGGACGCAGATCCACAGGATTTTTTGCGGACGCCGACTGACGCGGATCCTGTTCCGTGACGAGTGTGTTTTTTTATAACTGCTAACGGACTTTGGAAAGCACGTTTAATTACTGTTCTGTTTAGCCAAATGCATACCAAGCGCTTTACTGCTGTTATTTTGTTAATTCAATATTGTAATCTGTTATAAGCCTAGTGGCCTATATCTTATGTACTAAATTCAGCGCAGATGCGGACTGACAGCGGATCCAATATTTCTCTCCCTTTGCGGACGCGGACTGACGCGAATCTTATTGGTCAAATCCACGGACTGAGGCGGACTCAAAATTTTGGGATCCGCACATCTCTGCTGCTTGATGTTTGCTCGATGATTGCTCGATGTCTGCTCAACGTTTGCTCGATGTTTGCTCGATCGTGTAAACGAGGAATTTGGCACGACGTGTCGTCTGTCTGTCGTTTGTTTGTATTGTGACTAAACCGTACGTCTGAGGGGTCGGCGACGGTACTGTTGAATAGGGTGATGACAAGTTCCTATAAGCTGTCAAAAGTAACCATGTTTCGATCTGCAGCCGTTGGGCTGCAAATTTGAATGCAACATTGCTGCCTGCAGAACTATCAGGCTATGGTCCATTGTCACTGCCGGTCATTTGTAAGCAACCTTGAGCAAGTTGCTAACCTACTATGTGTTCAAACCAACTTAGCCTCCTATCCTCAGTGTGATGGAAAATGAGTAGTAGCTTACGGGCTACGGGGTAAAACATAGTGTGGCTGATTGATTAGTATGTCTGCTTGCTGCAAACTGCGGGTTCACTTGTTTGCTGACGCACAGTGCGCTACGATATCATTAGCTCATGCCAATCAGCTGCCACTTCCGAGATTGTAAAGCGCTTCTGTCCACGAGTCTGTCTCATGTAAGAAGCTATATAGCAAATACCAGACTTTCCTTTACCTTTTTTAGCGTATGAATACGAATGCTATACAGTGCATAATTATACAACGAACCTGGATTTGTTCGAATGGGACCTCGAACGTAAACGACTCGTTGAAGTAAGGGTTCAGAGTACATTTCTTCACGGACGATTTCTTTTTCTTGATGCGTTTTCCGTTCAGCAGCAACGACAACTTTACGTACGGATCTGAATTGAAACAGTCAACCATCCAACCAATCAATCGCTCTGGGGTTCCAGATAAACTGGCCCGTGTAATACAAACTAATGCTGGGTTTACCACATACAGGTTAGATGGAGTCAAGGAAATAGTCGGAAAAGATTTCGTCAGCAGGTTTTTTTTGAGTCGCTGATGCAAGATAGATAACGACTCGGCAGACCTCAGTAGGCCTACGTGAGTAACCGAAAATTGCACATACAATGTGTCTAAGAAGAGAGAAAACACAAGTACTAAAAAGTGGAACTTTTTAGCCAACCGTGTATTTATAGAATTGTTAGCGAGCAGATAATTACCGGAAAGTCCTCCGACGTCCATCTTCTTAAGGTTTTTTGCCTCGAGTACCACACACGTCAGCTTCCCGGCTGTCGGCACATAGCGCAGTGAGAAACAAACGTCCCCCAGCTTGCTCTCCTGCACTCCAGTTCATAACACATTCAGTCAAAAAAAATGTCGTGATTATATTGTAAACGACTGACTGAGAAGCTGCTGTTTTCAGTTTTTTTTCTACCAAACTCTTTGCAGGTTTTTTATGTCGGTTTGGCAATGCTGTCACCACTTTTATATGTATCCAAGCTAGTTATATTTTTCAGGTTAAGTTGCATATTTTGGCACTGTGCTCTGGACACCCGCCTAGACGTACATGTATATCCTACCATGCTTCTTCCAAATCTGTGCGTCTTTTTACTGACTACTGGCTCGTGGCGAAGGAAGGTTCGATGTGTGCAATCTAACCCCCTAGTCGGCCGAAACCAGAAAACATTGTACGAGAATAACCAAAAATATTTCTCTATCAGATGCGATTTTTGAGTCCAGGGTTTATAAAAATGTGTTTGACTTGCCCCAGATTCCACTGGAGGGAGCGCGCATGTCCCATAGCTGCATTAAGAAAGGGCCGCTTCGCGACTCCGGGACGAAATCGAACCCACTTTCGAAACTATGGGCTTAGATTAAATTCAGTGCAAACATTTTCAATTTAGATAGATCAAACATCGGCCTACAGTTCGCTTTAACGTTACACCAATTCGACGAAACAGTTACCGGAGTTTATCTTACCCGGTCCTCATTGATCGGATTAACAAGGACTCTCCACTCCTCCACAATGCGGCCGAGGTCCACCGAGTTCAGCGGTATAACGACCTGTCCAATCTGATCGTGCTTTGAGAATCGATCGAAGTCGTACACGGTAAATGACAACGTCTTTGCTCCCAGCTCAGCGTACGGCAGCTGCCGACACAGCAACAGTTAAATCTAGTGGAATACCGCTATCGGCCTACTTACTTATGTATTTACTTTCTTTGCTTAATGAGCATCAGTTTGCATTTAGATTGTATGTATTACGGCTTGTATTATATATGTTTTATTACCCTTTGCTTGTCCCCGCGCTGGTGATACTACGGCGTATGGCGTACGGCGCGTCCTCCGGCTGGCCGATGGAGGAAGCCCTTTGTGAGGTGACTCTGGAGGGTTGTGCCGAATAATACAGAATAAGGCACCGTGGACCAACAGGACCCAGTAGCTACTTCTATATAGTAGCATAAAAAGGTTGGCCCCCCAGACAGCTTAAAGTGCTGATTTGAGGTTATACAGTGGAACAGTCGCAGTTCAAGGAAGGTTGATCTCTCAGCCAGCTAAGGGTGCTGATTTGAGATCATGCCTTGATGGGTTTCATTGGGATTTTACAGGTACCCATGGGTGATTGCTTGGTTGGTGCCCGCCTGGTCTGTGGTTTGGTCGTGGTTGGGCGGGGCATTAGGGATCTCTTGCGAGGATGACGAGTCAGACAGAAATTTCCAGTAGATACCGAATGCACTGCAGTTCGGGACTACGGTCAGTGTCGAAATGTTTCTAAAATGCTATTTCGCAATGTAAGGAAAACTATAAAAAAAACTATAAAATGTTACTCGATCGAATAAATAATTATCGACAAACCTTGAAGACGAATGTCTCGTCAAAAATCGGGTTCAGCGTTTTCCGGTGCACTCTGGTCTCAAACTTTGGCTTTTTCTCGGGCAGCAAGTAAACCTTCACGTAGGGGTCGGAAGTGCCGGACATATCCATGCCGGGCAGATCAATCGCCTCGATCACGCTCACCGATAGCTGTCAACGACAAACTCGTGTCACTGATATCAGTCAATAACGTTAAAAAAAATCTAGGCTACTGTTTTCATAAGCGCCTTCATTTCGTTGACACCGGAAAACATTCGATGCAAAGAGAACGAAAAATCAACAATAGCGTTTTTTAATTAATTTTAAGTTATTAAAGCAAACCTAAACAAGAAGCAAACATCTATCTATCGCATAAGATAAACTAAGAATAGCGTTTAGAAACGTTTAGAAAAGTTCATGAATAAATGTTTGTGCCTACTGGATACATGCCTCAAAAACTATTTTAGCCTGGATAGCAACATGGCATAATAAAACACATGTCCAAAAAGTCGTATTTGTATTATTCGGAACGTGACCTTTAGAAATTCTGGATGGGGAGAAGCGTACCATTTACCCACTACCACTGCAAATCTTGCAGTAAAAATTTATACTTTTTAGTAATCTGACATATTTGTTCGTTTTAGGTGACAGCAGCGGTAGCAAAATCTCGTGGATCAAAGGCCTACCTCTGACTTAGTGTAGTCATAGTCCATGGAGAAGTGAAGTCGACCAAGCTGGACTTCGTCCTTGGAACTGTCTGAGTCTTCGATGTCCTCCATGTTGGGTTCCAATGCTTCCAGGTCCGGTTGAATCTACCCAGTGACAATAATCACGCATGGTTAGGAATTTATTTGTGACAACAACCAAATCTTATGCTACCGACAAAAGCGAACTTTGTATTGTTTTATCAAACCAAACAAAAATAAAAAAATTGTCGCAAATTCCGCAACAGATGCCGAATGCATGAACATGCTAAATATCACTCGAGAAGATCAAACCCTGCAGTTAACAAAAAAGCTCATAAAGAATTTGCATTCATATCAAGATACAGCTTTTTAACATCAGTACAAGTGATTTCTCACTATAGCTTTGTCCAACCCCTTCCACAGTTTCTCACAATCCGTTTCGCTCCCAGTCTTAACTTTGCGAGTAATCTTGCAAACAGTCAAACAAGTAACAAGCAGAGACGTTCATGTAAACAGTTACTAAAACATAACCTTAATTTGGCGAAAAAATTGTCTAAAATTGGTAGCAGAAACGTATTCACACACCTTGTCCTTAAGCGTATTGCCAAGGATCTGTACGCTCCTGAGATCGACGGCGCTCCGCAGTCCTTTTCTGAAGCCGCGATCTTTGCGTCTCTTCCAGCAGATCTTGCACAGGCAGCCGCAACAACAGACGACCAGCAGAAGCGTCACCACAGCAATCAGCAGCGACGCCCACAGCGGAACTGCTCAGCAAACACCAGAACAAACAACATGCATGCATTCATTCATAGTTTAATAAAAACCAGATGGTGCTTACGACTCCGTCGACTATTTATGCCTCCGCCAACATGTGACAACTAACACTCGAAATATCGTGCTAACAAGACCAAAACGTGCATTATGGTGCATATTTGACCCCACCATGACCTTTGACCTTCTGACTCCAAAATTTGAAGCGTTTAGCTTGCCTAAAAGTTCGTTAGTGGTGAAAGTTTGGTCAAATTCTGTCAACAATTACCCAAGATATCGTGTTGACAACTTTTGTTCGAGACTCACGCACGAACACTCATAATGCCTCAAGCCACCACGTTGGCGGAAACGTAAAAAACAGACAAAACGCTGTTACGCAGTTGTACATATTAACAATCAATGAGACGAATAAGAAAAAAATAGTCCATGCTAATACAGACTGACAATGTAGCGCATTCTTATGATAAAGTTTTTGTCACCGATGTCTGATGTACGATCAGGAAGTTGGAAGTTGTGAATTCGCTCGCGAAGACTGTAGTGCTGCTCGCTTTTAGAGTGAAGGAGCGACAGAAATGAAATGAACCGAAGTGCGTCAGAACAGTTCAGTTCATTGCTGTCGCTTTGAACACGCTTTTGGCCAAGGCGTGTTTTACAGCTGCACATAATGTATGCATTACTTTTATATACCTGATGGCAGGGGCCTATTTTGGAGAGAGCTTGCGCCTGTCCCTTTTGAGGTGAAACAGCATTAACGAAAGCAGAAAATTTAACGAGAAGGCGCTCGTTAGAGTGCATATCTCCGCCAATTCGCGTACGCAGACAGACAGACAGACGGACGGACACACACATACAACGACAAACAGATCGACCAATCTCATATCTCCACCAATTCACTTTGTTCCATTGGCGGAGATAATTATAAGAAAAAGTAGGCCGCATTTCCAAATACGCGATAGACCATAGCGAAAACGTACAAGTGTGAATATACTACGATACCACGATACGATAGACTGCAGAAACCTAGGCGATTCTCAGTCTTGGCTCGTTTCATCTTAAAGTCTCCCAGAAACGTATTTGACGTTACGGCGTCACAGAAATCAGTATGTTCAGAAGCATGTTTATTAACAAAAATACGTAAGGGAAACCGGAGGCGTACCGGTACCTGTAACTAAAAAGTTTACGTTAGGCTAGGCAAACGCCTTTTTCTTATGACCAATCTGTCATTCTTTATTAGAAATAAATTTTCGCGCTTAAAAGGGTGCAAGCATACCGACTTGGTCGGTTAAAACGGCTGGCTACTAGAATCCGCCTTCCAGTGTATGCTAGCTCATTTAGTTTCACCCTCGCCAACATTACTCAGAGTGTCACTGAAAGGATGAGTTCCCAAGCAACGGACCTATATCTGTCTGGGGGCCAAACTTACGTCTTTTGGTATCCACGTAAAATATACATTTTCTCTTTCAGGCGCAAGTACCCCTGAATGCGTTTGTAATGATGATAATCGATGCGTTAATTTTTAACCGCGTTAACACGCGCGCCGATTTTTTAATGCGCGTTAATTCTTTAACGCGTTAACGTGTAAAGTAAACACGTTAATTCGACAGCTATAATAGTAATCAGTGTTGCATGTGCATCATCATACTGTGAATTCCCATCTTCTTCATCAGATTGTCGACGCCCTGCTCCAGCTGGTGGATCCTGCCGCTCTGAGTGCCGCCATCGTCGCCGATCTCTGACAGAGTGGCTGTGAGCGTGGCGACGACAGTACTGACG
>Ga0209454_1004933_pt1 | contig 10124 bp, 4 predicted proteins | sample WorMetHERISLAND1_2_FD_187400 | JGI IMG/M metagenome (GOLD analysis project Ga0209454, IMG submission 187400) | Marine gutless worms symbiont microbial communities from Max Planck institute for Marine Microbiology, Germany - Olavius geniculatus... | ecosystem: Host-associated > Annelida >... | reverse complement strand
GGGGATAGCATGCATTAACTATGGAAATATTAGTGAGTTATGCACAGTAACAGTATTAGTATACTGTAGTGCAGTGGTAATAGTGGTAGTAGTAGAGAGACAGTAGTTGTATTTTCAGCATAATAACAGTGGCACTGTATTATAGACTATTATCAGGGCTTGCCATTTGAAAATGAGAGGTGATTGAAAAATCAATCACATTACACAGGGTTGGCGATAAATAGACGATCTATTGTGATGGGACATATTGTCATTGTAGAGTGTACTTGCTAAGATCAGGGGTGTCCATCTTCTCTCAGCGCCAGTAAGCAACTGCCCTCAAGTCACACCAGCCTCTCTCCTTTCTTCCATTCCTCTTCCTTTGCCTTCTTTTTCGTCCTCTTCTTTTCCAAGTTATTTTTTCTTTTCTTTGCCCGAAGCTTTAGCTATGGGTCTATAGCGTTTAGGTCAGACGAATTTTGGGCTTTCAGATTCAAAACGCATCTTTCATTTGTCAATGGACTAAATCTAAATCCTGGCTAAATCTATGGCCCACCAATGTCATTCTTAGCGCTTAATGAGCATTTACACAAATCATGAGTGAAAAGAACAGATTAAATCGTAACGGAGCAGCAATGCTACAAATGAAATTTTTAAACGTAGTGACCAAAAATGTAGAAAATGAGTATCTTTTTAGAACATTTTTCATATAGTCTATGCCTGCTGAAATTTGCTTTTCAATTAGCAAACGACAGCAGAGTGAAAACTGACCCATTGCAAAATTGCATCAATCCGGCAACCAAAAATGACTGAGCGTGAGTGGAAAGTAGGCAATTGAAAAATCGATCTCCTGGTGAGCGTTTAAATTTACGTGAACGATCGGTCAGTCGCCAGAAATGGCAAGCCCTGACTGTTACGTGTTGTATTCACCTGCAGGTTACATACAGCTGATTTGCTTAAGTGGATGTCAGACGAATGACAAAATCGGCCGATTTTATCTGCCGACAAAATGCCGACAAAATCGCTCGATTTTGTCGGCCAAGATAGAGCATGTTCTATCTTCAACGATTTTGTCAGCTGACTTTTCGTATATCAGACAACAAATTTGGTTTATGTTGCCATGGTGATTGTTTACAAAGGAAGAAGTGATGCAAGTATTATTTTGCGATCAGCATTTGGCTGTTGTGCTAGCTGATATTGTACGAAGTAGCAGATGAAAATATCGGCCGTGTGTCATGGTTCACTGATTTTGTTGGCCAATTTTGTCGGGCAACTAAACCACGCCCACAAAAGTTGGTTGACTTTGTCGTTCATCTGACATCCCCTTTAGTTGAATTGTAAACTTGAGTGACTGTGCATTTCATTCTGTTATTGATATGGTGTTTTCTTCATTTTTCTTTTTATATTGTATTTCTGTCTGCTAGTGTCATTAGACTGCTACAAATGTCATATTGATACTGTTCAATTGCATGGTTCTGTCTTCAAAGATCCGAGCCTATTAATGCTGTTATAACATGAATTAGGTGTGGTGAGCATTATGTCTCAGCTACTGTTGCATTGAGTTGAAATTCTATCTAGCAAATTGTACAGATAGCTAGCTATATTAGTCTGATGTTTTGCTAGGTTTTTCTGGCTTTATTTAGTCGCTAGTATTGATGATTGTCAGAGAACAGTTCTGTACCATTTTTCACTGCTGTCAGTAATATATTCGTACACTTTAATTAGTATGTAACAGTTCAGTGGTTTTTACTCTGCTCTATTTTTTCCGCATTTGTTTATTTTAATTTTTTTTTATTTCTAATTTTTGTCTACATTATTTAGCAGTTAGACTGATTTGTTTCTTGATCTGTGCTGTAATGTTTTCCTAGTCGTTTTTTTTACTTTTAGTGTAATTATCTGTGTATTTTATTACTATTATTACTATTTTTGGCCAACTGTTAAGGTCGAGCCTTGGATATGCTGTTGTCTGTCTTATTGGTTATTGAGTTCTATTTTAGGTTTTGCTCGTTTTTGTGTCTCGTGTATCTGTAAAGGTTAAACTTACTGTTTCATTATGATGTGTTTGTGTGCATTCTGCCTGGAAAGGCCATCCCCGAAATGACCCATACTGTGTTGGGTGGGACATAAAACCCTACTCACTCACTGTTGTCTGTCTGTTGTTTGTAATGCATGTATTGTAGCTAAATGGTATGTCCTGCCAGAAAACTGTATGAACATATAAATAGGGTTGCCCAAGGGCTACTCTGCAAAGTTAGGCCCCTACAGTCCCCATATTTTCCCCAAACTGGGGTACTGACTGTACCCTCAAATACTTGCATTGCAAAGTGGCCAAACCACTTCAGCTAGTGGCATGATTACTTTGACACCCTATTAATGCCCTATCAGATGTTACTCTCTGTGGACACCTGTTCTTCAGAATTGGGGTCCTGACTCCCAAAATTTGTATGGCATAATTATGGCCAAACTGTATCAGCATAGTGGTTACTATTACCATTACTATTCGCAAATGCCCTATTTAATGACTTCACTGCCGACTTTTTTTCTGTCTAAACAGAAGTACTGAACTTACCCATTATTCATACTTGCTAGCCTTCGAACATCGGCGTATGGTTGGCCTTCCCTAGCAACAGCTGGGCTTCTTGTTATTGTTAGCATGAGGCCCCTGAGCATACGTGAGGCCCCCTCGGCCGGAGGAAAGGAGGGGCCCTTTCACCGTCTCTGGTTCTCATTCAACTTCATTAATATTAGAATATTCAGAACATTCATTTATTATTTGCTGCGTTGTAGTACACGTTTTGAGTGACAATAGTTAAGTAGATTGAGATTAATGATTAAGTTGTAGTGAACCTGGAAAACGAGAGATGAGGCAGAGATTAGAGATGTGCGGATGCGTCCGCGGACGGGACGTGCTTCCGCAAGAATTCTGCAGACGCGGACGCAATTTCTGATGTCTTTGCCAAAAAAACTAATTTCTTCATACTACGACGTTTCTGTTTTTTTAGAAACAACAAGAAATTTGAGCTAATGCTCACGAGACGCGCGAAAGCCTATAGCAGTTCTGGTGCAGTAGTATGGCTGAAAATTGGGGTGTTCACGCTAAGTTAATATACAAAACAGTTTATATACAGTGTAAGGGTGACATCATGGTTGTAGATATAGAACAGCACAAATCAAAATTTAAAAACTCAAACTTTACCATTACACAGCAAAGTTCTTCTGACATTGTGTAATTTAAACCGCCAATTATAAGCATTTAGCATGTCCAGCAGGACGAAAAATACCGTATTTTGTTGCTTACTTATTAGGCCTCCGTCAGGCGTTACTCGCTTAACAACAACACGGTTGTCAACGACTCTACTTTTGCGGGTTTTCAGTTTAAAAAGAGGTCGAGTATGTTGTGATAGTGAATGAAACGTGCCACACAGTAAATTTATTACACGAGTTATTGTTTGCGGTGCGCAATACTCTGCAGTGTAGCCTACGAACGTCATTGCGCAGCAGCCGTTAGTCAGTAGTGAATTTGCTAACCACAACGGCATAGTGGACGATTCTTTGTACTGGGCTATGTAGTGGATATGCATCGCAAGCTAAACTCCTTGATAATGACGCAGAAAAAAATGTCGCCATGCACTCATGGTATTGAGATCAGTGTGGACCAGAATGCAATGTCTTATTTTGTTTCTTGTGAATGTTTGCAGTAGAATGCAAGTTGCCACTTGTGTCTGTAGGTGACTGCGTACATTGGTATTAGACACAGGACACTGCTGAGTATTCAGTCGTCATGACTGATAGCGAAGAGAACATTGAGAAAATCTGTCACGAAGTTGACACTGATCACCGTCACTGGGTTGAGACACTGTTTCCTCCAACATTTCAACTGTCGGTGCAAGAACCCTTCCATGGCAACGTCAGAACGGTCATACATGACAAACATGGACGTGAATTGCCATCCAAGCCAGTAGCCTGTGAGAACAGTGAGGAATTGTTTGTGAAACTTGCCAGGAAAATATCTCCGTTGGATGTTGCTGCTGTTAAAAATGTTTACCAGCGAGTGTGGTTAATGATAAATGCCCAAGAGTCTGTACAGCGTAAGTATCTAAACAACATCTGTCTTGTGTACAGTGTCATGTTACTTGTCTGTTTGTTTGAAGCGGCATGTTTCACTTAAGTTTACTGTGCCACAACAGCAATTACTTTGGGGACTTGGCCTAACCTGAAAAAGTACAGCGGTTCTAAAAATTTATTGCCCTGCAACAGTTGATTTTAGCATATTTACAACTAGACTTTTCATCATGCAAGAATGCTGTTATGTTAGGTGAAAGACAGTACATCTGGCTTGTAAAAATTACTGTTTTCAACATTAACATTTTTTAAAGTAGTAAGTAGTGGGGCTGCAAGTTTGTGGAGAAGTTATATTCTGGATTTTTCTGCGGACGATCTTTGAGTGCAACAGTGAACGATAATCAATCCACATTTCCGAAGTTACTTAAAAAATAATTAGCACATTTTTGTGCACTATAGTGGTTGATGTCAAGTTTCGATAAGACTAAAGTCTTAGACTAAAGTGTGACATAGTTGGCTAGGAATTTTTGAACTTTGGTCTCAGACAAAGTCTCATTGATGCATCCTTGACCGCATGCAGTGTGTAATTCTAGACTGAGGAATAGGAATGCTTACTGTTGATAAACTGGGTGCTTGTGTATGGCGTGTGTGAAGAAGCTGGTTCTTTGGTACATTATCAATGTCCTTTGTAAAGGGTTTGCTTACAATAAGTGTGAATAAAGCCTGTTAGTATCATTATCACTATTAAATTTTTGTGTTGTTTTGCTAGATGATGATGAAATAGAACAAAGCAAGGAAGTAGAAGATGATAAGCAGATCCCAGTGACCCAACCTACAACACTGCAGGCTGATGACCAGTCAGTCTTTCGACCAGTGTCCAGTGGTTCACATACTGATCACGATTCATCCATTTGGGATTCTAATGAGATCGCGGTACTACGTCAGGCATTCAAAGCAACCCGTGATGAAAACGCCCTTCTTTGCAGTCAAGTCCGTGTGCTTCAGGACGATGTTGAGAGAATGACGATGGAACGGTGTATGCAGTGTGGATCATTGGAATCAACCCGACAGCGACTTCACCAAGCCGAAACGGCCAACCAACGATTGCAGATGCTTGTCAGCCACCTGAAGACAGAACTCAACCGAACGACCAACAAGGTTGACCAACTGCGACTCTTAGCAGCTGAACGGAATGATTTGACTGATCAACTACAGAAGATGGAGTCAGAACTTTCATCTGCAGATTATATCAGAGACCGGGATGTCGCTGCAATCGAAGCAAAGTGGACTAAGATCCTCGAAGAGCAGCAGCTGGTGGAAACAGAGACCAAGATGCAGCTGAATAACGAAATTATCAAACTGGTGCAGAGGGCTGAAGAGCTGGAACAGCTGTTGGGCCAGGAGAGAGAGGATCACAGTAAAGCAAGGAAAGGTCTTGAACATCTAAGAGTTCACTTCTCCAGCTTGCCAGCGTCTGATAATAAATTGAACAGTGTGTGCAAGGACCAGCTACCAAACTGGACTTACTGACTGGTGTTTAGTCAGAGCTGTAACCTACCAAATAAATATTCAATTCATATTCTGCTCAACACTGGCTGTAATTTGATCATTTTGCATTCAGATTCACTGTCGTTTTAGTTACAGCCATACTAAATATTAAATCCATATAATTATGAATTTGGCCAAAAAGTACTATTTGCTGGTATTAGTACAAAACAGGACAAACTGCCTGCCATGTTATCAAGTGCCAATAGCTTGAACATGTTATGTGCTTGAGGGTTTGTATAATACTACGTTTGCAAGTTCCAGATGTGAAGGAATTCACATATTTATAGCTCTAGGAAAATAACAGTAATAAGAGACATATTTTATCTGCTAATTACATGTTCATTAATTGTTGTATTTCATCCTTCAGCGCTACAATGCTGTTGGGCGGGCAACAGCCTTAGATATTCTGCAACTACAGTTCCAAAGACTTTAATGTTGTGAACTGACCTAACCTTAAGCCTAGAGCCAATTTTTGAAAAATAGGCCATTTAAAGTAATACTACCAAGTAGAGCTAGTAACATATTATTTAAAAAATAGTTAACTTTATTTTCTAAATTTAACTTCGATTAAATGCTAACAGTTGTAATTGCAACAAAAATGCATTCTGCTCAGCAAATTTTTACATTATTGAGCTATAAGCTACTATATAATGTTTTTATTGACATGGGTTTAATCTAAATTTTAAAGACAACTTTTTAATATTAAATTATGCTATAATTTTTCTTCTATGATTAATCATGTGATTAACTTCTGCAGCTACACTACCAAGTAAATGAGTGATTTCACAATTGTGTCGACAGTGGAAAAGAATGGCAACCAAGTCAGACGTGTATTTACATAAAATGCAACAACAGTTCACATCTTGACAACAATATGTACAGTATCGACATTATCTTCTACATGTACATCGGATACAGCAGCTTTCTACCAAACCACTGAACGATACTCAGATATCCCAAAAACATGCAATAACATCAATATTCTTGACTGAAAGTGACTTGCTGACAATTTGCAATACACATCACAGCCAAAAATCTAAACCTTCTTTACTATACTCATCCCGAGACATCTGAAAATATGTAACGGTTGATATTTTGGTTCCATCTTGATCAGTGAAATGTGCCGATCCCAAAGAAGCACCAGGTCTCTAGTCACTTGAGACTTTGCGGTCTAACTTCTGCTTTTAGTAGCAATAATAATAAGTAGCACTTATCATTAATACCGAAGCTGGAAGCATGCAGAATAAATAATACTAATTTATGCTAGTTTTACAGTTATTCCAAGCAAGGCTAAGTGCCCAAGGGTGAAATTTTTGGAATCCATGTACCAGGACTTTCACATGGACGGACGTCTCTGTCACCCTGCTAACAGCATCAATGCACTGACAGGACAATTCGGGCAAATTGTTTAGAAGAGTATTTACTTACTTACAACGAGCTGACACTTTGCTTACTGATATATCAGCAACAGCTGAATGGCTGCACTATCGCTGAATAAATAATATACAACATGCAAAACAATATATCAGCATTTACTACAAACCTGTCAGACTAATAATGACAGTTACCCAATACTCAGAATATTACTCACTCAGGAAACAACAGGGAACATACTATTCGTTATTTATATATTCATCTGTATTTTTCATGACTTTATAATAAATATATAGATTATAATCTAATCCTAGTTAGAAAACACACTGGAGACTTCAAACCTCCACCAAGGTTGGAAAAATTCCTGTAGAGATAGATCCTAACGTTCATTTTATAGTTATTCATCAATTCACTAACACTGGTAGTCAAATGCATGCTCGAACCAGCTTCTAACAGCTAAAATATCTCCTCATCCGCATTGACATATATGCAGTCGTCCAACGACTTTGAACTTCTGAGTCGAAAACTGACACACTGGTTATTCCTGCACTGAGAAACAGTCACAGAAGTTCCGTGGTCTTTCTATGCCCTTCTGCTTTAAAGTTTGGACCACATACGGAGTGAGTGAGTAGGGTTTAATGTCCTGCCTGACACAGTATAGGTCATTTTGGAGACGGTCCATAGTGAACAGACAGACAGACAGATAGATGAGACCAGTCACGTAGCCCATTAGGCAGCCATATAATAATGACACTGGCAAAATCGACCCATCATATACAGACCTACATTATGGAGTCAACACTGCACTAAGATTGATAATAAATTCAGTCAAACAAACCCTCATACTAACAGCATTGCACTATTCAAGCTATCAATCAATGCTTACTCTATTGTTATAATGTCATCGAATGACACAGCGTAATATGTAGGTTAAACCACGCTCTGGAGTGGCACGATCAAACTTGTACACTCCAGAGAGTGATTTTACCAACACTTATTCCATGGTCATTAATGGTCAGTCGTTTGGCCACACACGACTGCACCCGTGAGCCATCAACCCCTTATACCACTGCAGACATTGTGCCGGAGACAGCACGACCGTGGAATAATGTACAGATAATTCAGTCAACACCACAGACAGACAGACACCGGGCAGTCACAGGGCACAGCAGTGCATTGCACTAGTCAAGTCATCAAGTCCAGCAGTGCTGTAGTTGTTGTTGTAGTTGTAGCAGTTGCTATACATGATGCGTTGCCGGAGGGTCGAGAAGAAGGCGTTTTCCTGTCAACGAAGGACCCTGCAACAGCATTCACATTAATAACAATATCACTCACTGGACTGTCTACCTTCTTGACAAATTTTATTATTAATATCAACTAGAGCAAGCAGTGCTGTAAACGGCAAAACCTCCACCAAAAATGTTGCTGCCGCCTAGCAAACCCAACGTACCATCAGTTTTTGCCCCATCTCCTAACAGGAAATAGTCCTGGACAGCCACAAGATGAAAGTGCCTGAAAATGCTCTACAACATCGCAAGCAAACATAAAATGACTGACGAGAGATGCAAAGACAGAAGCAGATGGCAGAAGAGTCGGTCAAAAACCTGCTATACGAGAGACAGAGAGGGATTGCGAAAGAGAAAGATCCGGAATCCACAAAAGAATCAAAGTCGCAATCAGAGTATAATCATTTTTTCTTAGGCCATGACCGACCACTCCAAAATCATCAAAATATGTTAACTTTTTTAGTTATCTTGCATGCAAAAAGTCAGAGCCAAAAACATTATCTTCTTATCAGATATAACAAAGGCTAAAGTCATGTAGCACCAAGCATCATCGACACGAGTTCCACATCGACTGTAATGCAAACGTTTACCATGCGTTTCAAGCACCAAAGTCACCCTTTCTGTGCAGACACAGTATACGATGAAATATGCTAATTACATGCAAATCATGTACTGCTGACCAATGAGAACACAGACTGACCTGAGGTGTGGATGAGGCGAGCTTCTCTGATTCATCGAGGTAGAATTTGAAGACGACGTCACAGTCAAGCCTCACTTGAGTGCCAGGCGCATTGTATAGCCGACAGTTGTCTCGCACTAACAGCATGTCACCATTGAACTCTTCCCAACTCACATACTGACGGGTCTACACAAAAACAGACAGACAGAATACAAACAAAGACACAGAAATGCATAGACACACAAATAGACACACAGACCAGACTGGTAGCAAGGTCACGTGGCCTGCACTCAAATGCATTAACATACGCAGAACATGCACTGTCAACTTAAGGTGGGTAAACATTAGCTGCGTAACCCCTGGCGTTTGTTTACCAAAGATCACCAAACTTTTTTATTCAACGTGAGAGGAAACGTAGTTTATAACGCCATTTACTGCTTGCCAATATCTCTATCCATTCCAGAGATATTTGTGGTCAAAGTCGAAAGTTGTCGTAAAAACACTAAATTTTGCACGTTTTTTGTCCTCCCAAATTTTAAGAGGGCTGTGTCCCCAAAAAGTTGTACCTGTGTTATAATTCACGTGGAAAAGTTGCATGAGGCTACTCTTCCTAGTTTCAAAGACCTTGTGGCTAATACGCTGAATTTTAAGCCAATTTTTGACCCCCACTGAAAACAAGAAATTTTAGCTAATGCTCACGAGACGCGCGAAAGCCTATAGCAGTTCCGGTTCACGCTAGGTTAATATACAAATACCAAATTCTCTATCTGAATTGCATAACGATGGTAGCGTGGCACCACATTGTGAATGATATAGACTTGTGTCGCAGCCCGAAATCACCAAAAAATCCATAAAACCCCCTATTTTGGCGTTCAAGGTCATTGAATTCGGCGCCAATCGAGAGCCAGTGTACGACTTCCTATTAGTGATTAATAGTAACCTAGGCCCTATCTCGCACCGTTACTGAGATACAGCAACTAAGGTCCGGTTTTTCCATGCACATTTAATGGCCGATTAAACTGATCTCCGATCAACTTCAGTACTTGATCTGAGATCGTCTCAATAACCGTTTTTCCATCGCCAATTAGCGACTAATCGTCCATCAAATCTCCCATCAAGTTAATGGCCGAATATTGGCGTATCAAGTCAGATAATTGACGATTAAACGTGACGATCTGCAGTTCGTTGCTTATTCG
>Ga0209454_1004932_pt1 | contig 10124 bp, 5 predicted proteins | sample WorMetHERISLAND1_2_FD_187400 | JGI IMG/M metagenome (GOLD analysis project Ga0209454, IMG submission 187400) | Marine gutless worms symbiont microbial communities from Max Planck institute for Marine Microbiology, Germany - Olavius geniculatus... | ecosystem: Host-associated > Annelida >... | reverse complement strand
CTATATATCACCAAAATCCCTATATATCACACTAATAAATGCGATATTTAGTATTTCTCACCCTTTGTTCTAATATGCATACTTTGACTAAATATATGATATTTTCTGAAAGGTGACACACCCCTTTGCTACCTACTTAGTCAAGATTCACATTTTCCACTAAGTCTGGATATGCGAATCCAGCACCAATGGAAGGCTAGTTGGATAAGGATTCCAGCGGTCCAAATCCGTTCAGTGGTTTGGCTAAAAATTTGGGTGTTCACGCTAAGTTAATATACTACTGATCTCCATCTCCATCGCATTATTAACAATTAGTTGTGGGGCGCCCTCTGGCAAACGCTGTAGACTTATGAGTACGCAAGGTGTACTAGTCAGGCTTGTGCATGCCCCTCTTTCTCACTCTCGTTCGGAGTGACCCCTTCACCCAGTGGCATGAAATTTTGTCACAAAATACTAGACACTCTAGGCTATCATGTGGTGAAAACCCAAAGTCTCTATGTTACCTGGTCTTAGAACGGTACCGGGTCGTGACATCAGGACAGACAGACAGGCGGACAGAATTACCATAGCTAATACGCGCTATAGCTACTAGCTAGCTAGCTCTTGCGCATAAAAACACTAAAACGAAACTCAGCAACATAAAACACATTTACATGGGAAGTTACACAGTAACAGTGGTTAATAATCATCGTGACCCTGTGTAACCCGCGTCAGTTGTCAAATGTCAATCTGACTAGAAATCCAACTATGGACGACTGCAACTAGGCCCTAGCAAACTCTGCAGCCAATTCAACTTCCTCGCGATGAGCCTTGCTATTCATGTGAGCATTGTATGGCTGTGGGCCATTCAGCTGCTTCTGGCAAACCTCACAGTAATACTGAGGCTTTGCCTGCATGCTGCTGCTATCCTTGTCATAAGCTGACTTGTATGGCTTGTAAGCTGGTAACAACACAAATTGCAACATGCAGTGTAGAAATTATTTAAAGGCATTGTTTGTAAACTCACTTACGATGAAGTACATGTCACACTTATTTTCGTGTCAAAAATTAGCACAAAAAACTACCTAAAGTAAAAACAGAAAGTGAAAACATATGCAAAAAAGAAACTAAGAATAGTAAACAAGCCAGTTATAAACTGGTCCTGTGATAAAATTCCCCAAATAAGTTAAAATCTATCATCAAATCTGGGCATGTTTTCAAGAAGCCAATGAACTTGGCATTTCCCCAAGAATTTGTTGTGTCAATTTGTTGTGTCATCCAGGGATAAGACTACATCATAAATGCGACTCATCAGAATTGGGGTGATGCAAATTCAGATCCAGAAACTTGCTCATTTTCTGTAACAATGCCATGTACAATTGTACACATGCCTGATGTAGTGACACTAAACGATATGCAAAATCAGAGAATGGGACAACACTGATATAAGCATGCACTCTCAGCCTCTGGCAAATGTTTGCCTTTGCAAGTGCTATATGCACTCTGCAGCAACAATATTATAATTTCAGTTTCACATTTTACTTTAGGCATGACACTGACACATTTAATATTTACTAACCGTAAATGCAGCTGTACAGCTGCATCAACTACTATCAATATATGAGTTAAGTGTATGTTTCAACACAGTTCAGAGTGTATTAAGCGAGTGTGATGAGGCTTAATAAACTGTATACTGCATGAGAACAGCTCATTTCACAACTCCGATAGATGCTGTGTTCTGCAGCTTTGCCTGGGAGGTGTGTTATAAATAGATGCGAGACATACGTCAAATCATTTCAATCATCATGCTTGACCGGAGAGAGATTAACAGTCATAAACTCCAGTCACTGCTGTGAGAGACAGTGGGTTGAAGTATATGAAATGGAATGGTTATAAAACAGGACAACTGAGCTTACGCTGGGTGGAGACTGGCGGAAGGGGCTCAACAGGACGATTAGCCAGCCACGGCAGAGAAGTCACCTTATCATCAAACGCCTGCAAACAAACATCTGTTATGTCATACAGCCTGTATTAGTACGATATTATTGCAGGGTCATCCTAACAGGCTGTATTAGTCTAGGTCATCAGTCTCTCTGTCCCGTAATTGAAAGCAAAAAGGCACAGAAAAACCAAAATAATCTTCTCAAGGGTAAGAGGAATTGGTGAGCCAATTTTAAGTTCAAAAAGTGTTTTAAAAAACAGGATTAGAGTTGTGCAGCTCCAGGCCGATGGCTGCAAAATGTCAAATATATTACCGGTACATCACTTGTACATAAACAGCATCGTACTGCAGCTACAGAAAACCACAATTTACAGTCTGGCCTCTAAAATTTATCCAGTTTAAGCTCTATACCAATTCTCAAATTACCATTTTTGGTTGCACAGTTGTTATTACTACATACAAGACAGCACTGTCAATCCAGCAATTCATTACCAAAGCATAGCAAACTAGAAGGCATATCTCTGCCAAGAAACAATACTACTACTACTACTACTACCATTACTACACTTCTATTAATTTTTGGCCAAATTCTACAAATGTCATTGCCATGGCAACAAGGGTAAGTCGTGGATGAATTACATTCACCTCATTCGATAGCCTATTCCCCAAAACCCCCGGATTGACACAAAGATCTCGAAGCTTCTCTTTAAATATAAGCCGAGTTATAGCCAATTTTGTCTCGAATTTCATTGCCATGGCAAAAAGCATTTGGTCATGGTCAAGGGTAAATAAAAAAGGGGAGGGAAAAGAAGAGGGCCGCTTCATGGCAGGGAAAAGGGGAAAAGTAATAACAGTTGATTCCAGCATTGCTGCATGCGCTGTTGATGCAATGATTATGAGTAATCGTGTGCACAGACACTGTCAGACACACAAACAGAAAAAGTGATTACTTAATGTCCGCCAGTGTTCACTACATTCATCTTGGCGGAGATAATAAACATGAATGCAACTAGCAGTTAGAAATAAAAAACAAACCATCACATAGGTTGAGGGCACATAGCCACGTCTTCCGTCATCCATTTCAACAAGCCACCATAACTCTTGACTGGGATGTGTGGCAATCATTTTCATTTTATCAGCAGCACACAAATCAAGCTCAGCATTCTGGCCGAGTGGAGAGTTCACGTTGGCGTCATATGCATACTTGGCAACCAGGCGCTGTCTTGCTGGTGGAGCAGGCACTAGATGCACACAACCAGTTGACGTTATACATCAGTATTACAAAATGATTACATACTATTACACACTTAGTCTACAGCACAACTTTGTTTAAAATGTTTAAAAGATGTGTATAGCATCACCTGCTATACAGAATCACACAAGATGTTATCTGCCACTCAACACAGGTGAACATGTCCCACCTTAACCCCAGCCAGAAGGCCAGTATGCAACTTACCCACCCCGCAGTAGGACTAATGTATGGCTGAGTTACTAGTAAATGCAGTAGCTAGCTTTCTCGTAAAACCTTTGGCTTTAATTCTGCTTTTATGACACACTGCGCACATGGTACCTCAGACAAGAGTTGCACAGTTAACATACATTCATTCTCACAGGTGTTTAATCATAACAGATTAATTGTGATTAAAAATCAACACAATAACTAAAAATGACAAAAACTATGGAAGTGCATGTTGCTTCTCTATCCACACCTATAATTACATCGATTGTTTAATAGTTATTTACTGACTGGGCCCATCAAAATGAGCTGGCAGAACACAGACTGCTAGATGCTTTAGTGGTAGCAATACCCACAGGTAGAAATTGTGGTCGCAACACAATCCTATGTTCAGCAGCAAAACAGTCTTCTGTCATATGATGTTAAAACACGTCAAGACAGCACTTAATGCACAGTCAAAATAAGTAATCATGCAACTGTATGGTAGCAAGTAGAAAAATTAACTACCAAACAGCTCTAACTCAAACAGGCATGAAAACATGACAAACTAAAAATTTGGGGCAAAGCCCAATTTCAGTCTGCCCAGCGCCGAAAGTCCGATTGGAGAAAAAATTTCGGGAATTTAAATTCACCCAGTAGCAAAGTCATGTGGCATAAATGCAGCTCGAGGATCCCGAGGCAAAAAAAATAAAACGAACAAAACATCTGCAGTAAAACATAAGTCTGCTAAGAAAACTATTGTTTCCAGACGGACTAATAACCCACGTGAGTTTTTCTCCGAGTTGCTGACAGCATGGTTAGTCAGAGGTTCAGCACGCATGCTATAATGTGCCAATGACTGCACTGGTTGAGGCTGTATGGGTGCAGCGTTCACTGGCTGAATCATGGCAGAATGTGCAGTGCTCATTGGCTGGCTGACAGAATTAACAACAGACGCAGCTGTGGCCAGCGTCCCAAGCTCCCGCGGTGGAGCCCAGCTCTCCAGGCCAAACGCACCCATACAAGCACCAGTGGCTGACGACTGGACTGGTTGAGGCTGAATGGGTGCAGCGTTCATTGGCTGAATCATGGCAGAATGTCCAGTGCTCATTGGCTGGCTGACAGAATTAACAACAGACGCAGCTGTGGCCAGCGTCCCAAGCTCCCGCGGTGGAGCCCAGCTCTCCAGGCCAAACGCACCCATACGACCACCAGTGGCTGACGACTGCACTGGTTGAGGCTGAATGGGTGCAGCATTCATTGGCCGAATCATGGCAGAATGTGTCACACTCATTGGTTGAATGATGACAGAATGCACAGTGCTCATTGGCTGGCTGACAGAATTAACAACAGATGCAGCTGTTGCTGGCATCCCAGGCTCCCGCAGTGGAGCCCAGCTCTTTAGGCCAAACACACCCATACAAGCACCAGTGTAGCGGATACCATCACCTTGTCCATCCATCATGTATCTACCTGCACACAAATCCATTCACAATGCATCTACATCCCTGCAGTCGTCGTCTTTTTCGATTAAGGTACACATGCCAAGACTTGGATAATGTTGCGCATCAAGAATAAACAAGGAATAAAATCTACAAGTTCAACATTCAACCATTTTCAAAAGAAAAAACAATCATAAACAAAAAATTTGCATAAAGTCAAAAAAATTTGATGGTGCTGGTAAAATAATTCGTTAATTATACATTCAGATCAGCGATCTAAACTATCAATTTTTACACATCTTTCAAATCGCTGATCTGAAGGTATCAATTATGGTCCAAGATTGTCAGCGGCAATGTACATAACAACGTCGTAGATTAGTTTGGACGCAAGGCCTACGTCGTGACTAACTACTTCCAAACTAGAAAGTTACATTTGATGGCATGCAAAATGCTGTCTTAGCGAGCGACTAACTACTACCGACGTAGTTGATATCAGGTAGTTTGACTCTGAAATTTCCTGGCTAAACTCACTGTGCCTCAGCCGGCCTGCAGCTAAAAATAGATATGGCCTGACTTGTCGTCCGCTGCAGTCTCGGGCATGCTCGAGCTTAGTTGCAGCTCCATGGGCTAAGTAAAAATGCACTATGTGAATAAATGAAGATTATCGAACGCTAAAAGTTTTACTCATCAACTTTTAATACTGCAATTAGTTTCAATAGTGTAACTGACTCGTCAGAAGGCGGGTATACGACGCATGACGTGATTGCAGCTTCTCCCTAGCGACATTAGTTTAAATTGACAACGACCGACTAAATATTTACGACAGGTTGCTGGAGCAACTAGCGTTAGTTTGGACATAGGCATCTGACTAGTGCTACGTCATCGTTATGCATACCGACTTAGCACCATGTCTGACGTAAATCGATTTTAGTTTGGAAGTAAAGTTACAACGTTGTTATGCATACTGCCCCAGACCGCTGATCTGAATGTGTCACTGTGCCAGGTGCCTGAGCAAACAGATTTGCGAGGGGTCATAGTGCTATACGTAATGCATTACGATTAATTATCATCATTTTATTAGGGTTAGAACTATGGTTAGTGTTAGGGTTTGGTTATGGTTGGGCTTAGGTTTAGGGTTATGGTTAGTGTATTTGATAGAATTACATGATGATAGATGGACACCCATATTAAAGGGGGTGTGGGTAAAATGCGTCTGGTGCGTCTAGTGCATCTAAGTGCGTATGCAACTAGTAGCATATGTAGGTCTTACCAAATCAAACACTTAACATTAGTATATACTCTATCCCTACCTCTAACCCTACTGATATCATTTTTCCCTTACTCAAAATCAAGCAATACCTGCCCTAAACATAACAGACATGGCTCCAGTGTGTCTGTTATTTTTACGCAAAATAACATAACTGACCCTAACTCTCACAACTCAAACCTTAGCCCTGACGCTGATCTTGAACGTAACCCTATCCCTGATTCTGTCTTTAACGATTATCCTGACCTTAACTGCACTAGACGCACCTAGACACACCAGACACATATTACCCACACCCTATTAAGGGTGTAACATTAGTTATCATCATCATCATCATCATCAATGGATATCCGGAAGCAGGCCAAAGGTCTCTATTTCCGTCTGAAGTAGATAACTTCAACACGAATATCAACAAAAACTAAACTAATACTGTTTTTACATTGACTTCCGGTACTAGATGGCGGATTTATAATCATAATACAAACTAAAACCACGCCAGAACAAATCTAAACGTATCTTGAAACTACTAACACTGCATGCTGACACAACATCATCAGGTCTTGGAGGCAACTGGATTGAGGCCGTCAGTTAGCCAGCTACCGTAATGGCATGTGTCTGTGGCGGTACGAACACCAGACGCTTGTATCACCGCAGACACATGCCGTCATGGCAACACGCCTTGGAGTGTTCAGATATCTAATCTGAACGTATCAATTTTTGCACACTTGTCAGATCGCCGATCTGAATTTATCATTTTTGTCCAAGATTCTCAGATCGGCGATCTGAACGTATCACCGTGCAAAAAAATTATAGCACCAAATTTCCTCATGATTGTGGAAATGGTGACAAAACACCGCAGGGGACCAATTTTCGCGGGAAATAAGCCTACTATAGGTCGTCACGTCTTATTACACGGAGCCATGTGCTGATATCAACATTTTGCAAGTGCCAAACGAAGCCTCTACATAATTATCCTACTATTATTCTACTAATTTTACGTCAATCCTACAAGTAATGTTGGCAACGTAACTTGAGTATGTTCCTGCTCGTTCTTTACGTTTTAAAACTAATGCAAAAAAACCTACAAACATTTTTTAAAAACCACAGGGATATCTCAAAGAAGTTATAATATCAAAGAATATTCAATAACTTAACTGACAAGCTGAAAGTAGTGATGAACGGTACTCTAAATTTTTGTCCCCGGTAAGTACCACAAAAAGTATCGCGTATCGCGGGTATCGAGTATAAACCGTGGCAACAGTATTGCGCAGTAGTACCGGAGAAGTGCAATTACCAAAGTAAAAGGCGCGTAACAGCCGTATGAATGAGCAATGAATGGTCAGTTCTGTACCTCTGTTCGGAGAAATGGGGTCGATGAGTGTCGGTATTCGGCTTCGGCAGTAGATGCATTAGATAGGGCATTGCAATTGCAAATGTCTGTAGTGTGTAATAATTGCAGAGATGTTGAGGCATCAAGGCTTGTGTGGCCTTAAGACCAAATTATTCGGCTTCGACCTCGCAGTATCTGGCCTCGCCTCTGTCTCATGGCATCTGGCCTCATCGGCCTCATAAAAATTGGCATCGTGGCCTCGAAAATTGACAGCGTACATGGCGTTAATTAATATTCAGAAGTTAAGACAAACGGATTTACCTAAAGAACTCGTGTTTCTGACTTGCAATGACTGCTATGACTTTGAATATTGAACTGAATAAGTTAAGACAAATCTACGTCTTGATATTCATAGTTCATACACAATTAGTTGTTCTTTAAGGTGTCTTGCCTCGGCCTCAACAATTGTGGCCTCGGCCTTAGGCAGCTGTTAATGAGGCTAGCTGGCCTCATTAACATTCCTGGATAATTGTAACCATTGCAGCTGATACAGTCTGACGTAACGCGCCATTCAATCAGTAAGTACAAGGTCGGCGATGGTGTCGTCGGATAAGAAATTGTTGAGTTCTTATAAACTGGCAGTAGTAACCATGCCGCTGACTGAAGGGGTTTGGCCATGTACAATTGGCAACTTCACTCGAATATGTCCGCTAAGATGTACCGTTTAGCCACAATAGGGCCCACATGCGTCACAGACAACAAACAGAGCGAACCTTGTAGCAAAAGCGCGATCGTTAGTATACGGTCCGCCAAAAATCTCTTGGCGATAAAATAATGAATAAATAATAACCATAGATACTGCAAACTGACGTTTGGCTTACAGCGATCCACTGTTCGAACGTAAGACTACGAATTTTGTGTAAAACAGTGACATCCACTATAGTTTAACGTTGGATATTAGCCATATAGGCCTGTGTCAAAAATCAAAATGGATATGCCAGAAGAGGACTTTAATCGCTATCTGCGGTAAGTATAGCCTACACATAAGTAGGTATTATTACTCCGTTGTAAACTTTCCTAAATTCCTATGTAAAAGACACAGACCGACTTATTCAAGAACACAGCGGCACACACGTGATAGGCCATAATTAATAAGTCCAGCTTTCGCTAGGGAGGGACAAGCGTACGCGGGTGTCGGAAGGCCAGCAAATGATTTTTGTGTCATGTGAAAGGGTTTATGCCATAGATGTAAAAAACGTTTTTTTACGTTTTTTATTCTTGCCACGTTTTTTTACGTATTTTAACGTTTTTTATTTTGCTGAAAGTTTTTTTATTTAAAAAACGTGCATTGATAATACCATTAAGGCTTGGTATAGCACTTTTGGGACGACAGAAATAAATTGATAGATCATAGTGATGTTAGTCCAAATGTACTAAATAAAAAGTTTTGTTAATCAGTATATTTAGTTAGTTTAATGCTATGGTTTTATGACATCACAACTAAATTGAAATTGAATGAAGTTCTCTCTATCTAAACTATAATTCCAGGTATACTGCACTTACAACATTAGGCATTAGGCAAGAAGGTGAACAAATTATGGCCAACGTTTTTTATTTAACGTTTTTAAACGTTTTTTATTCTTGCCACGTTTTTTACGTTTTTTAACGTTTTTTTTATTTTTCTTGGAACGTTTTTTACATCTCTGGTTTATGCGACTTGCTAAGCGTTAGGTTGTAGGGGAAATCTTTTGCAATAATAATTAACCTTGGCGCAATGGTGTTGAGGCTATCAGCGTACAAAATTTGGGGGATGCAGTACAAAGGAAACATTTTTAAATTTGGGGTTGAGTGGAGAAGGGTATAGGCCCTAGGGAAAACGTGCGTTTTTCAACAAAAAACTTGCTATATTTCGGAAACAGTGAGAAATAGGGCCAAAATTACTATTAATTACTAGTAGAAAGTAGCATATATTCTTTCAGTTGAAATGAAAATTATTATCGACGTTAGATGACCTTGAAGGCCGGTACGCGCTATTGTGGCTAAACGGTAAGAGATTGCGCCAAGGTTGATGAAGGACGAATAAACTTTAGTGTGGCGTTAAGTCCTAAGACTACAAGGACACGTAACAATAAGCTTGCTATTGATCACTAATAAGAAATCGCATACTTTCTTTCAAATGAGATGAAAGTCATGGACTTTGGATGACCTTGAAGGTCAGTACTGCAACAGAAACTGTGTAGGCTGTAGCTCGACTTCCCTGACGACAACTGGTTTTTTGTAATCACTTTAAATTCGTATATTACGTGCTTTATAAATAAGTTAGCTGCCAAGTTTAATAGTTTTATAAATGTGTCAACCTTGACGATTTTCAGAATTATTTCAATCGATCGATCAATCAATCAATCAAGTTTATTTCAGACAGAAAACGTCCATAGTACACGGGTAAAATAATAAAAGCAATAAAAGTGGTAAAAAAAGACAATGCAGTACCATACATACATAAACAGTAAGACCTAAATAACCTAACCTTGACTTTCTTAGAACACTTACCAAATCTACACAGAAGAGTATTTGTTCTTATATACATATTACGCATTTCACGCTGTAAATCCTTATCATGAGATAAAGAACAAGTAATAACATGACCTAAGTACTTAAATTCAGTAACAAACTGCATTGGTTTACCATCTACACTAAAACACACAAAATTATTACACACTACTTTAGAC
>Ga0209454_1004931_pt1 | contig 10124 bp, 3 predicted proteins | sample WorMetHERISLAND1_2_FD_187400 | JGI IMG/M metagenome (GOLD analysis project Ga0209454, IMG submission 187400) | Marine gutless worms symbiont microbial communities from Max Planck institute for Marine Microbiology, Germany - Olavius geniculatus... | ecosystem: Host-associated > Annelida >... | reverse complement strand
GACGGTCTGAAGGTTTTTAAAATGTTTAAAACATTCTGCAAATAACTCACACGGCTTGAAAACAGAACGCGGTTACGTTTAACATAAGCTTAAAACATTTTTTTAAATTTTCGGACACTGTTACCTAGGTCCTACTTTCGTGCAAAGCATTTTTGGACAACCTGCATTTATAAGCCCGAATTAAAACAGTGAAATTTTACACAATGCAAGAACGGTACTTCGATCATTAAGCTATATGAACGCAATTTTGCTACAGCATGAACTCGTGACAAACGTTTTTTTGTCGTAGCATGCAGAAAGATAAAACACAGAACATCTGAGAAACATTTTACAAATGTTTTAGTACACAGATAGATCTACACCATTGTGCAAGAAACTAAAAACGCGATCAATGTTGACTGCCAATGCAGAGTGTAAATAGGGGCCTATTCAATCTCCGGCTAAAACTAACAGTTTGTCGCTCAGGACAATTAGTCCAGAATAGTCTCTGGGTCTAGCTGAATGGGCCTGATGTTAGGCGCTTTAGGCACATTGTTCTTGTCAAAATTGAACTGCAGCAGAGCGCACAAAGTTAATTTCGTCTACAGATCTACCAATTCAATCTCTGTTCTGTCATTTTTCACAACTTGCAGTCTGTCTGCTGATCTATACAGCCATCGAAACAGCCATCATAACGGATATGAATGTCAATCAACCAATTCTGCTTATCGACTGCTTTTCACCACATAATTAATTAGGTCAGTGTGAACTGGCTAGGACCTTGACACTAATTAATAGGCTTGTATATAGAGATTAGGCCTTATATAAGGTAAGGCAAAATTTCGTGCAAAATTTGATCAATCTAAGTGCAGCGCGGTTCATGAGGTATCGTGTTTACAGGCAACAAAGACTCGTTCATAGCAATCCTGTGGTCGCTAACGCGAACAGTAAAACCGAAAATGTAACTTTTGAAGTTTTAAAATGTTTTTAGTCATAGGCCTAGGGGCCTACTACTGGTTGGCGACAAGCTGAGCTGCATGGGCGACGTGATTTTTGACGCCCTACAGTACTTATGGGTATCTATGGCATGACGATGTGTCGTCTGTTCGTCGTCGTCGTTGTCGTCGTCTGTAAGGGAGGTATTGTGGCTAAACGGTAGATCTTAAGGAAAAATTTGTTTACGAATAACTAACCCTCTGTCCAAAACCTAGCCTGCAAACTTTCAGCGATCTAGTGCAAGGAAGACATTTTCAAAATTGGGGTTGAATGGAGAGGATGTGAGTTTTTCAACGGAAAACTGGCCATATCTCGGAAACGGTAAGAGATAGGGCCAAGATTACTATTAATCTCTAATTACAAATAGGAAATGGCATACGCTTTTTCAGATGAAATGAAAATCATTAACCTTGGATGATATTGAAGGTCAGCACTGCAACACGAACTAGCCTATATAGGCGTCTTCCCTAGCAACAGCTGGGCTTTCTTGTGAGCAAAAATACATGGCAACGGACGCATGCGAGTCTACTGGAATAACACCCACAGCAGTCTGATTATGTTTTCCGCCTCATGTATCCGCATAAACTACAGGGTGGCTTATTGTCTCTCAAAAAGTCACACGTGTCGCATTACATTCACTTCATTTTTTATTACAACATGTGCTCAAAATGTCCTCCAGCACGAACGCAAGCGGTAGACGTTGACGCCACTCGCCAACAGCACGTTCATTAACTGTTAATGTGTCGTTTTAGTTTGTGGACGTACGATCTTAAGATGATTATAATTAGTGTTAAATAATAAAGTAACAGATTTTTTAATGATTTTGCAGTCTCGCTAATTTTCTGAGTCACAACATCCGCTACCCAGTATGAATTCATTGTTGTAAACGGCCGACCTACGATTTCTGTATTTCACAAAGTAGTGTAGCAACAGTATCAAGGTAAGGTGGGCAAAACTACAATCATTGCCACTATTGGCTTGCTTAACGTAACAAAAAATCTGAGTTAATGCTCATGAGACGTGCGAAGAGTTTATAGCAGTTTCTGTTCGCAGGTTGTCTTGGTCTATGTCTATCTATTTTGTTGCAATTCACTCTTCTGCAGCAGGAAATTACAAAAAAAACCAAAATCTCCTATTTTGGGGGTTCAAGGTTATTTAAGGTTATCGATGTTGATACCACTATAGAGCTCGTCACTAGTGCTTGTTATGATAAGCAGCATGTCTGTGCCTATCTGCAATCATTTTCACGCTAGACCAGCAAATATCGGTAAAATAGCGTCTTTTAGCGTGGTGCCCCTCTTTATCCCTCTCTTTCGAGGGGACCCCATCACCCAGAGGTATGAAATTTTGTCACGAAATACTAGAGACGCTGAGCATCGTATGGTGGAAACCCGAAGTCTCTATCTCACATGGTCTTCAAACGGTACCGGGACGTGACACTAGGACAGATGAACAGACGGACGGACAAACATAATTACTGCAGCCAATACGCGCTATAACTAGCTATGCTATATGTAGCTTTCGCGCGTAAAACGGTTGCAGGTAGGCACAGACTGTATTATAACAAGCACTGGTAATGAGCTTTCCCGAGATATACATCAATGACCTTGGACGACCTTTAACTTTCGAAATAAGGGGTTTCAAGCTAATTTTTTGGCGATTTTAGGCTGCGGCGTATATTTCAAGGATGAATTGCGACGAAATTGGACCTACCAAAGATAGAGCAAGACAACCTGCGTACCGGTATAAACTTTTTGGCACAGAACGTTGATTTTAACCGTCCTCCGTAAGGAGGCCCTAAATTTGGTTACTCTTTTAAAACGCATTATTGTTTTATTGCATCACGTTTGGCAGCACCTATGATGTCGCGCGTCACGTGAGCTTTGCTCAAATTACTGTATATATAGTTTAGGAGTTTTTTCATAATTTTTACTTCGTTGTTCTTATCGTATTTTGTGCTGCCTATCATCTGCGTAATAAAGATTGATTGATTGATAATTAATAGAGCAGCAATCTCGCAAGTCTGGCTGGCTGCCATTCAGTCCGCCTCGCAAGCAGCAGGCACTGCGAATGTCATTGACAGGCTGCAGGCAGCATTGGCTGCACGCTGCTGCGCGTGCCTGCCTATAATAGCTATTGCCACCACGACGACATGGCGACTGCAGCTCTGCGCACTGATTCAGTATCTGTCTTCGTTTACGGTCATCTGCTGCTGTTGCTCGCTGTTCCTGTGCTGGTGACAACGGCTCTGGAGGTCAGTAATCCATGCTGATCAGCGGCATAGCAGTAGGCCTATATTTTCTAGCAGCGTAGGTATAGGTTTTTGATACTGCTCACTGGCGGGCCTACAATGTTTGGTCACGCTTCAGTGAAGAGTCTCCTCTTATGCCCAGTCACGGACACAAAAAGCGTTGTCGTTGCAGCTAGCTAGCTACAGTCTGTCTTGTCTCGCAACTTGAGGCGCGTACGGAGCGACGTAACTGAACTGAACTGAACTGAACTGACACGGTTTAGTTTTTGACGAACTGATCAATGGACAAGCAGTAATGCATTACAGTAGACACCGTCTAACGGCGTTGGTAGTTTACGTGGCTGTAGTCACGTACGCGTCAACTAATGACCAGTAGGCTCGCTCTGCTTGTCTATTGGCCAGTTCGTTAAAAACTAAATCGTGCCAGTTCAGTTCAGTTTAGTTACGTCGCTCCGTACACACCTTTAAACCACACTGGTACTGTTTTCACAATAATTTTCGGCCGAAGCCGTGCATCTTAAAGCAAACGACGGTGTAGTCTATGCGATCTGAGCTTGGTTTAAGTATGATACCACACTGTCCGGAGTGTTATAAGCTCGTACTTCGTACTTGTTTAACCACTCAAGCAGTGCAATATGTATTGTAGTACTTACACTACTGCATGTTGCCTATCTACAGTCATTATCATTGAGCGGTATATAGAAATGCATTGTTCGGTTCTGAATTTGATCGCCGTCCCGTTCGCTGTATTAACCTTAAACTTTAGCCGAAATTCTCTAATGTTTCCCTACTACTAAGTGTCCGATATTAAGACATCAGGAAGAAAGGTTGCTAAGTTAATTATTTCTGTAGTTAGTATCCAAATAACACAACCTATTGAGCCGTAATACGACCATGCTGTTACAGACGGACGAACGGACAGACAACTTAGTTACACTAGCACGCTTTGTATTACGTGGTTCGCTTGATATAAAATCGATTTAATAGGCTTACTTTAGTATTGTGTACTATAGATAGAAATCATTATCTCTATGCGTGTGGGTGATATTCGTTTTAGGCGGCTGTAGTATTTCGTATTATGCTTTTGATTGTAAAAATCGTGGGCAGCATGCACAATAAGGCCTGTAGTTTTGCGCACCTTTCACGGCTGACTATGCTACGAATCAAACCAAATCATTTGAATGAAGTCATTACATGTTTCTCTACGGGTGAACTGACACATTCATGCGATATGCTGAATTGAGAGGAACATAGCATAGACTATAAACACAATCCACTGTGGCTTGCGTGGAACAACATAGGGTATGATGAAAAATTGCTAATTCAATCAGACAGTTTGACATTTATTCGCTGCTCGCGTATGTACAACGAGCGTCTCGCAGTGCAGTTGGATGACAGATGTTAGTGACAGGAATAGTGATCAGCAATTTGCTGCATCGTTTCTTATCTGGGTGTCAATAGATGCGTCAGCCTGCTATATATATCCTCATTCTCTCACTGGCATGCAGTTTATATATTGTTCAGATTTGCATCCCTATATATTCGTTTAAAATAGCAGTTGGCAAATCGCAACTACTGACAATTATACGGTAGATTAGTAATACTAACAATCCAGGAATGAGCACATACGTAGACGAGGCTGAAGTACATGTATCTGTGCTGAAATAGGCTTTTCCCGGATAGGGGCAATCGGAGCGCGAATGTGTGGCGGACGGCCGGACATGATGCCACCACTGGGCTGACATAGACAGATCTGTTTTGCTAATAACCAGCTTCAGTTAGCACTGCTGCGTTTTTTCATCACAGGCGCGCGGTAGCGCAGCCCTGTGTTAGTGGCGTCCGGCCAAAGTCAATGGAGAATGGCAAAGTTCAACCCCGCGCAGATCCGAAACCCCTCAACCGATCGACACACAATTTGAAACATGTGATTACGACGGCGAGACGACCTCATGTGCGAAATTTCATGCAAATCCGTTCATTGGGGGCTTCTCGGCAAATGGGTGAAATATAACGAAAATTTTTCTAGTATATAAATACCCTTTTTGTTGACCGACCTACAGGTCAGACCGCCCGGCGGATTTTCATGCGCGATGGCCCGGACAACGCGGCTTTAATTCACGCAAGGGTAAAACCTTTTCGGGAACCGACATTCGAAGTTAATATCTAACCCCTGAAAATCCCCCCAAAGCCGAAAATTGGGCCCAAAAGCGGATTTAGAAATTTTCGGCCAAAAACGCTCCTGTATAAAAAAAATTCACCTCCAAACGGCCCCTAATCGTCATCGTTGGCCCACAAAAGTTGTATAATGAAGAGGCAATATGGCTTCGGAAATTCCAAATATGTGGTCATTTTGAACCCCTTGCCTACAGGTCACGTGACACAGAACATGCGCAGTGAACTTGTGACCTTTAACATGGGCAAATGCAACTTTGAGACTTTATATCTCCGTAACGGTGCAAGATAGACGCATGCTTCCAATGGACCACCAATAGGAAACCACATAATGCCGACTTTAATGGTCACGTGACGGATGACGTCACGTGACTCCAAAAGGTTAAACTCGTGACTCCAAAATTTTTAAGGTTCAGTGTCTTCGTGGGCGTGAAAAGCAGATGGTTTATAATTGACCATCAACATAAAAACTTTGTTATTGTAACAAAACAGCAAATATAAAGGTACAAAACATCAGTTTATACACTTGTTAACGGAGAGATGCAATGAGTGACACATCGAAAACAGCAAAAATCATAAAAAGATGACATTATTCAACAGCACATTGACAGTTAGACGACGTGATGATGAGTGATATCACATTTTAATGATTTTTGCTGTTTTCGATGTGTCGCTCATTGCATGTCGCCGTTAACAAGTGTATAAACTGATGTTTTGTACATTTATAAATTTTAGCTGCAGTCGTGCATCAAAAGGCAAACGACGTTGTAGTCTATGGATGCGATTTGATCGTGGTTTACGTAGATACCACATTGTCCGGAGTGGTATAGGCCTAGCTCGTACTGTGTACTAGTTTATCCACTCCAGCAGTGCGTTATCTAGCACATAACGCATTCGGACTGTGTTGGATACAGCGTGTGTATGTGTTGTGATGATGTGAATATAGGCGCTGGCGACGGACGTGAATGAGCGAATCGATCTCGTCGCCAGCATGAAAACGATGGTTTCGACGTCACGAGAAAACTCCGATCATCACTCCGCAGTCCTAACTCTTGACTCACTCGACCAGCAAAGTCAGGTATGCGTGGCTTCTTAATTACAGCCGAGATTCTAACATTTTTCTGTGAAATGAGGTGATACGTAATTTGCGTTGAAGATAAAAAGAAATGGATGAAGTGGGTACACCTGTGTAAACGTAAATAGCACCAGGAAACAGGCAAGTTACGGAAAAGACAAAAACGAGAACTAAAATGAGAAAAACCTAAACATGATTGTTTTTTTCGCGCCGGCAATAGCCTTAACAGTACGTAACTCATAAAATAAGAGGCGTTGTAGGCTTATGCATTTAAAGTAAAGAAAAGTAAAGTCCCGTACTTGCTATAGCGCTTCTGACATAAGACGGGACTCGCTACCAGAAGCGCTTGTACAATTTTCGAACTGGGTGCTGATTGGCAAAAACTAATGATACCACCGCAGCGCACTATGCGGCCATCCATTGCCTGCGTCAGCGAACTATATTGTACTCGCGGTTTGCAACTAGCAGACATACCACCGCCGCAGTCAGTTACGCTAGACCTTCGTGTGCAGCCCGTAAGCTACTACTCATTTTCTATTTCGCTGAGGATAAAAGGCTGAGTTGCCGATTGACTGATGTGATTGTGATGCAGTGGCGTAGCCAAAAATGTGAATTGGGGTGGGTCTTGAGGTTTTGCCTTTTTTTACTTGTTTTTCTTTCTCTCTTTCTCTTTACACCTTTCCCTTTTCCCCTTTCCTCCTCTTCCTTTTTTGTCTTCGAAGTAGGACCATTATAATCCAGCTAGGTGGCCTGGGAAGCGTTGTGAGCTCCCCTAGTAGAGTCTGTGGCGCAGCCCCAGACGAAATTGAATTTGGTGTAATATAGGTCTATATGTAAAAAGTGAGATCTGATGGCAACGATTTTAATAATTTTTCTGAGTATCAACTGACCAAATATAGTGCAATTTAAACGTGTGCTTGTCTAAAGGAGGGGGCTGGGCTTTGTTGGCTTCCGTTGGTTGCGCCACTGTTGTAATGTGGTATGATGGACAGGAGGGCGATGATATGATCCGGTTGTCCCAGTCGTTGGTGAGTCTGCAACACAACGCTCCACTACACGTCGAGTTCCGCTGCCTCCAGTCTTCAATGATCATAGGCGTCGACGTGCGAGTCCAGTCTAGCGTCAGTAATACGCCTTTACAGGTTCGATTATACTGTTCAGTCAGTGTCCTTCAACGATGTCGTGAAATTCTGCTTGGCTGACTTATTTCATATTATGTATAGGTTTCAACACGGTCTACAGAGTATTATGCAAGTGTGGTTTGGCCGCATTTTTGAATGCAAAGTTGCTGTCTGCGGCCGTTATCCATGCACGTGCGCTGAATTACTGTATTTTATCCAAGCGTTGATTGTAACGTTCGATATAGTAGTGTCACCATAGCGTGTATGGGACTGTATTCACTCTGGAAAATCGCTTTCTTTTTGCGACCGGAAGTCGGACGCCGGCCTTTGGATGTAGGCGGTATGGTCGGCCTGCTCTAGCGACAGCTGAGTTTCTTGATTAAGTTACTCATTGTATTCCTTCAGTTTTTGGGCCAACTGTTAGGCTGTAAGCTTAAAGGTTTGGCTCTTTGCTACGGGTGTCGTTCGTCCGTCCGTCCGTCCGTCCGTCTGTCTCTGTGTCTGTCTGTAACGGGTGTATTGTGGCTAAACGGTGCTAGATAGGGCCTAGATTGCTATTGATCACTAATAGGAGATCGCGTACCAGCTTTCAAATGACATATAAACCATTGACCTTGAATGACCTTGAAGGCCGTTTCGCGCGTTTTTCAACGGAAAACTGGCCATATCTCGGAAACGGTGAGAGATAGGGTCAAGGTTACTATAGGAATTGACATATGCCCTTTCAGATAAAATGAAAGTCATCGACCTTGGATGACCTCGAAGGTCACTGACAACCAGTACTGTCGGCTATCTTAGCGACAGCTGGGCTTCTTGTTCTGCAGTGTTTTATGTGCACGTGCTATGTTTGTGTTACGGCGCTGGAGCAGGCCGTGAATGCTAGCAGTGGCGGAGTGGTTGTCTACGCACGCCGGTGGGTCTGTAACACGCCGCACGTGGTTCAGCGGCGCACCACCCGTCTACGTCTACCAGACTACCTCGCCTACCGACCAGACCCCGTCAACAATCCGCACACCCTCACTGCCAGCAATGCCAGGTCTCAACACCATTATTATGTACTAGATACCGCACTACTGGAGTGGGTAAGCGAGCTTATACTACCCCAGACAGTGCTGTATTACAAATGCAAAAAACGTTTCAGAAAAAATTAAATAAAACGTTAAAAAACGTAAAAAAAACATGGAAACAATAAGAAAACGTTTAAAAAAGTTGAATAAAAACGTTGGGGATAATTTGTTTAACCTCTTGCCTAATGCCTAATGCTGTAGGTGCAGTATACCAAGAACTATAGTTTAGATAAAAAAACTTTATTTAATTTCAATTTAACCGTGTGGTCCTCAGACCATAGCACTAGACTAACCAAATAGACTACGCAAACAACTTTTTATTTGGTATATTTAAACTAACAAAGTAAACTACGATCACTATGATCAATTAATTCGTTTTTGTGGTTCCAAAAGTGCTTTTTAAATCAATTGATAGGCATTTCAATGCACGTTTTTTAAAATAAAAAATTTTAAAAAACATTAAAAAACGTAAAAAACGTGGCAAAAATAAAAAGGGTAAAAAAACGTTTTTCACATCGGTATGATCTAGGCTACATCGTCGTTTGCTTTATGGCGCATGACTGCAGCTCAAAGTTAAGAAAAAAAGTTGAAATACTCGTTAAAAGTTAAAGGTGGTGTATAGCTCTTAATAGGACACTCGCCTCAGAGCTACGAAGCGTCACCTGCCATTTAAGATCGAGCAGTTTTACCCGACACCTAACATAGGTGACCACGCCCCGACTTAACTGCCAAACGGGCCAGATGCTCGATTTACCTACCCCGGAGGGATGGAAGGCTGAGTTGATCTTAGTGACCTTGGTTATAGTGATGCATAATAATAGCGTAATAGTGATTTTACCGTTTTGGCATGTAATAAATTGCTATATAAAAATTTACAGTTTAAGTAATTAAGCAAATAAACATTTGTAGCGCGTCTAGAAGCTAGCTGAGTTGACTTAATCTGCCGCACTTTACTAAAATTTAAAATCGCCAAAAACTTCCAAAACATGAACTGGTATAGGTGATTCATGAGTTCCGTTCCCTTAACGTTCGAATTTCGCAAGCTGTGGGCGATAGTACATTTAAGATAATGCGGCAAGTTTTTAAATATTTTCCCACAGTTTACCGCATAATTTAACAGTGAGAGAATTATAAAAAGCACTTCATATTCGTCAAAGTTATCATAAAAATTGAAGAGTTACATTTCTGTTTGTTTTAGGCCTTTATGTTTCGTTGTGTTGAAAATGTCGTACCAAGTAATTGTTCTTTTTTTGTCATGCGCTCTTCTGCTTTTTTTCTGTCTTTTTATATAAATTCTGTTTTACTGCAAGGAAGCGTTTGCGTCTTACGCTTGTTTAACAAACTGTTTACCTGATTTATTGATCGATTATTTATGTTGATGTAGTATCGAGGCGTGGATGCTTGATCGGTCAAGCTACGATGACGCGCGGACTAAGCGCGTCATCGTAGCTTGACCGATCAAG
>Ga0209454_1004927_pt1 | contig 10126 bp, 8 predicted proteins | sample WorMetHERISLAND1_2_FD_187400 | JGI IMG/M metagenome (GOLD analysis project Ga0209454, IMG submission 187400) | Marine gutless worms symbiont microbial communities from Max Planck institute for Marine Microbiology, Germany - Olavius geniculatus... | ecosystem: Host-associated > Annelida >... | reverse complement strand
CATTAGGTCACTGGGGAAACGAGGGGGCGTGGGAGAGAGAAAGGGTGGGGGTAACTGGGGCCATGCAATCATTCGAGATCGAATCACGCTCGTCACTGATGCAACAAGCACGCCCTCTACAGAGAGGGCTACAATATCATCATGACACATGGGGCATGCCCAATATGTCGCAGCAAATTTCACTGTGCGGCCATCCTGATAGACCGCATTATGGATAATGCTCGTCCGCCGTCCGTCTGTCTGTCTCTTGTCACGGTTCCCCAGGGCAGAGAAAAAATGACGCGAATCTCGCGTTAACACGAATGGACCTAATGTATCGTCAGTTGCGACGACGCGAGCAAAAGTAGACTTTCTATCGAAATTCAATTTCAACATAAGCAAGTGTTGTATGCGTGTGGACGGTTGCATCTCGTGTCGGCAGCGTGGTGACATCTTTGCACTGGCGTAGCCATAAGGGGGGGCTAGTGCCCCTAAGAGCCAACTCTGACACTCAAAATAGCGCCAAAAATGCACCAAAACACTTCATTTTTACACACAAATCTTTAAAAATTAGTGAGCAGGGGGCTGGAGAAGACACCCCTCCCTCCCCACAACCTACCTCTCATTGCCCCCTGTACATCCGGATTCTGGCTACGCCACTACATCTTTGTTTGTCACCGACCGACGCATGTAATGCAAAGCGCCGCAGTGTCATCGTTAAGTTGTCCGTCCCCCCGTCCGTCTGTCTGAACCGTCGACGTATCTGGGCCGTAGCCTGTAGGCTGTAGTACTCGGAAAGTAATTAAACGCACATTGAGTGCTGCAAGTCGCAACAGCGGCGACCTACTGTCAGTCCCAGGACAACATCCACTGCAGTGTCCGGTGGAATACATCGTCCGTACCCTGCAGCGTGACGTACGTGTCTGGTGACCCGAAGCAAGGTCAGATCGTAAACATAAACATCACCCGGTTTACTGCACACTACCACCACTGTCTCATTTGCATATTCCAGTTCTGTCACAATGCTATGCGTAATAGTTTTTATTCTTAATCTTTTGCTTCGCAAACGTGGACACTCAGTAAAAGACATCAAACGTATACAAGCTTTGGATGAGATGTGGATCTGGAGCAAGATGGAAAAGATCAGCTGAACAGCACATGTGTCAAATAAAGAATTCTTGAGTCTGGTGCAAGAACAACGTTGTCTGATGCAAGTCATCAAGCAACGCCAAGCAAACTGGATAGGACATGTCTTAAGACAAAGACATGACTGTCTTCTGAAGACTGTACTAGAGGGGAAGATGGGAGACGGCCAAGAGGAAAAGCAAGAGGGAAGATGCTGGATCTACTTATGGAGCAAGAGGACAAGAAGATCAATTACGAGGAGCTGAAGAGAGGAGCACAGAGCTGGATCGGATGAGGCCATCGTCATAGGAACCTGCCTTATGGCAGAGCACTTCTCTCTGTGAGCACTCTCAGCGTACCTATAGCGTCTCTGGTTCCTGTACCTTTTCTGAATCCAAACTGATCGTCTGAGAGGAAACGGACTGTATCTACTTTTGCTTCAATTCTCTTCTGTAACAGCGTGTATTAGCTATGGTAATTCTGCATGCAAGAAGAAGCTTCGCAGAGTGAGATTTCACAGCGAATAAACGTATTCACAAAATTGCGGTAAAATAACGCTGTCGCTCGGATGGATGCTGTGCTTTGCCTATAGATTTGAGAGAAAAACGAAAAAATAAGATAATAAGAATAGATAATATAAGAACAGATAATCTTGAAGTATCACACTAAACTATACAGCCGTTTGTCGTAGCGTGAGGGCTGAAAGGCTCCAAAGCAAACTGCGAAAAAATGATAGTGTTATCTAGGGGGTAAGTTTTGTTAATTATGTAGATTAAAAAAACAGGGCGAAATAAAAAATACGGAGGAAGATAGGTTAAGGGTGTAAACTGCTCAGTGAAAGGGGGGGAGGTTTGATCTACGCCTTTAACAAAACTTCCCCCTATTTTTCACTGCATGGGCGCAAGCTGGCCCATCAAGTATAGGGATAGAAGCCACTGTAGTACAGTCTTGGAACTGATGAGTCAAAAGTCAATTAACATTAATGTGAGGTTAAGTCTGGAGCCAATCAGACGCTAACAGTGACGACTGGCGATCTATAGCACAAGTATTGGCGCTCAGCGTGGCATCGCCAACGGCACAAAGTTTGCGGTCACCAAGTGCTTTGGTCACTGCACTTCGGTCCTAATTGACAACGTGGCCTCAGCCGGGCAGTCAAAGCTTTTGCCTGGAAATTCCTAAGTGTATACGTTAACTTCGTTGCACTATGTAAAGATGGAGATTTTTCTAAATACACATATATTATCAGAATCGCAGCATTTATACTGAACGACACACTAATAACAAATCTTGACGACGGTGTTTTGCGTCAATGTCCAACCCCCTCCGAGATGCAATTAGAACAGAAAAGCTATAGCTGAATGTCATAACGTGGAAAGTTATGCATGTCGTATACACCAAAATGTATCAAAAGTTGGTTAAGATTTGGTAAAGCTGTGACCAACCGAAAATAAAGGGAGCTCCCGTGAAACATAACGCCGGATTCAATAAAAAGTGCCAAACGGATCTGCATATCATTCTCGGTCACTGAGGCCTCAGGCCAGTGTTCGCCGAAGGTGCAAAGACGAGGCGTCGCAGGCGTCGAAAAAAACTAGATTTGGGGAGCGTCGTAAACTCCCCTAGCAGGTTAGAGTTATAGATCGCCTCTAGCGAAACAAAAATGCAGATTTTCTGCTCCATATTTGCAGTGAGACAGCCGCACGTACTCGAAGCCGACCCCCCCCAGACCAAAATTTTCTACCACCACTGGGGAGGTCGTCCTCATCCAGCGGCAGGGTTTAGCCCCTCCCAACCCTTCGGCAAATCGAACAATGTGTCAGGCGTATTACTGCATTTCGGCTTGCAACAAAACACAAGCTCGGCGCAAATTTCTACAGCGTTTCGTGATGACAAACTCATTGAATGCAATCAGGTGAACGAACGAAGTCGCGACGCACACCGTCTTCGGTCGTTTAAACAGATTTTATCGGTTTTATCGCGACGGCGACCCCATAAAACAGTTCTAATGCCACAATGGCGACGAAATGTGTTGTTGCCGATGGTAATAATAGCGCGTTTCGACCGCAAGTGCAGGGCAATGATGTATGGAGAGTTGTTTGTATGGCGAGCTAACTGTGTGTTCGCGGCGTCGAGAGTGGCGGTAGAGGAATGCGAACTGACTGCCGTGACGGGCGGGACCCGTGGGTCAGTTGCAGAGTATTCAAAACGGCGCCCAGGTAGCCAACTGCCAAGGGTAGAAACAGTCAAAACACCCCTCGACGATCCCCTCTCCGCCTCCTCACGCCGTATCTCCCTTGCAATAAAACAACGATAATACATCAAAATGAAATAAATGACTGGAGACGGTCACCGTCGACTCGAGTGTTTTAATTCTCGTTTTATCGCAACAGTCAACGTACAATAATAAAACTACAGTTATATAAAGATGCAATATTCACGACAGCAGTTTTACAGTTTTGCTGAATTTTATTGCGCAAATGCGAACCAAGTGCACCACTGCACGGTATTCGTAACTTTTCGTCGCCAGTCTATACAGAACTACAGATCACTTCGAATGTTATTAAGTGCTTTTTTACTCATCTTCGGACGGCTCAATCTTGCGGCCTTTACTTACTTGCATACACAAACACAGAAAATCAGCGACTAATTCACCGTGCAAAAAACGGGAAACTGCAGAGGCGCGATGTGATGTGCATAAACGACGCCGTCCTGCGATATGTGGCAAAGCGGTTTAGCTAAAGCCGCCCTTACTGATCAACAGTGATGTTTGTACAGATGTATCTATCCCATTTCAGCGCTGACCTCCCCTCACCCATTTTTTCTTCTCCTTCTACCTTTTCGTTCTATGCCTCTGCAGTGCCTCCACCTTTCCGTTTCTTTTCCAGGGGATTTTCCCTGAGTACAGCTAGGGGCCCTGACTACGAGGAACGAAAAAAATGCACTTGGAAGCATCTATAGAAAGAAAGCTGATATATTTTAGAGCCGAAATTATGAAACTTTCCTCCCTAAGTGGCCGAAAAATTCACCGGCTACTCTTACGACAGAGCATTTGATCCAAGGTTTATTGTATTATATGATGTAGACCCCCGTATATTCATGAAAGCAGAAGTTTCAGCAGCAGAGAGGGGGTTATGTCTAAGCAGGGGGTCGGAAAGAAGGGGGGTTGCGTCAAGACGTTCAGCCTGCAGACACGCGTGCCGTTCTCGGAGCGTTAACGCTATCCGTCCACGCAGTAGCAGTAAAACTAGCCCGGAAGTCGTGCAATACATCCCAAACTACACTTAGTACGACTTGTCGTGGTCCGACGGATTTGCTGCTAGCCTACTTGCTGTAGAGCAAATCTGCGAAATTATTTGCACAACATGTCTGCGAAAAAGACGAAAAGCCCCGAACAAAACTGCAGCATCTTGACTTAAGATGCAGTGGCGTTACTACTGACACCGGGAGGGAAGCCGCGGGTCTAGGGCGCCCAAAATTGTGGTGTTTATTTTTTTCGCAAAGCAAAAACACAAAATCTGGTGTCAACAGATGCGGTTTCTGGAGCGCTATAATACTCAAAACTATACGTATTCGGCCGGAGCGCAGGCCTGGAAACCGCTGAGGGAGCTGACAGCGCTCCCCAAGACCTCCTACTTCTACGGAAAGGGAGCAAAGGGGGAAAAGAAAGGGATAAAAGGAAACGGGATGGGACAGTAGATAAGGGCAGGAGAAAATGGAGCTTGAAGGGAGTAGAGAAAGCAAGCAGGGGACCCTGAATAACGTTCTTGCAGAGAGGCCCGACATTTGAAGTTACGCCACTATCAAAATGTTCCATACAGCTTGCTGTGCTGCTGTATACATACGACTTGTTCACAAAGTCCACGATCTCAGTAGTGGAGGTTGGGCTTGTGCGGAACCGCCAATGCTAACTCGTGACGGAACAGCTGTGCTTTAGGCAATCTGCAAGGAAGTGGCAGCTGGTTGGTATGACCACGGACTACTGGGTCAACCATGCTGCTGTGCAAACACCGCAGCAGCGGAGCAGCAAGCAGACATACCAGTCCCAGCTGCAGTGCAGAATCAACTCCGTCTCCCGGCATGGACGGAGTAATATAAATTAAATGCATCAGCGTCGGTTGAAACAGAAAGCTAAAGACCAGATATGCAAGTATATTCCCACTCTTTTAAGTAATAGGCCATACTGCTTCATTCTCCGTGCACTACAGGATAATAATCGGCACAGCTAAGGAACTGCTTATATGACTGGAACTAGCAATTAGCAAACGTTCACCGTTTTACAAGAAAAACGTCAACATATTTCGGCAGCCTACAGGGTGATACAGAAAATAAGACACCGGCAAAAATTTGAAACTACAGCACACCAACATATTAAACAAAATATATCCACAATGGCGAAAAAAATTCGCACACTACACAGACACGGAACGAAATACTTGTTTAGGCGCCTTTTGCGCCGTCCAGCCAGGAAACGTTATGCAGCCCCGGGGCGTACGGGGCGCGTACCGGCAGAAAAAAAACGCTGCCGCCGGGAAGCGGGCCACTATGCAGTACGTAAATACCCCAGTCCGGCGGTAGGCAGTGACGTGGAAAGTAGCTCAGATCGACTGTGGAAAATGTGGAGGCCGCGCATTTAGGCCAGTGCGTGCTAACCGATCCATCTACCTCAGCGCTGTCATGACAGGCATGGGGCAATCAGCCACCCCACTGACAAAATGTTCATTGAGCGACGCCCCCTCCCCCACAAGGCGTTATAATTTTGACGAATTTTTCTGCAATAGTAGAATAAGCCGCAGCTTCTGGTTCACCATCGATCCGACTATATAGGGGGCTATACTGCGCTCCCTTGACCCCCTGGTATATTTAGGGCGGGGCAGAGGGGGCGGAATACAGAACAAGAAAGGTATGACCTATGAAGGATAAAAAGAGAAATGGAAGACGGGAAAGGACGCGAAAAGAGGGGAAAAGCGAAGTGAATGAATAAGGATAGGTCAGCGTCGCCCCCACAATGACTGAATTCTGAAACTTGGCGCCTGTGATGACAGGCCTATAGTGAGACTGCGGGTAGAAACTGCAAAACACGTCGACACAGCCACAGACGCAATAACTGTATGACGAAAATAGACCAACAGTCAACACAGTGAGAGCTGTGGTCGTAAAAAAGAGAGTGGCAGGAAAACGCCTGGAACTATAAAGTAAAGTCTGCATGCAGTTAGGCATGCGGGCGACTTCACAGAACTTTCTGCTACATGGCCAGAATTAGGCCTATATCGATCTATAGAAAAAAAATGTTGCTCTAACACCTTATGATGAGGTGCGCTGGGTCCGCTGGGATCACTGATCGTCGGTTTGCTAAAAAGTCATAGACGAGCACGCGCCGGCGAAAAAATTCGAAAAATCAGTAAGCAAATCTTGATACAACAAAAACTTGCTGTTTTGGATCACCCTATAGACTACCAACTCCGGCCCAAGTTTCTAGACAACTGTTTTTTTTATCAGTGTAATTCATATATTTTAGATTGATGCGTAAATTACAAGAGGGGGAGGCAGAGTACTTAAGCCCCCCCCATCATCTAGACAAAACATAAGCATACGTTTAAACTGCACCAAACTTACCAGTTTGATCAGTTTATTCTAAGGAAAATAATGAAAATTGCTGCCACCAGATCTCATCTTTTAAAGCTAAAGTACACCAAATTTGATTGAGGAGCTCACAGCGCTCCCCCAGACCCTTTAGCTGGATTTTAGAGGGTCCTGCTTCTAAGAAAAAAAGGAAGAGAAGAGAGAAGAACAGGGAAAAGGAAAGGAAGCGTAAAAATGAGGAAAAGGGAGGGGAGGAACAAAAAGGGGAAGAAGAGGGGAGGAGAAGGACGACAAGGCCCCCCAATTGAAATTTCTGGCTACGCCACTGGTAAATTGCACAGTGGTGGTCTTAAATCGAAGTGTTCTGCACTGCACACCGGGTAAATGTGATCGCTAAGCATCATAGTCTTTGATATAATATGATGATGACCAGTGATCTGGTCAATGACTAGAATATGTTGACACCATTTCAGTATAAATATTACAACATAAAATGCATATATGGCTAACGACGCCGGGTCACAACAAGTACGTAATCATTACTGGATGATATACGCTCAACTTATGCAGTGGGTCACTGCCGTAAACTACCCGTATGGAAAGTGTAATGCTCCAAATCCCAACAACCGCCACCGCGATCTCAATATTTGCTGCGGTATATGGCGCGTGAAATGGGAACATTGGGCTCAAACGTCGCCATTCATCTTTCCACGTACCGGTTTTGTTTGGGCATCCAGCAACAAGATCTGCTAATTCAACGCAAATGACTGCAGACGGTGGGTGATAAATTAACTCTTATGCACGACCGTCCGTTACACTTTGAATGCACACTTAATTATTATTCTAATTACCGATCCTACTACGCTACGCTACGTTACGGTACAGCGGGTATACCGCTGTTTGTTGTTTACAGCACTCACAGCAAGGGTTAGAACAAACAGCAAGGGCAAATACCAGTATCAGCATAATTACTAGAAGTACACAAAGAGCACAAATCTCCACTAGCCTGATCCTGATCCAGACCAAGGAACCCTGGTCCTTGGATCCGGAACCTATATGGCGGATCCAGAATCTGGAAAAAGAGAGGGGGCATGGCGAGTGCAGTAGCACAAGCCTATGACGGAGATCTAAAGGTAGAGCCCCCAGGTAGAGTCCAGGAGTCCGGACCCCCCTCCCGCTTACAACAGGACGATCCACAATATTCACGCAAACCTGAGCTTTTTGGATGGGCAAAAGAAGGGGAGGGGGCGGGAGTCAGGAAAGCAAAGCCCCAGCTGAAAGTGTTTTAGCAATCATGTGCAGAATTTCCGCCTAAATATTTTACATTTTTTAAATATTTTCATTTTGTTTGCATGTTGCTTTAAAAAAGAATGTGGCCGTATTGGCCACTGTATATGACTAGAAGGGACTTGGGGAGCCTGGACTCCTTCTAGAAGGCCAGGGACATGGCAAGATTGCCCCCACCCCCAGATCCGCCAGTGTCCAAAACCAGATCACCACCACACCACCAAAACTTAATCATAGCTGACTTGGGCAACAAATTTCACCAAAATCGGTTCATAAATCAAGACTGTTTAAATTAATTTTTTTCAGAAAGACAAAAAGTGGGTCTCTAATACATAATAACCTCCTTCCTCCGCTCCGGTGTTGTGACAAATTACCCAAATTTCTAGCAGTATGAAAAAAAAAGCCAACGAAGCATGTATGCAACTGTGCATGAAGAGTAGCTGGGCAATTAATAAGTTGCGAAGTCCACCAGCTGCATGCTAACCTGAACCTTCCCCAATAATTGCAGCCATTGCAAATTCTAAATTCACTGCCTTCAATCAAGCATCTAAGTCAGTGAGGGAGAAAATAAGAAGAGTGTGCCCGGGACCATTCATCCAGGGTGTGTGGAGTTTTCCGAATGGGGCCTAACATTGATTTCTTCTGATTGTCATATTTCCACGCCTACCAGTTGGCACATAAGACAGTGGAACGAACATACACGCTTTACGTAGATCACGCAATCGAAGAGTTTGGAAACAATCAGCTTAAATCATTGCATGATGGTGAACATGACCACCCTTCACTACAATAATCGAGTGTAATCACAGTCATTATCATCAAACACCAAAAACTAATTACCTTATCCTAAGCACATGCTCTCGGTTTACTGAACTAACATTAAAATGAGTTCATGTCCACCATTCCGACAGGCTGCCAAAAACCCGTTTTATATGATGACGACCACCCAGGCAAGCCAGAACCTTAAAATTTAAGAAAGTGGCACCATTTCCATAACATCCTATATCACAAAACGCGCCAAAAGATTTTTTAAAATTACAACACATGCTATAATAAAGTATATACTGTAACCAGTGCCACTCATCAAATTTATTAATATTTGTAGTGTGTCAAGATGTCAATTTTTTAATGCATGGGTTAGCGCATAAACGCATTAATATATTGCTGATATCGTAGTGCACTACATCAACCGGGCGACTGGAATGACGACCAACAAACTTGTGGCAGAGTCGCAGGACCGTGGCAGTGTTAGAATTATGGCATCAAAACAACGTTTAACTACTTGAATATTTTGAATTTTTTTACGCACATTAATTTTTAAAATGTGGGTTAATTCTTTAACGCATTAATTCGGCAACTGTGATTATTTTACAATTTTCTCCTATTCGTATTTGCACTGCAGTTCATTACATTCACTTGATGTGGCAGCTTGAATGACAATAAATGGAATTCCCTGACTGCCTGACGATTGATGAGCATTGCCTATTCTAATGCTACTTCTACTTCTGTCTACCAAAATAACGCCCATATGTGACAAAAAGCCGGTGCTTACTTAAGGCACTGTGTTGTCAGCGTTGGGTGCTTCGGTGAATTCGTCAGTGTTGTAGGCACAGACTTCAAAGTTCGAACGATGAATGAAGTTTCACGTCGGCTTCTGCACGGTCGGGCACACCAAAATGCCACGCAGTATCTCAGGAAATGCTCAGAGCGGTAATTATCAGTGACAGCGGAGCTTCCGACAACGACGGGTCAATTCTGTCAATTGCCACGGCATGCGGTCACAAAAATGCCCAGTCAACCACAGCGCGTCAATCGCCGAATGAATTTCACGCCACAATTGCTGGATACGATAACACGTTTCGGCAAAACAAACATCCACGTTGCCCGCAAATTATTACAGCACCAGACACGGACTGGCCTTTACGTCGCACGCATCTAACATATTTTTGCCCCGTTATAAATTAGTTCCAATGTTTCGTACCGCAAGTCTGCAACAGGTAAAAAAATTGCCACACACGACATGGAAGCGAAAATCTATAAAAAAAAATTAAAATTAAACGTTTTGTCTGCGTTTGTCGTTAGTAGGATTATTTTATAAAGCTGTACAGTGTGTACACACACACTGCACTTAAACAACCTTTTCTAATCAGTTTATATA
>Ga0209454_1004925_pt1 | contig 10127 bp, 7 predicted proteins | sample WorMetHERISLAND1_2_FD_187400 | JGI IMG/M metagenome (GOLD analysis project Ga0209454, IMG submission 187400) | Marine gutless worms symbiont microbial communities from Max Planck institute for Marine Microbiology, Germany - Olavius geniculatus... | ecosystem: Host-associated > Annelida >... | reverse complement strand
ATGTCTGTTTTTGCACTACCTGGAGAAAGCAGACCAAGCATAATGCGTGTTAACGTGAATGACAAAATGTCAATAAATTCCATCTATCTTAATCTGTGGGCCCCAACAGCAGGTCCATTACAAGGTTTGACTGTCATGCAGCAGTGTATCTACCAGATAAAGTTTAAAAATGTTTGGGAAGTCAAGAAGTGACTGGTAGTGCCTGGATTGGTCTGAAGCAGAACATTATGGATACTGCTGTCAATAAATGGAGAAAACGTCTGCTTGCACGTGTTCACATAGTGGGCCAACGTTTCAAGCAATTTCACTGCAGGCAGCTGAAAAATGGACCACTGAATGAAATGTCAGCCACAGTGTCAGAAATGTGAACAAAATGTGTTTTTATGTGTTATGTTAATTAAGCAATCATATTGCATTGGATAAAAAAGTGATATTTTGCTGGTTGCGTTTTCCCCAGGTAGTGCGCTAACAAACGTTGGGTGAGGTGGAAAACTGAATGGTCATTTAATGGCAAGTTGTGTCAGGAATATTCATGCCAAAAATTATCGAAATCTGATAATTTGTTTTCAGGTTAGAGTCGAAAATGTCGGGGATGTTTTTTTGGAACACAGTGTATATCTGCCATGTATGTGCAAACTTGATACTGTAACGGTAGCATGCCAATCTTGTAACCCTGAGGTTGCAGGTTTGACTCCGGGCCTATGCGCTGCCAGGTAACAACCTTGGGCAAGTTGTTCACACACGTGCTTCTGTTCACAAAGCGTATAATTTGGTAGGGCGGTGATGCTCTGCGGCTGGGAAGGTAACCGTAGATCTGGCGTTGCACTGGCCATGCATCACAGACTCAAGTGGTGTGGATACCTATGGGCTCAACGGCCAAGAAAGGGAGATGAGCACCCTGCCCATGCCCCGGTGGGGTATGGCACCTTTACATTATGTGCAGAACTCTGGCTTTGGTTTACCTCTTTCCAATCTCTCCACCACTGCCTGCTGGCAATCACTGCACTCCTGGCACCAAGGCATCTGAGTAGTATCGGTATATTGGGTGTGACGGCCAATACTGGCAAACGTTGGCAATATCTAATACCAATATCATTCTAACCCTACAGATAAGATAAAGTTAAAAACAGTTAAAGCATGCGACACATGTGCATACTAGGAAACCAATCTCAAAGCTACAGATGGCCACCAGCCACATGGGATCAGAGTGCTGCCTGTGACTCAATGCATGCAGGTAAATGATGCACCTTGCCTTCATGATCCAACACTGCAACCAATTACGCCACCAAGCACCATAAGATTTGCTCAGAGATATCTGTTAAAATGCGACCATCAATGGTTGAAATGATACACCTTGACAAATAGAGTACCAGGTACAACAAAAGACCTATAGACTACTCTAACAGACATACAATAAAAAAACTATAGAAGAGTACAAATTAAAGGCTGGTTTTTCCATCGCCAATCAAATCAAACTTGATCTCCGATTTACTGACCTCTGATCAACTTGATGTTCAGAACTGATCATCGATCAACTGTGTTTTGTTTTTCTATACATTTTCGATCTCCAATTACTTGACCTACGATTTGTTGATTTACCATCAAATGAGCCTACTTTATGCCAATCTGATTGGTTGACAGTGACCTCGATTTGCAGTGTTGTGCTAAATTACCCAGCATGCGCTGCACGTGTATGCCTTAGCCAGTAAACGTTGTCACAGCAACGATATCATCCATACGCTCCATTGTAATTAAATATGAGAGCATCTATCCATTTTATTTCTTCACAAAACACTATACACAGTATAAATTGATCAGTAGTGATTGATCGCCATGCCTGGAACTTCATTTTAATGCGTGAATTGCCGTTCTGACCGGCGACATGAAGCAATGTTTCTGGTGCGAATAAATAACGAACTGCAGATCGCCAAGTTTAATCATCAATTATCTGACTTGATCCACCAATATTCGGCCATCAACTTGGAGATTTAATGGACGATTAGTCGCTAATTGGCGATGGAATAACAGTCATTGAGATGATCTCTGATCAAGTCCCAAAGTTGACTGGAGATCAATTTGATCGGCCATCAAATGTGCATGGAAAAACGAGACCTTAGACCCTCGGAAACAAAAATGTACAGTGTAGTATCGATGTATAAATCCTGTCTATAACGAGCAACTGTAATATGTGAAAGGTGAAATGTGTAGTTGTGACACAAAACTGTCTAAGAGATCGCATAAACTATACCGACAAACTCCCTATCCATCGATAATGTTTTGATAATGTTGCATTAACTGTTATTCTTTTTTTCTCATACCATTAGACGGAAGACAAACATCTTGTCGTATGAAGTCATGCTGCAATAATTCAATTTTGAAGGACCATGTTTAAGCTTAACTAACTCTAGATATATTGGCTAGTTAAAATCAAAATTAGCATATTGTGGTATATTAGTATATTGCAGTAAATGTGCAAAGTGTAATGTGTACAAAGCCATGCAAATTATCAAATGCTTCATGGTCAGTCAGCAGTTAAAGCCTTGACACACAGAGATTTGCAATTAACAATTTAAACAAACTAAAAAACACTCACTCCAGCTGTAACAAAACCTATTGACCTTAAATAATGATAATTCTTGAATCATTGCTTAAGGGCAGTAAAATAAAACTGAAAAATAACTAATTAATTAATTAAGAACACACTGCTAATGACTGTGAACTATTGCTAATGCTATTAAAGAGTGAGTGAGTGAGTGAGTAGGGTTCAATGTCTCACCCAACACAGTATAGGTCATTTTGCGGACAGCCTTTCAAACAGTGCATATACACATAATAATGGAACAGAAAGTTTAACCTTTACAATAATGAAAAAGTTCAGCCTTTACAGAAAAACTGGATATTGAACACAAAACACAAAAATGACCTACCATAAACCTAAAATTGAATTAACTCTCCATTATAAGTGTGCATATGTAACAGTGATGGCGGTTCTAATAATCTGCCATCAACCTTAGAATGCTGTCTGTTGGAGGATGAAGGGGGGCGATGAGAGAGAATTGTAGACATAATTAGTATAGACATGGCCACTAACCAGATGCCGAATTCTGCATCTGTTTCTGCTCTTCATTACGAAGATATTCGTCCACAGTTTGCTGATCGTGCATACAGTCCTCCGATCGTACTAAACATTCACAGAAAATTTTATCGTTATCGCAAAGCATTGTAGTGAAAGATGCATTTAGATGACAGCAAAGTACGGTAGCAAAGCAACTCTATGATTATGCAGAGCAGGGATGCGACGAAGTGGAAAAATATTCGCACTCGACGAATGCCAACATGAACTTTACTATTCATCGAATAATGAATGCGAATACTTGTTGAGCCTCAAGAAAACTTTACCATACCAATACTTGAACAAAGTAAAACATCCAAAGTAGTTGTTCAGTGTTCAGTTAGAAAAAATCAGTATCTAAGGCAAAGTTCAATCAACCAAGTCCAACTAAGAAAAAATGAAACATCCAGAGTGTTCAGTGTTCTCTTCAGTCAGTATCTTCTAAAGTTCACTAAAGTTGAATCAAGTTCAATATAGTGAAATATTCGCATTCGCCAGAAATGCTCCCAACTATTTGTCAAATACTGAATAGCTGCAAAAAGGGGTCAATATTGCATGCCATTCAATGCGAATACAAAGTTCGTCACATCCCCAATGCAGAGACCAATGAGGAAGATTTCTGTAAATTACCAATGAAGACATAAACACACAATTCACACAACCATTTCAAACAGATGCTCTGCAGCTTTACTGTTTTTTCAACATCCGACCGTTGACTGTTCAACTCCAAACATACCCAAATTATCTTTGTCCAAAACGCCCTACTGACAAATTTTGTTGAAAACTGACCAACGTCTATGATGACACAGATACTGTAGCATCAACATCACTAATACAACAAATGCAAAACAGATCGACAACCTAAATACGTAATCATTTCAGCACTGCACAATGCACATAATAGACTACTGACGATAAAATCACAAAATAAATAACTAATGCTCTTACAAGGCGACAGATTTGTTGACCGCAAAACTCGAGATCTGCTTCTGATGCCAGTTCTCTCGGCAAGCAAATCCTGCTGAAATGCAGACGCCAAGCTGCTGGTGCCATGCGGAGACAGAGGACTTTGCCTCATTTCACCCTAGCACAAAACCACTCAAATTACAGGATTCTCTTTCTGCTCCTTTTCAAAACACAAAAATTCCCACCAACCACAATACAGGTCCAGACCTGACAAGGACAAAGTTTACACTGATAAGTAAAATAAACAGCTATCAAAGCTGATAAGTATTACACTTGCCCAAGTAATCTAGAAAGTATAGGGCAGGGCAAGACAAACAAGAAATTTGAGCTAATGCTCACGAGATGTGTGAAAGCCTATAGCAGTTCCGATTCAGTAGCTTAGCTGAAAATTGGAGTGTTCACGCTAAGTTAATATACAAATACCAAATTCTCTATCTGGATCGTGAGTAAGTGAGTAGTTTCTTAACGGCACATCAGCAAAAAATAGGCCATTCAGTGCCATACATGGTTAAAATTAGTTAAAAGCAGTTAATGTACGTATTAAAAGCAAAGTTAAAATACTTGGTAAGATCAAGGCTATTAAGCTAATGTAAAAACAACATTATATACGATTGTAAAAGCCAATATGTTTAACATAAGCAATGATGTTGCGAGATGCAACATTTTCAAAAACGTCCTTGAGTGTGTCCACTACAAAATATCTCTGACGTGCTGCACTGTAACGGGTGCAGTCTACCAAAAAGTGCTATCTGGATCGCATAAGCCTAACGATAGTAACGTGGCGCCACCTTGTGAATGATATAGACTTGTGTCGCAGCCCGAAATCGCCAAAAAATCCATAAAACCCCCTATTTTGGCGTTCAAGGTCATTCAAGGTTATTGAATTCGGCGCCAATCGAGAGCCAGTGTACGACTTTCTATTAGTGATTAATAGTAACCTAGGCCCCATCTTGCACCGTTATTGAGATACAGCGACTTATTGGCCAAAAATTGCAAATTTTGCCCACCCCCTCTCATTTAGGGCCCTCGTTCAGAGTGACCCCCTTCGAATTTATGGAAAAACCTTACAGTTCCTGAAACTAGAGTCTTCCAGGCAGACGATAGTAAAGATTTGGTGATTCTATCTTGCATCGTTTTTGACTGATCCACCAGTGTGACAGACGGACAGACAGAATTGCGATGGCTAAGACGCGCTGAAAGCAGTAGCTGCTTTCGCGTGTAAAAATTATGCAAACATATGTATATAACAGCAATAGTGTATATAAGATTGTAATGATCACAATTATTACTCACAAGTGCATATGCCATATGTTCAAAAAAAAGACAAGAAATCTAACACTTTCAATAATGCTATCAATCTTCCAATGAAAAAAATTATGTATATGATGCAAAATATCACATTAAATTTCACATAGAACTAAACATTCTACAGACCTGGATTAACTTAAGAGTAACTACAGAACAACTGGTTGGTGAAGCCAAAAAACGAAAGTCTACAAATGCGATCAAGTGAACAAATGGGTGGAGAACTTATGAAAGTGACTGATGTCATTCTTACGCGGGATGAGAAGCTGAAGGAATCGGAGAATGATCCTCCAAGGATGGAAGAGACTGGTGAAGACCTATCACTGGAACCGGGACTGCGGCCAGGTGAACCACTCGACACAGCGTACGGTGATCCAGTAGACACATGCCGACCAGGTGGAGAGATGCTGTAGACTGACTGAGGTGAGGCTGGGCCGGACCCGGGGGTTGATGGACAGCCATATGATCCCGTCAGATGCGGTGAAGGTCGACAGAGGAACGAGGCACTGTTGGTGTAACTGCTTGGTGAATACTGAGGAGTAGCCACTGGTAACCTATTACTGTCCGTCAAACATCTCACAATACGAAACCCTGGCTCTGAAAACACAGACACAGGCTTAAAGGTAAAGGTGCCATATATCCCACAAGGGGCATAAGGGTCAGGACCACATTCAGCCGTTACAGCACAGATTACACTAGCTTCGGATGCCAGAACGTGTTTCGTACGTGTTTCGTTCCGCCTGGCAGTGCTAGTGTATCGCTGCCTCCACGGCTCTGCACCTGGCTACCTGCCCTCAGATCTTCAGCGCGTGTCTTAGGACTTAATGCCACGCTAAAGTTTATTCATCCTTCACCATCATCATAGGCTAAGTGCTTATCTCCCTTATTATGGCAGTTGAGCTAGTAGGAGAATACACCAACGTCGTTCATGATCTAGGTTCAGCTGAACCAAGATCAAATGTTAAACCAAGTTCACGAAGTATTACGTTGCACCAAGTTGAGCTTGAATCAGCTGATCCCGTTCAGTTGAATGGTTGTGATTATACCGTGGACGAATCTGATTGGTCAACCACGCTCAGCCTATGGGTCAACCATAGTGACGTCACAGTCACACGCAATGCTTACGAAACAGTCCAGTACAGATTGGCCGTAATTTGTTCAAATTTTAAGTTTTCAATTTTCGCATCAACGCTGCATTGATAAAGTTCCGAAAATACGCATTTTGTGCTCCAATAGATATTCGTTAATTATTCTACATCCATTGTCAAGATATATGTTACCATAGCTACAGCATAGCAACGACGCATCGGCACTCTAGAATGCTGTTTGTTTATCCATTAATTAATTTATCCAGTAAACAACCACAGAAAACAGATATAGCACAAATGTAACATATCTAGATCACAAGTATAATTGAATTTCACACCTTATAAATCCATACAAATAAGTTTTTGTTGCTGTGGTTAGGGGTCGATCGTTGGTTTACTGTATAGCAACGAGACATGGAAACGAAAAATGTGATTTATTCATCTATTTGTTAATTTATCGAGCATAAAGTGAACATAAAACAAATACAGTAAAAATCTAACATATCCAGATCATCAGTAAAATTGCATTAAAAGTCTTATAATTCAATACGAGGCAGTTTTTTGGACAGAATAAGATTCAAATCGGACAATTTTTTGCAGCAATAGTATCCTGGAAAATATTTATTGCCCGATGCACATGCGTAACCGCGAGCTGAACGGAGATGAAAATTTGATCGGTGGTCAGATGGCAGTTCATAATTGAATGGAGATCAACACTTGAACCATTTTGGTGCAACACCATTTACAGCTGAACTAGGTTCAAAGTCAGATATGACCCAGGTTCAAAGTTGAACAACGTTGGTGCAACATGCCCCGAGTCCACGATGCATGGCCAGTGCGATGACAGACACACTAGACACAACTTGCCAGGGTTGTTATATGGTAGTGCATCAATTTTCCGCTAAACTACTGAACCGGAACTGCTATAGGCTTTCGCGTGTCTCGTAAGCATTAGCTCAAATTTCTTGTTCAAAAAGTGAAAAAAACAGCAGCATTTTTCATTACTACGTAGACAACAGCATTTAACTATGAAACATCGATTTAATAGTATATAACGGTATCAGTAATGCAATCTCACAACACATCAGACAAATCAAAGTAAGCAAAAACGAAAGACAGTGTCAATAAAAATAACTTCCAAAAACAGAAAGAAAGCATACAATGATAAAATCCCACTGCAATACTCACCAGAATCGGAGACTCCAAATAGTCTCTGTTGGTTAACAGTCAGGTTAATGTTTGAAGAGAACAGAAGAAAGTTGAGACAACGACTAAGGTTTGTCATAAAAGCAATGGCAAAGATCACTGCCAAGCCGTACACTACAAACAACCACACCAACAAATGCAAAGTCACTGTCAAAGCAATGTCATTGTCAACATCATCATCAACTGTAGCAAATAAATGATGATAATTTATACATCAGTGAAAACTGATCATACAAAGAAATCTGTGACAAGTAAGTAGTATAATGTGTATACTGTATAGTGACATAATTCATGTCATATCATGTCTGACGTGCTGCCTGACACTGACTAAATATAGTCCTGGCAGAATAATAATTTATCTGCCACTATAATACCACACATATGCAACATCATGATGTGCAAAAAATAGTCTACATAAAAACAACTACCAAACCAAAATGTGATTTGTCACTCTCTTTAAATCTGCAGCAAAACTTCAAATCTGCCTAAACCTCATACATGATACGCAATAATATTTTTGTGCAAATACAGAAACTGATAAAACTGTTTCCTAAACGATGTCTAGATATGGCAATTAATAGTGTTGTTACGGTTTCATACTGGCCGAGGTCGGTTGGTTTCGGTTGGGTTTTGAAAAAAAAACGCGGTTGTGGTCGGTTTCGGTTTCATGTTCAGCACCAAAACCAGCTGCGGACATATAGTGATAATTGCTGATGGGGAAAAGAGAGAGAGAACAAACAACACAGACAAACGGTGTGTGCTAATGATTAGTTCAGGAGCGTAGAGGCACTGCTGCAGTAAAATGGGTTCTGCGTGTGGACATCTAAAGACTGTTGACTTTAAATCTTCAATGACCCTGACAGTGCTGAATCAGCTGATGACAGTAACAGTGATGCGGTCCTGTTTGTCAGCCATGGTAAATCACTAATAAGTGATGTCAAAATCACTAATAATAAGTGACGTTGCTGGAGATTCTGACGAAGAGATCGCACAAGTGCCACCAGCAAGAAAAAGTAGATCTAAGGCAGCGTCTCAGCAGCAGTCAGTAGTCGGGTGGACAAATGCACCCGTTCAGCCACAAGTTCACCAATATACACTTTTATGTGTCTGGTCAGATGAGTTCCATGAGGATGCAGAGAGAACTGCTAAGTGCAAAATTATATTACGTCGACTTAAAATGACTTGTAGTAAGACCAATGTCGCCAGAAAAATTCAGTGGTAATGGTAGCCTTAGTGAGTTCAGCAGGGCCTAACTATGGATCCAAAGACCATTGTAAATTTGGCCTTCTATTAGAAACACAAATATATTTAAAAAATTGTCATGTTTCAGTTAAGAATGTAGCTATTTCTGACATACTTTATTATTTCCTAACAAGATGTGCAAGAAAGTATTTGGCATCTGAAGGTCAAAAACACACAAACAATGTGGCGGTATAAGGGTTAAGTATGGTCGGCTAAAAACTCAGAAAAACAGCACAGAATTAATTACCTATATTCCAACTTGCTGGATGAAAATATGTCAAAGTCCAGATGAACTCTCCAAATTTCCTGTTGATAAAAAACACACCTTTACACAGGCTGAATTTGCAGGTAATATTACAAAACCAACTTGCTGCCACAATTCAGCAGTACAAGCAGCCAGCATACAACTCATTGTGCATTTATGCATTTAAATATGTACGAATAAGCTTTAAAATGCAATACCAATAATGGTAGGCTGATGATCCGACGGGTATCGGTGTTGGTATTGGGTATGGTATCGATATGACCCAATAATATTGGGTATTGGTTAGCTTCTCTGGTATCGTTGTAACCCTAACAACTAATAAGGCATATGACCTGCTTTGAAGCTTACTCACATGTCAAAGCAGAGAAGTGAAGTGACGAAGAAGTTGACAGTTGCCCAGAACACCGCCCGCCGTGTCTGCTGCACTTCCATCCTCCGCTTGTGAATGCTCTCCAGCAAGTCAGTTCCAGTCGTACCAGCAGCGGCACTGTACTGGTCTGCCATCCACGCTATCTGCCACAACCAGATGTTAAAATACATCAATATCAAACGCTCTGTAATTTGCTACGGTAGCGAAGATCAGGGTATGCATCTCCGCATAACATACAGTAAGAAATATGTGGGAGTAACTGAAACATTGATGAAACAGATGAAACGAAACCGCAATAACATTACACACTACATCATCGTCATCATCAATGGATATCCGAAAGCAGGCCGAAGGCCTCTATTTCCATCCGAAGTAGATAACTTCAACACGAATATCAACAAAAACTAAACTAATACATTGACTTACATTACTAGATGATGGATTTATAATCATAATACAAACTAAAACCACGCCAGATCAAATATAAACGTCTCTTAAAACTACTAACACTACATGCCGATACAACATTATCAGGTAGTGACTTCCATAGCTTAACTAATCTATTTACAAAAA
>Ga0209454_1004924_pt1 | contig 10127 bp, 7 predicted proteins | sample WorMetHERISLAND1_2_FD_187400 | JGI IMG/M metagenome (GOLD analysis project Ga0209454, IMG submission 187400) | Marine gutless worms symbiont microbial communities from Max Planck institute for Marine Microbiology, Germany - Olavius geniculatus... | ecosystem: Host-associated > Annelida >... | reverse complement strand
GTTTGAGACATTGTGCGTGAAAATCTGTCGGGCGGTATGACCTGTAGGTGCGTCAACAACAAATAGGTATAATACATGTATAATACTAGAAAAATTTTTGTTATATTTCACCCATTTGCCGAAAAGCCCCCAATGGACGTAGTTGCACGAAATTTTGCACAGATGATCGTCTCGCAGACGTAATCACCTGTTGCAAATTTTGTGTTAATCGGTTGAGGGGTTTCAGATCTGCGAGGGGTCGAATTTAGCCATTTTCCATTGACTCAGCTGGCCGCCATTAACACAGGCTGCGCTACCGCGCGCCTGTGAAAAAAGTTGCGATTAAGTTATTACAAAGTAGTTATTTAAGCCGCATTAGGTGGGTTAACTATACTCAATTTTTCTGTAAAGTACGTCTGTCAAAAATAGGAAAGTGGATAACTTTAGACACTGTTAACCGATTCATGCCTAGCGTCCCCAAAAATGGGAAACTTAGTTTGACGGCAAACTATAAAATAATTCAGGCACTAATGGGTTAATGCAACGGGCGACATTTATTTAAAACCATTCTGTATAAATGCGTGTATGTGTGTGTGTATATATATAGGTGGCCAGGAATCGCTTACAGTCGATTTTGGGAGTTCATTAAGCGAAGCTGTTTTAAAGTTCTATCCAGCCGTAGCTGAAGTGTCAAATGTATCACCCGCATGTCTGTCGTATAGTGCTGACTTGAGTTCATCTGCTGTGGAACTTTTGGTCGCCGTGTCTGACATGACTGAAGATGGCATCAATGGTACAGTGGGAGAAGCAAGTCGCCATCATGAAGTCGGCGTCAAAAGACTTTCGACAGCATTTTTGCGTGGTCGCCAGTATCTCGTATTCACTGCAAGAAAGATCAAAGCTAGCAGGATACCAGATCGAGTGGAAATACTGAGTTTGTATCAAGCAAACAGACCATGCAGAAATGACGCAACGTGTTAGTAGCAGACATATTTTTAAATTTGCCTGTATAACAAAGATTAATTTGTTCTTGAGACAATGCTTCACTGTAATCGGCAGTAACTAGACTACACGTAGACTATAGTCAATAAAAGTATGCATACTTTTCTATTTTTTCAACGGTTGACTATTTGTTGCCGTCTTTTAGTAATTGACTGTTTGTTGTAGTTAATACGCTGAACTCCTTGACAATAACTGCCTTTGTAAAGTAGCCTAACTGATCATAATTCTCGTTTTATTTGTTTCTTTGGGGTGCCAACTGCATCCACGCTTATATGTAGTAGACCTACACGCTGCTAGACACTTAGTTATTTAGAATGTAATGCAAATTTTGTAGTTAGTACGACGACAACTGCAAAAAATGTGGGCATAGGTTTTAGCAAACTGACAAATTGTGTTTTCAGCGTACCATAAGCGACGAAACTCTAGAGCACAAGTTGATTACACTGGTCTCAGATCTCCCATGTCAAGTTACATTGCAGCGAAGTACAAAGATCTCGAAGGTTTGTGACGTGGCGACTATATGTACTACAAGTGCGACAAAACGTACAGAACTAATCCAATCCAGCTCATTCTAGATCTAGCTTTCACAAATCTGCGTCTTTTGACTGTTTTTTGTTTGATTTGAAAGCAATAATAATGCGGAAGAAATTATTGCAATAGTGATTAAACTCGCAGCTTGTCTCTTAGTGTTAATATTCAAATGCAAATTAGTATTTTATATTACATTGGTTTGTATTCAAAAGTATTCATCAATTCTTAGTCAGTAATGGCACTTCCAAGAAACTTTTGACAATCGAAGTCTTTGGCATTGTTTACACATGAATTAAAACATTTTGTCTTAATATTGACCACTCTGCATTTCTGATAAGCTTGTGACGTATGTACGTATGATGTGTTTCAGATTTTTATTGTCTGTCCAATGCAATGCATAGCATTGTACAGAGTATAAAATCACCTGAGCGTCCATCCGTCCGTCCGTCCGTCCAACTTTTCTTAAGCTATCTTCCTTTCACCTTCCCTTTTCTTTCCCCTTTCCTTTCCCTTTCTCCTTCCTCTTTTCCTTCCCCTTCCCTTTCCCTTCTCCTTTCCTTTCCGCTTCCCCTTCCCTTTATTTTTTTTTTCCCTTCCCCTTCCCATTCCCTTTCTTTTCCCCTTTTTCTTTTCCTTTTCTTATCCCTTTCCCTTTTCTTTACTTTGTCCCCTTTCCCTTTTTCCTTTCCATTTTCTTTCCATTTCTCTTTTCCTTCCTTTTACCTTCCATTCCTTTCTCCTTCCCCTTTCTCTTCCTTTTCCCTTCCACTTTCCCTTTTTCTTTCCTTCCCCTTTTTCTTTCTTTTCGTGTCCACGTCCGTGCGTCTAATATTTGAGGCGCCATATCTCCATAACGGTGCAAGATAGACGTATGGTCACTATGGACCACACATAGAAAGTCCACCCCGGGAGTCGAATGGTCACGTGACTGATGACGTCACGTGACCCCAAAAGGTCAAGGTCGTGACCCCATTATCTTTGAGGCGCTATATCTCCATAACGGTGCAAGGTTGACGCATGGTGACGACGGACCTTTTGTAGTAAAGCGCTGGTGACGAATCGAATGGTCTCGTAACTGACAATGTTTATTATTTAGTTAAAATAATACAGAAGTATGAAAGGATCATTGCTGCTGTACAGTTTGAATGTAAACTGTTTGATTTTTTTTCTACCAGTCTAAACAGCTCACTGATTGTATTTATACGGATATATACTGTAAACTATCGAAATGCATTGGACAGACTCCGTGTTCATATAAACATTATCTTGTTTATTGATCGATTGATTGTGAATCGGTGCGTCGAGTTTGTTAGTTTCGGCAATGCGTGTTATTTTATTATACTGCCGAGGAACTAGCATGTGTTATGCGCATGGCTCTTTGTAGGTGAAGATATGGGAGAGTTGTACCAGACGCTTGGTCACCAACAGGATCACTTTGTGCATGAGTTAGTATTTTCTGTTTTACCGTCTGGAAGAACTTAAGCTTTCGTGAATAGTTCTGGTATCTTTTGCATACTACGTATTACTTCCACAGAGGAGATTATGTAGCATTCTTTGTTTGTTAGTCAGTTTCCTGCTTTGTGGTTAGACTTTTAGACCCTTGAAACAATAAATGATTAAAATATTTTGCATTAGTTTTTTATACTCGGGACCGCTTAAACGTTGTCAGACTGGAAGTGCAGTGTCTTCACCATGCGATAACTAACACTGCACACAATCTTGCCAAGTGAATTGGCCGAGATGGTATTTGTCATTTATTTGTCGCAGGTGTACTTTTGCATCAGAGAGATGCCGCGATGGTACAATACAACAGACGCTGACTGATCTTGGCGTCTGCTACACTTTCAACAATGATCCCCATAATCAGCTTGTAAGCCTCGCTTCCGGTAGGTTTGACTGTTTGGTGTTCGCTTTTTACCAGCGAATCATTAACATGAATCATAATTTAGTGGTACGAAGAATCGGTCAGGTAAGTAAGTAAGTAAAACGTGAATTTATATATCGCATCAACGCCAAAAACGCCGCTAATGCGCTCTAATGGCCTGTGGTGGGAAAATAAGAATGGTGGGACCGTGGGAAAATGTAAATTTATTAGTTATTTTACTGCTAGAGACGCGACGTCGTCGCGAGCACGGGAGGGCGACGCCCACTCTAGCCGGGGGGGGACGCTGTGCGGTAGGAATGTAGGAAGAAGAGGAAAAAGAGAGATGAGTTTGGGGATCGAGGGGACAGGACCACCGCAGGTCCTGAAAGAGACGAGTTTGGGGGAACGGTCGATAAAGGACCGAGTAGAAAGACCAACTGTGGGTCCTGAGAGAGGAGTTGGGAAGTGAAGGGATTTATCGGTCAACGTTGAACGTAATAGTAACGTCGTGTATTGTGGATCTGATTCGTCGATGTCATCTGGATTTAACTAGCGTGAACTGTTGAATACTCTCTGCTTGTGTCGATATCAGTCGTCGTGTTACATAATACAACAGTGATAAACCAGTGCCTACTTTTGCTACCCGCTCAACACGCTATCACGTTCGGCAGTGGCAGGGTCGAATGTTACATGGCCAAAAGTGCAATGTACGTCGAATTTGCTGTTAGGCCTGGTTACTGTAACACAGCATTCAACACTGTAACATCCACGGTCAAATAATTATAAGCTTAATTTAGCCAACGTGCTCTATAAAACACAGGGTTTTTTACGCCTAATAATAACGATTTTCAGGCAGCTGTTTGAAATTTAAACAGTTGTTTAATGGTTTGAAATGTACGAATCGCTTGACGGATAAAGCTTTTTTTGCACTGTGCCATATGTTTCTGTTTCAAATAGGCCTATTGGCACTCGTATCTCTTTTTGCTCTGCGCCAGCTTATGTAACTTTTATCGCGATGTTATTGACAGCACTGAGTTTTTTTATTTGGTTGTTTTGTGACATACGTTGCATTTAACCGGATTTGCTAAGCAGACTTATAGCCATTTTGTTTGTCACTGTTAGGCATTAACGTTGGACTAATACTTACTTTGAACCTGGAACAGTTTGAAGATGTCAAAGGATACGCAAATGAAACAGGAATTCTGGTTCGGAAATCTGTTTGCTTTCATTGAAATTATGCCATAAGCATGTTTTTCTTCTTCCGTCATTTGACTTAACTGATTTGTACCGAACTATGTGTTTTGTGGCTTCAAGTCCCCTTTCAGACATTTTTTAGCTTTACATTTTACAGATTCTATTTTTTTCAATCTTATATAATAAATGTTTCTGACTTTTTGCAGATTGCAAGCTTGTTAGTCTTACATAATGATATCGGTAGCACGACGTTCTAAAGGCGATAGTGTAAGTTACGGATTGTCATGCATGTGATTATATACGATATTTTGTGTGCAGATGTCTTTGCATCAGCCTGGTGACGTGGTCCGGATGTTGGACAGAGGTATCGCAGTACAGCCTGGTTTACGTACACTGTTTGAACTACATTACTCACAGGTTGTATTTTTCTCATAGGCCAAACATTCTAGCTTAATATGTGACCTTTAGTTAATGAATAAGTTTATTTATAACTGCCTACGTGACTGATAACTGGGTCTTCCTGTCTAGCAGCCATGGTTCAACTGCAAGACAAACTAGGCCCTATTTATGAACCTAAGGGGGTCGAAACTTAGACTGTTGATATAGGCATTTACTGCTGTATATTTCATGTGCAGGTTGTATTGGTCTATCTCTAATGATTTCGGTGCAACTCACCGTTGCATTGTGTTGCAGCTCAAAATCGCAAAAAAATTAAAATTAAAATTTTCTATTTATGAGGTTTAAAGTCATTCAAGATCATTAATGTTTATTACTGCCAGAAAGCTTATCAACAGTGCTTGTTATGTATCTATCTGCAACCTTTCTTACGTTAAATTAGTTAATAGCGATAAAATAACGATTTTTAGGGAGTATCCTTCTTTGACGTCCTCATTCGAGCAAAATCCTTATACCCAGTTGCACGAAATTTTGTCATTAAAAAGCTAGATACTCTACGCTATCATAGACTAAAAAACCGAAGTCTTTATTTTACCTTTTCTGAAAATTCTTACGCAGCAGTATTAGACTTAACACGTGGCATAAAGAGTATAATGACCCTGTTTCATTGGCTGTTTTGTGTTCTGGCCATGAAGTAAACGATAAATACCGTAACTGTGTCGCGTGTTGTTGTACATGTACAGTCCGTGAATCTACCTGATCCATTCGGAATATGCGACGACACGCTCGAGCTACGTTATTACGAGTCAAGTTACTCTGTATCAAAATGTCGTCTCGAATGTCAAGCGGATTCTCTGAATGCAAGGTGTGGATGCAAAGACGCTCATATGCCAGGTACTTTATACACACAGGTCATATTAACAACAGTTAGTATCTGATGCTTTTGTAACCTTTGGTTGGTCTCTGGGCCTATTGCATTTTTATGACGCATAAATGATTAGCAGATTTTTTTATTTAATTTTATTTATTTATTTATTTATTTAATTATTTTTTTTATTTAATTGCCAGTTAGGCCCATGCAAAACGTTGAGCTAAGTTATTAAGTTTACAGCGCATAATTAGACTATTGTAAAATAATTAGTTTCAGTGACATCCATCTGTTCATCCCTCAAGTTTTCTTGGGCTTGGGGCAGAAAGTTCACAGTTGTAGCAGAAAGTTTACGGTTGCAGTACATGCCACGATTTGGATTTTCCAATCTCGGTTGTAGGCCTAAGTGTAATTGCATGTGGAATTCTGTGGTTCAAGAACTCGTAGATTAGGCTTTGGCGTTAAAGCTGAATCTGTTCTTAGGCTATTGTCTTTTGGTTTTGTTAACACATCACCAAAGCAGAGTCGGTTAAACGCAGCGCGTAGCCACTAATAGAACATATGTTTCATTTATAGAACTTACTTCTTACTGGTAATATATTTATTTCAGTGTGTTGATTTCAGGTCCATTTCCTGTATGCAATCTGTCGCTGTTCTTGACCTGTGTACAGACTTGGAAAAGTAAGTGTTTTTATGAACTACACGTACACTGTGTCCGCGATAAATTAAATCGCTAATTTTTAGTTCGATCTTCTAGAATGCTGACAGAACTATTTCGAATATTTTCCACTGCAGTTTTGAATTTTTGATAACGTCGCCAAATATGTTGCAGTTTGACTTTTCAATATTTGTTCGTATGTTTTCCAATTTTCGACAAAACGTTGGAATGCGTTTAAATTCTCAACGGTTTTGTTTTGATTAATTTGCATGAAATAATCATTAGTAACAGGTTGAAACGGCGAATGGTAAGTCGTATAAATTCACCGCAATATTGGCAAGATTTGTTTCACGTTACTAACGTATTGCTCATGATTATTATTATTGCCGTAGGCCTATAATCAGATTGAATTATGGAAGCATTTTAGGCTTATATGCGTTAGTTAGTCGTGCAGGTGTAACGATATGGTATTAATTTTCACCGTCGTAAAAGAACTGGATTGATTATTATCGAATGCATTGTTCGGGCATTGATCGCGAATCTCCGGGCTAGACAAATAGATTGAATTCGGTTAAAGGTGGGCAAATTGCAGCAATTTTTGACGCGCTACAACTATGCTGTAGGTCGTTTTTGGCATCGTTGTCGTCTGTCTGTAACGGATTTATTGTGACTAAGCGTTAGGCCTTAGTGGAAAACTTTGTACACGATTAATTAGCCATGTGTGTTAAACATAGGCATGCAAAATTTCAGTGATTTAGTGCAAGTTGAACATTTTCAAATTGGGGGTTAAATGGAGGGGGGGGGTAAAATGTGCGTTTTTAACGGAGAAATGGCCATATCTCCGAAACAGTGAGAGATACGGCCTAGGTCGCCATTGATCACTAATAGAAAGTGGCATATTGGCTTTCAAATGACATAAAAATTATCGATTTTGGATGACCTTAAAAGTCGGTACGCGCTATTGTGGCTAAACGGTGCTAGGTTACTATTGATCACTAATGGAAAATCGCATACGCCCTTTCAGATGAGATGAGAATCATCGACCTCGGGAGACCATAAAGGTCAGTACTGCAAGAGGAACTGCATAGGCTGTAGCGCGTCTTCCCTAGCGACAGTTGGGTTTTCCTGTTCTAATTATTTTGGCGTGTGTCGTTTGTTGTGTTAGACAGCGTATCTGGTACAGATCTGTCAGGTTGTAATTGTCCACCTAAATGTACGAATAACGTTCATCAGACAACCGTTTCCAGTTCGCGACTCTCAGACATGATGATTAATTACTACGTGAAACATGGGAAAAACGACTCGCAGATTGGTCGCAGTTACGTCGACGCCGCAGACATCAGAAATCGCGTGGCTTCGTCGTCATTGACCGACATCGTCGGTCATCTGGAGAAAACAATAAAAGCCTATAAGCGACTAAAGGCGATGCTCGAAGTGGACCTCATCGAGCATACGACGTCAGTTCCTGGACAGATGCAAGCCTCCATCAGCACCATTGTACAGAAAACACTGGATAGTCTGGCAGAGTTTAGTTCACAAATAGTCGGAAAGTTTGCTGCTTCCTATGAACAAAATGTGGATTTTTTAGTATCGCAGATTATCAAAACAGCTAAGTCAATACTTACGAGTCCATACCTCCTTTACTTAGGTAGACGTGATGCAAATGATGATTTTGTCGAAATGATGTTTGAACACAAAAATACCTTTTGTAAAACTCTTGAACATCTTGGAGAGTCTGTTTACGAAGGAAGATCTGAAGCAAATTTCTCAGCACAGCTATTTCTGGACAGAAGTTGTCACGATGATTTACGTGCCAATAAGTTCATGCGTCGTTACTGTAGAAGATCTGAACTGGACACGTTAACGTCAAATGATACTGAATATGAGGAAAAGTTGGCCGAATTCACTTCTGTTATGGCAGATACAGCAAGATTAATGCTACGGTGTACACCGATGTATCACATGTTTTTGACTGAAGTTGACAATTGGCTAAAGCGCGCACTCGCCATGAATTCCAGCCAATTTTCGCAGTCAGCTGACCGGCGTCATGTCCTGAAGGAGCTTGAACATGAACTTGAGTGGCTGGAGGAAGTCTCGCATATATTTACTGAGAAGTCAGCGGTAATAGCATTTTTGTATATTTTTCACAGTCGGAACATATTCATAAAGCCTTAGGCCTAAAAACATTCCTGCTGCACTCTAGCGAAAACATTAAAGACTGGGAAGTATTTTTAAAAAAATGTTTTGCTTTTATTTTATGACATTGCGTGTAATATTACAGTTACATAACAGCTTATAAAAAAAGAAAGTAACGCATCGAATTGTACCCATGAGAATTAATGCAAAAACACCGCAGCATAACAGACTTAATGCTTTTGTTTTAATATAACTGGTAATAACAAAGAAAACTAGAAATATGGAGCAGAGCCCAACGTGAGGCCACCCGGCGACGTTAGTCCGATTGGAGGACAGTTAAGGGGTTGAAATTTCGTTCGCAGCAAAGTCACGTGACCCGAACGCAACTGCATTATCATATACATGTATAGCAAGCGCAATGTTAAACTTGGGTGGTTCGAAATGAGACAACAGAACTTTGTTGTTTGTGAACCCAAGTTTACCAATGTTTCTGCGTTCGACGTGAAATTGATCGTAGTTGTAACCGCCGTTTTCCATTTATCGATATTTTATGCATTCTCGAGATATATGCGATCAAAGTCTAAAGTTGACCGAAAATGCCCGAACTGTCCATGTTGTGTAGGTCGAAATGAGCAAACACAACTTCGTGGTTAGTAAACCCAAATCCTTCAATTTTTTGCATTTAACGTAAAATAAAACTCCGTTAATTAAAACTCCGTTAATTTCTTGTCGATATCATGATCGTTTCAGAAATATTCGTGCTCACAATCGAAAGTTGTCCGAAAACGCGCGCCCTGTCGATTTTGGGTAGATCGAAATAAGCAAACACAACTTCGTGACCACCGCAGAAGGGAAATAGTTTATCTATAGTTTTTGCTGATCAGAAACGCCGTTTACCGCTTGTTAATAGCTCCATCCGTTTCCGAGATATCGTCGCTCAAAGTTGAAAGTTGTATTAAATCGCGTCGAATTTTGGACGTTTTTTTGCCCTCCCAAATTTTAAGGGGGCGGTACCCTCTAAAAGTTGTACATGGATTAATACCCCTATCTAACGGCACATCATGCGGCAAAGTTTCATAGGGCTATTCCCCTTAACTTCAAAGTTATGGTGGCTCATACGTTACATTTTAAGCCAATTTTGACCCCCATTGAAAAAAAAATTGTTGGGGGAACCCCCATTCCCTTTGGGGTATTGGCTAGCAAGACTTGGCCATCTTGTGGCGCGTGTAAAAATTTGGGCCGCAGCACCCTCCAGAGGCTGAAATATGGTTTTCCGAAAAAGTCGATTTGGTGGGTAAACATTAGCCGCGAGAACGCTGTGGAAAGTGGACCAAAGTTCACCGGACTTTTTCCGTCTAACGCGTGAGGAGACGCTGTCGATAATTTAGCTTTCCTTTTTTGAATATCTCTATCCGTTCCGGAAATATTTGAGCTCAAATGGGAAGGGGTCCGAAATCGGGCCAACTTTATCGTGTTTTTCGCCCCAAAAATATTTTTGG
>Ga0209454_1004922_pt1 | contig 10127 bp, 4 predicted proteins | sample WorMetHERISLAND1_2_FD_187400 | JGI IMG/M metagenome (GOLD analysis project Ga0209454, IMG submission 187400) | Marine gutless worms symbiont microbial communities from Max Planck institute for Marine Microbiology, Germany - Olavius geniculatus... | ecosystem: Host-associated > Annelida >... | reverse complement strand
AATTAAATTTTGAGAAAGTGTTAGTTACCAAAAATACAAAAAAATTGTAAGAAAAACTTACGAAAAAGTTCTGTAATATTTATGCATAACTTCAGTTATCTTAGGAAAACTTCTGCTTGCTTTGTAAATTATACCAATGGACTGTTTTTACTTGTTAGTTTATTTTTACAGGTTAATTTATATGCCTCTGTTATCTCCTGCCTTCAGTAGATGACTTTTTGTCGATTGTTGAAGGATTGTGTAGTGTTTATTGATCATTTCTATGCATTCTAGCAACTGTTCTTAATTGTTCATGTTTAAAATAGTTCTAGTTGTATCTGCTAAAATACAGTATAAAGTCTATTCCACAACGAGTAGTTTTTCTATGAGGAAGCTGCCATAGGCTGTAAAAGCATTTTGACTATGAGAAGCTTTATATGGTGGTAATAACTAATGTGTCTTTTGTCTAAGTATGTTTTATGTGATATTTTTACGTAAACTTAGTTACATGTGGTAATCTCTACTTTGGCTTATGCTTCTTTGAGTGTCCGCTCCCACCCTTCAGACTTTGAAGCTCACTGCCTCACAGCGTCCATAATAATTTTTTTCAGAAACACCTTATGCAGTGGCATATTTAGAATTTGAAGAATGGGGGCAGCTTGTGATCTGATGAGCCACTTTTGTAAACTGATGCATAAATTTTGATGTTTCAGCAAGCAAAAGTGTGCAAGATGTCAGCACCAAGGGGGCATGGCAGGTTGGCCCCCATTGAATACACCATTGGAAACGTTTTATGTCCAGTCTGCATTCTCTGTCGCCCCCTGGGGTCGATGTCTCAGATTCAGTTGTTTGATGTTGGTGCTTTATAATGATTAATGTCATAAGTTAAATGTTGCGTTTAGGTGTGGGCAATTGACAATCGGCAGAACGTGTTGGTACGTGAAGGAATTACTGAAGATGTGCCCTGTGGAACATTGTGGACCTCTGTGTCAGGTAACAGCATGTGTTGCCATTTATTTGTTTGTCATTAACATGCGAGCCTGCGGCTTGTGATTGAATTATTTTAGCATATTAATACACCTGTGACAAAAGGTGCCACTTTTCTTTTAATAGTATATCGGCATGGTTCTGTTTTGTTGGATGTTTTATTTTGACAATTGTATCTTTCGAGGCACCCTCTGTGTTATTGTAACATCATTGCTGTCGATGAACAAAGTTAACTGACGCTGTGCCTGGTTAGTATTTGGACGTATGACCACTGACCATCGACAGATGTTTGTATACATCTGGCTACATAACCAGCTGCCCAGGTCAACTCAGCCTGGCCATCCTTCCATGGGTATGTGAAAGCTAGGGCTTATACAGGCACACCATGCAATGCACTAGCCCAGTCAGTATCCGTGTTCAGGCAGTGTAAACTATTGTCTGGCTGAGGGCTAAGGAAACGGAGATGTGCTATGGGCCTTTTGGCGCAGGAAGGATCTCGTATATCGTTTTCTTCTTCTGTGTATTAAGCTCAATATTGAAAGCTAGGAAATAGCAGTCAGAGACCGCATATTGATTCGACACAGCTTGTCTGACGAAAATAAACAAGCGGAAGTTTTGAGTGCGTTTCAAACTATAGTTGCATTTTCTACATTGACCTAGTTCTATGTGACCTAAAAAAACCTTGATTCAACGCCATGTTGTTCGCCAGGTGGCATCACCATATTCGGTTTGGCAGCAGTTTGCCTTATGCTCCATTTAAAGCAACGTTAACGAAAATTTCAAAGTGATCCAGAATCTAGGATTCTTTCCAGATCACCTACAAAATTGAATCACTGGTAGTTTTTGCCATTCCCGACATTCCCAGAAAATTTCAGACAGATCCGTCCATAACTTTTTGAGTTATCTTGTTGACACGCAGACAGACAGACAGACAGACAAAGTCGGGCAAAAACATAACCTCCTTGGCGGAGGTAATAAAAGCAAGCTTTGGGTATGAAAGCAGACTAAACTTTACCAGTATGAATTGAGCACACAGAAACATTGCTTTTCACGTCACTGTTAGTAGTAGCAGTAGTAGGTAGTAATCGTAGTTGTAGTTGTGGTTGTAGTAGTTGTTTGGTCCGATATACAGGTATTACAGCGGAGTCACTGTGCGTAAGTGATAACTGCGTCTATGCGTTGAGCACAGAGCAGCATTGTTTTGCACGCCACGGCATCACTCCAGACTGTCCTCAGGGTGCTTACTGGAAGAAATTTCCAGGCCTCTTCTCCGCCATCTCCGGTACACCTGCATTATATGCCATTACTTGTTTTTATTGATTGCTTAAACTGCGGGAGACACCCCTAAAACCTCAACCTGTCAGTTTTACAACTCCTTCGTCCTTCCACTCATATCAGCTGCTTGTTCTGTAGTCTCACCTTTATGTTATACAGCATTTTAGTTGTGACTGTAATTCTGATTTTGTTTATTTTGTATAATTGGGTTTTATGCTCACTGGTTAAACTGTAAACTGAACATTATAACCAGCTTTTGTAAGGTAAGGTTAAGTGGGTCATACCCTTCTGGAGCATAGGCCGATGTGATCAGCTCCCTGTTGAGACCATTGAACTCGTAGGTGGACAGACCACAAAAGTCTGATGCATGGCCACTGTGATGCCAGACCGACGCTTACCATCCTAGCCATAAAGCATCACCGATCACTTGACCGAATTATACTGCTGCCAGAAGCACATTGGTGTAAACAGCTTGCCCAGGGTTGTTACTTGGTAGTGGTCCGACCGGGAGTCGAACTCCTGACTTTTCGATTACGAATCAAACTCTAACCACTGACTACTGTTCAGGGCTCAAAGTGGAAAAAATAAGTGCCGGTATGGTAGCTTTGCCTTCCTTCCCTTCGCCCCTCAAGCTAGCGCTATTTTGGCCACTGACCGATGCAGTCATCAGCCTAAATCTCGCATGATTTTTCTCAGAAAAGAAGTGTTGGTATGCTTTTCAGATGGCCAAGGAAGTGCCACTATGCCATACAGGTCCATACCATTTCACTTCGAGCCCTACCACTGTTTAATTTTCTCGTAACGAAGTCTTATTACCGGTGTGTTGCTGTCTATTCTGTATTCAGTCTGTCTTGTGGGCCTTGTGTCTGATTCAAATAACTGATATTGGTTGCAGTGACGTCGAGTAACTGCGTGTGGGCGTTAGATCAAGCAGGTGCTCTGTATCGATGTGACGTCTGTGTGCTTCCATGCCAGTCCTCGCCAACCAAGTCAACCGCCAACCTTTCTGTCGTCATCGATAACGACTGGCAGATTGTATAACAACGTCGTGTTATGGCGCAACATATTGTTTCACTTTAGTGAATGATCCGTAGAAAACAAAAGACGGGACCGAAGTGATTTGGTGAAAGGCGGAATCAGTAACTCCTTGTTTGTATATGGCAGCTGGCAGCGTAGGACTGACGGTTTGGCTGCAATTTGCAGCTACATGTTTTGGCTGCAGGTATGACCCCCAAATTTTCCCTTTCTTTGGGGATGCCTTGATCCCCATGTAAACACAATGTATCACTGGACGCCGCTAATGTAGCTGGCAAATGGCATCTATATCCATCGAACAGTTTATGCAGAAGGGAAGAATGTCAATGTCAATAATAAATTTATATAGTGCAATATCATGAACCATCTCTGTTGCGCTTAGTGCACTAATGTCTCGCGAACAGTACAGTTTTTAAGCCGCACCTAAAGCTACTGCTGCAGAGCGATGGATCACGGAGATTATCCGGTAATGAGTTCCAAGCCATCGGATCCCCAACAACGAAGGCCCGACGGCCGAACGTGCTTCGTCGAAACCGCGGAACAGTAAGGAAGTGTCGACTGGCAGATCTCAGATGCTGTCGACTGGCGACATCGGAGACTGGGATGCAGTGGTCGACCAGGTACTTCGGCGCTTCATCTTGAAGGCACCGGTGAACCGTCACTGCCAGCTTGTCCTGCACTCGCTCAGGAACGTTGAGCCAGTGCAGCTCATCATGCAGTAGACGGGATAGGCCTTGATCGAACATGTGTGTGCCAGAGACGAGACGAGCTGCAGCATCCAACACACGTTGAAGCGTGTCAGTTATGTACTAGTGAGGTGATCTGGCAAGCATGGTGTGTGAATGTGACAGACAGACAGACCACGCTACAGAGTTGTGTGTACCAGCAGGTGGAATTGCTTGCATAAGTTGCATTGCAAGACACGATTCTGCCTTTTATTTTGGTTGTAGCTTGCAGCCAAGTACCGAGTATAAGTTCAGTGAGATTTTCAGCACACTAGGAGGCGTTTAACGGTATACGCTGTATAAATCCATGTTTTTCTTACGTTTGTTGTTACTGTAGGAAAAGTTTCACTTCAATTGGTGTCATCGAATGTGATATCGTAATACACGCTCTGCTTGGGCATGTTTTGATACTAGGACTTTTCTGAAGAATTGTTTAGACTTTAGAACTGTGCAAGGACCGAGGTCCAAAGGGGAGAAAATCGATGCCAAAGGTCAAGTGTGAGTGAGGTTCTTAGGGGGAGGGCAGCAAATCCCCTCCTCACCAGCTAGAGGATCCCTTAGTGTCTGGGAAGTGGACGACTGTAAGCTCCCCCAGTGGCTACAAACACATTTTTCGGCATGGAAACAGCCTCAGAATACATGGCATATAGCGGGTATAAATTTTGTCAGTTTTACTGTGCAAATTTCATTTATAAATGCACATCTCTAATTTTAGAACTGCACATTTGTGTACTGCTGCGCACTAAAAAGCCCTGGTACATTAGCTGTTTCTGTGTTCTAGCTAATCATGTTGCTGTTGATTGTGTATTTATGCTGAGCAGTAATTTTAGTAACGCATGAAGCTCTTAATATTATTTTTAACAATAATTGTTTTTGTTAGTATACCGTATACGTTGATTCTCTCACATCGTTGGGTGGTTTTTATTCTGTTTGTGTTTTGAGCAGTATGTGCTTATTTGTATATTTTGCTTTTTTGCTGTTTTTACGTGCGAAAGCAGCTATGCTTTCAGCGCGTCTTAGCCATCGCAATTCTGTCCGTCTGTTCGTCCGTCCGTATGTCTGTCACACGAGTGGATCAGGCAAAAACGGTCCAAGCTAGGATCTCCAAATCTTCACCATCGACTGCCCGGAAGACTCTAGTTTCAGGAACCATAAAGCTTTTCCATAAATTCGAAGGGGGTCACCCCGAACGAGGGCTCTAAATGAGAGGGGGTGGTCAAAATTTGCGATTTTCGGCCAATAACTCGCTGTATCTCAGTAACAGTGCGAGATAAGGCCTAGGTTACTATTAATCACTAATAGCAAATCGTATGCTGGCTTTCGATTGGCGCCAAATTCAATGACCTTGAACGCCAAAATAGGGGGTTTTTATGGATTTTTTGGCCATTTTCGCCTGCGAGAGTATCATTCACAAGGTGACGCCACGCCGCTGACGCCACACGCGCCTATGGCCGATGTGTAATTATGGTCCCGATGGGCCGAGTCCAAATGATATGCGATTTTCGAAACTATAACTACTTAACTGGAAATGCTATAGGCTTTCGCACGTCTCGTGAGCTTTGCTCAAATTTCTTGTTATGATTGCTGTCATTTGACCTAGATGCCACAGTGTTCATGTGTTGAGACAAGTAAGGTCTGCGGTTTTAATTCTTAAGACTAATTAATCAGTTACCCTGATAACCACCTAAAGACATGACGCAAATTGGAACATGAAAATATACCAGCTGCATTCATTATCTTGCAGTTTTGTTTAATTCATGCTGTTTTCTCGATAAATAAGCTTTTTGGTTGTGACGTGAAACCGTTTTCTTGACTTTTTGCCCAGTGATGATTCTATCAAGAGCCAAAAACCTTCTCATCTGCATGATCGAGATGCATTTTTTTATGCTGCAGTCAATAAATTATATATATTGTATATTCTGCGTATTCTATACGGCATGCTACAGGTGAACGACTATAGGCAAAAGTTTGCTGCATGTACCACTTGCAAAATGTGCACAGTTGCCAGACGAGGATAACAAATAACGGTAAGGGGGAAGGACGGCAAATTTTTTATTCTTATTTCACGACATGTTTAATAAAATAACAGCCTGAAAAGTACCCAAGATAACAAAAAATACAATACTGCAGCTTAACATACTAAATGCAAACAGGTTTTTCTTCAGTAAAACTTTGAAAGCAAACTAACAACTGCAGAAATATTTTTGAGGGTCCGATAAAAATTTTAGGGTCACAGGTTTTTCAGGGATGGACGGAAACCGGAAGCACACGAATTTGTTATAGCTTATGTGGAAATCGTGAGTACAGAATAACAACACACAAATATACAATACTGATACAGAAGTAAATGTGTAGGTGTGAACAATATATAACATGGACGCATAGACATAGCTGGAAATTTGTCTTGAATGGGGCAATCTTCAGGTCCCTCGCAAGCCTCCCTACTTTCCTTCTCGTTTCTTTCCCTTCCCTTCCCTAATTCAGCTAGAGGATCTGGTGGAGCACTGTGGACTCTGAAAATGCATCTTGTGACAACATTTTTAGTCATTTATGTGCAATGCAGGTGACTGATAAATGTTTTTAGAAGTGGGCGATACAGCAAAAGACAAATCCGATTCGCGATTCGATTCGGTTTTTGCTGGTGTGCCAATCTTGGATTCTTGGGCCCCAAAATGACCCCCTGGCTACTACTATGCATCAAGACCAGATTTTACACAACAACAAACTAACGATTGAAAAAGTCAAAAAACATCTGTGATAAGTCACTGGTGAACGGGACATAACAGCAGCAACTAAATGGTCTTTGCAGTTAACACATGCACCACAAAATGCAATACAGTGCACTACAAAAACAACTGAAGTGGTCGTTGTCGACTCCATTTGAAAACCAGAAAGCGGCGACACAGACTTGCAAATCTAGAAGCTTTCTCACAAGGGTTTACATGCACTGGTGTAATAAATCAAAGTCGTGTCGACTTACGACTGCAGCCTTATTAGCAGCCTTATTTTGTTTTATTTTATCACACGTATGCGAGCACCTCAAACGAAGCTGGAGGCTCAACAAATTATACGCCAGTCGTGTTGGGCATTTTGGCCATAAGGCCGTGAACAATTAAGACAAATAAATAGGTAAAATTGTACAACATTGTAAATATGCAATACTGTTACACAGTTCTATAGTTTGCAGGATATACTTCACTGACACAACCTAATAACTAGCAATTATTGCTTTTCCTATCCCATTCAATAATCGACAATTATCGCAATACTGCTGTAACAGATAATGAGATTACAGGTGGCCAATGAAGTAAGCTTCCTGACATTCAAAACTTCATAATTTTATCACAGACAATTAAAGCTCACACGGGTGTCGCTATTCTACCTTGTAAAGTTCAGTATTCAAAATCTGAAATTAATACGTCAGAAGGCAGTGTAGCCAACACAAGTTTAAGATGTGGCCAGATCTCTAGTATGGTCCTGTTACCAGTACTGAAAAATTGGGCTGTGAAAGAATTTCGAAAATTGGTCAATACAGAAATTTAGCAGCTTATTTATTTGTACCACTCCGTACAAATCTATGAGTAAATGAAGTGCAGAAGACGCTTCAAAGTCAGTCACCGCTTGCCATTCTTAAATGATCTGAACAAAACAACAAAAAACCAGGTATCGGTTAGGCCGTGGTAACAAGTAAAACATGAAAGCCGTGCTATCACAAGGACACTGTGTGATACCACGAATTCGCTTTTTTATAATGTGATATAGTCTGAGAATGGGCTGTATTTCTGCTGCTGACAGTATCAGCTTTGAAAGACACGGTTTGTGTAACAGTGCAACAGGTTCATGGTCAATGGTCATCCAAGGTCATTAATTTTGGTACCAATCAGAAGGCCATAGGGGCCTGCGCAACTTACTATTAGCAAAGAACAAAAGCGATGTTGTTTCTATAAAAACCACTGAACGACCAAGGATAAGTTTTTCTGTAAGAAGATATATAAGTGTTAGTGAAGCTGCAGAAATAATATAATCCATGGAGATGTTTAATACCTGTCGTTGTTCACTGCAAAGAGGTCCAGCTGAGACGGCTGGCTGCCCGTGGGTCTGACGACCTGGCCGGACGGTGTGCTGGTCGGCTGGGCAGACAGTGCAGTGTAGTTAATGCCACGGTCCAGCCTGGAATAGTTGGAGTGATGGGCTGATCCAGTCAGAACAGGGACGTGGTTGATCTGTGAGGATGGTGGAAGACCATGCCAGGCAGGTCCAGTGTACGGCAACGATGATGGTGGATCAGAGGATGAGGAGCCTGCGCCGGCGGGGTATGGTTGTAATGAGATGGTGGAGATTGTCGGCTGTGTTGTCGCCGGTGCTGATTGCGGGGGTATCAGAGTTGTGCCGGTGACGTCAAGACCTCGACTGCCGCTGACCCTCTTCTTACAGCCTCCTGCCTCGCACATCACATCTATTGGTGGAGCCAGAAATTGGAGTTCGGATGGGCGGTTTGAGACCCGAAGTACCAAAAATCTGAACTGAAGGCGAGAGTGGGAATGGGGTTCTTGGACATCCACCAGCTAGGGGGGTCTGAGGAATGCTGTAAGCCCCCCTCCCCAGTGGGGTCTGGTGCAGAGCCCCAGCCACAAACGCTTTTGTTGGTTATAAAAAAGCCCTAAAAACTTCTAGTTTTACTGAAATATTTGCAATTTCTTGGGCTCTGCGGCTGCACGTGCACAGTGCACTGCCTGGCTACGCTGATGACCATATCTCAACAGGAACAGAAATTTACCACCATTCCTTAATATAATGCTTCAAAGAAGCACGTTCATGTTTCTACATATACACTGTGTCCCAGAAAAACATCCCTGACGTTATCAATTATAATCTGTAGAAGGAGTAAGCAATTACAACAATTTTTTGTACAAATATCCCCGACACAGCTAGTCATCAAATGGCCGTGCAAGCTCCCACCTCACCCAAAGTTTGCTTCTGCACTACCTGGGAAAAACAGAACAAGCAAAACATGTGTCCAAATGAGCAAAAAAGTCTATGAATTTAATCTCTTTGACTCCGTCTCCCCCAACAGCCAGTTTGACTGTCATGCAGCAGTGTGTCTACCAGATGAGGTTTAGAGATGTTGATGAATTCAAGAAGCGACTGGTACCATCGCCAATGCCAGACGACACTCCCTTTTTCTGTACTGCCGTTTAACTTTGAACTCATATGAACTCAGGTTAAAACAGTAATTAACAACAAGCTGTATAAATTCACAGCGACATCTAGCAGTGAACAAAAATCGTTCTGAGTAAGGCAACAGCAGTTGCTGGAAGCTCACCAAATTGGTAAATAAAAATTGTAATTTGATGAACTTACATACCCTTGAGCAGGACATCATGCGAATGCATGATGTTGTCATCGCTGACACTGTTGGCCGGCACTGGAGGTGACAACAGCTGAACGTTGGTCACTTTGATAGGCACGTGAGTCCTGTACTGAGTGATTCCAGGCAGCGTGGGCTCCACCACACTAGCCGCCACCGCCGGTGCCAACACACCCTGTACACAACACCACAGTAAACGGTTAAAAATTGTCTACACGGTGTTTCATAAAAAGGCACCCCTTTTGTTTCTTTTATAACTCATTATAACTTTTATAGCTTTTAATGGTAACCCATCTCAGAGTTGCGACACGGAATCACACACTGTTACGTGCCATCTAACACAGGTGAAAGCGGTCCACCTTAACCCTAGCCAAGCAGGCAATGCTTGATTTACCTACCCCAAAGGAATTAAAGGCTGAGTTGATTCTGGTGTTTGATTATATAACGAGATTGTTTGCCTGTCCACAGATGGTCACCCATACAGGCAGTAACCATTCGATAGCAACCCAACCTGAAGTTGAACACACAACCACTGAATAAAGTTCAACCTCCTGACTGTTATGCCGCCGTAAGCATGATATGATATGATGAATAATTTGCAATGGAAAACACAGGCAAGCTGCCAGTTAATCTAGCAAAAACTGAAACAAGAAACCCAGCAATATCTAGGAAAAGCCGTCCGTTCTGTCTACGTCTGAAGCCCAGCATTCGACTTACAATCACGGAGAGAAAAAGATTTCTCAGAGGTGACACAGTTC
>Ga0209454_1004914_pt1 | contig 10132 bp, 7 predicted proteins | sample WorMetHERISLAND1_2_FD_187400 | JGI IMG/M metagenome (GOLD analysis project Ga0209454, IMG submission 187400) | Marine gutless worms symbiont microbial communities from Max Planck institute for Marine Microbiology, Germany - Olavius geniculatus... | ecosystem: Host-associated > Annelida >... | reverse complement strand
CACATATATATATACATGTAGGCGTATATGAATGCAACATGCGTCTTGGAGAACAAAAATCACAGCTGTTGCTGCGATGGGCCGACCGTACCGCCTATATCTGAAGGCCAGCGTCCGACTTCCAGTTGCGAAAAGATAGCGATTTTCCAGAGTGACTGCAGTCCCATACACGATCTAGTGACGTTGCTATGCTGGACGCTAAAATCAGTGCTAGGATAAGATACGGTAATTTGGCGTACATACTGTAAGCGACGGCTGCAGGCAGAAGCACTGCATTTAAAATTGCGGCCAAAAAGCTGCAGATAGAAACTTGGTTACTTTCAACAGCTTACAGGTAGTCGTTATCGCCCTATCCAACGGTATCGCCAACTCCTTACAACGTACCGTTTAGCCACAATACATTTGTTACGGTTAAAGAGACGACTGAGAGACGACATATCGTACCCAAGGCTTAACCTAACGGTCGGCTATAGCAAGGGCAATAAAATAATTACGGTTGATTTTTATTACAGCTGGGAAATACTTTTCTAAAATTATATCTCAATGCAAAAGTGTTTTTTTTAATTTTTACTTTTATTTATTTTTAACAATCTCACAAAAGAAATACCTGGAGGGGAATGGACGCTCTGGCACTGCTGTATTTCGCGAAAATTTAGTGGCTATATGTACGCACGATAGGCGTCTGTGCATATGGATATATCCATGGATATCCATGGAGAATCTGTAGATATGAATATGGATATGAATGACAAATTTCATATCTACGGCAAGCCTGCTTTTCAGAAGCGATAGGTAAGATAAGCTTAATATTACTGAGTGTTATTGTTGTTACTATTATTTTTTCCTATAGGCACAAGCATCTGTTGACGATAAATTTTTCAGTGCATAAGTTATAGTGTTGTTGTTTTTTTTATAATGAATAAATGTTTGTGTATAATTTTGTATCGAAATGTGCTATTTTTGTATCTCGTAACAAACAAAAAATTAAATTTGAGGCACATAAAAATTTGAACACACTTGATCGATCGCGTTTTAGATATAAGAATTTCTAAAGTCAGAAGTTGTCAACTACGTCGTATTTAAAAATAGCCTACGAAAAATTCGTAAACAGGGGTTCTAGTAGTTGAAATTTTAAAATTAGGCCTATTCTTGTTCTGCAAATTAATGGGAATGCACAAACATTGATAGATTGTGCTTTTGTTATGCAGAAGTGAAGAAACGCGTGACAATAGTTGACGCGGCTGACGAATCCGACGAAGACGACGAGTTTTTCGACGCCATCGAAGAGTCGCCCGTCGCCGTCAAAGCGCTCACGTTACCGCGACGCCCAAAAAGGTGAAATAGGCCTACCGGTAATTTTATTTTATTTTTTTATTATTATTTTCATTTATTTATTGTTTGTTTTCTGGGCCACTAAAAACGTAATGTATTGCAAATTAAGATTACAGTAGGCCTATACAAAGGTATAAAGTGCTCTTTCAGCTGCTGCTCAGCATAAAGCATAAACATTTTACAAACGACGCACTAATAAATGGTGAAATGGCACAAAATAAATCCCACACAATCTAAAATTGTTTAACAACTTTGTAGTCTCTGTTCGTTCGTAAGAGCTAAATGTATAATCAACATTTTTTTCGTTTTTTCCTCTCTTTCTTTCTACCTGGCGTATAATAGGCTATGCTGGTTACCATCCAGCTGCAATAAGTAAGTAAGTAAATGATTTATAAAGCGACAAAGTCTCAGAAAGAATCAGGGCGCATAAATAGACAGTATAAGCGCAAATTTTGCATATTTGCGTAAATTACACTTTCATCCAACAGCGACCAACTTCCGGTGCTGATATCCGTAATTTGAGTCATGGGAGTAATTGTGTTTTCCACCCTAACATAAAATAAAGAGTTGCGGCTATTTTCAGATAAACTCTCTGTTTTCGAAAGGCGGGTACATAAAGTCATATTATAATACAGGTTTCTGCATCATTATTGTTTGTTGATAGGATGCACGATCCATTGGATATGATACCAAGCGACAATGACAGTACTGACTCGGAGACGGAGACTGACACAAGCGTCTTACGTAGGATCTTCATCTGCTTTAGAAAATCTACGCCGTCCGTACAACAATCTTCGGAAAAGGTATAGATGCAAATACACCACCCCAGCTCATTTTGCGCCCTATATGCGACATCCACATCAGTCTCTTAACTATTTTTCACGTCAACGTGAAAATTCAAAGCAAAAGCGTTTATTTCTGGTTCATTGGTCATACAATGCAGTCGTGCATGGCAAAGGCATTTGCCTCCTCTCCCCCGTAAATTTTAGCCAGTCGGAAAATTCGATTATTAGAAACATTTTTCCAAATATACAAGATTTGGAGCTGAAAATCCCCGGTTGTGACTTTTTTTCTGTGGGCATTCAGAAACAAAAATAAAATTTTGAGCACTCTTAATTTCCTCTGTCGGAAATCGAAAAATTGCTATACACCTTCTGTCATTTAACTTTCAACCTATAACGCCGTTAAAATAAGAAACAACAAAACACATTCACGAACACGCACATTTTAAACATACGGTATCATTTTACTACTTTTATACTTCTTCTTCTATTCGCCTCTTGTTCATTCCGTCTTCAGTGCATAATAGTTAGTTAACGCTGTTGCTATTAATGGTATAGCTTTAACTCCAGATGTACTAAATACTTTGCCAGTATAGCTACTGATCCTATGTATGATGCCAGTGTGTATCATCTAAGCAGACAAGAAGATAATGATGCTGTCTTTACACTATATGATTATCAGATAGAACTCATTTTACGCAAAGTTAAAAACACTGCTCCCGGTTTGTATAATCTGCCAGCCTGGTTGTTTCGTTTATGTTCGGTTAAGTTGGCTGAGGTTACTGCCGGGGTGATAAACCTTTCATTTAGGTCTGGTAGAGTCCCTGAGCAATGGCTGTTACTCCAGTTCCTAAGATTTCACAGTCTTTGCAGCTGGCAGATTTTAGGCCTATTTCCGTAACACCTATTTTGTCAAGAATGACAGAGAAGCTTATTGTAACAAAGTGGCTTCGCTCAGCCATTCCTCCGGAATCTTTAGCTGACCAGTTTGCATTTAAACAAACTGGGAGTACAACTTGTCGTATTGTGTACCTAATGCATCATATTACACGTATGCTTGAAGATAACGCATATGTACGATGTCTGCTGGTAGATTTTTTCTAAGGCATCTGATGTTGTTAGCCATGAGATTTTTATTAACAAACTTACAGCTTTGCAACTACCACCTTTTGTTCTCAGTTAGATTACTTCATTTTTACGAAACCGCACCCAGATATGTAAAGTTGATGATAAATTGTCTACTGATAGTCAGATTAATAGAGGTATCATTCAGGGGTCTGTATTAGGTCCCACTCTCTATGCATTCATGAAAAGTGACCTCCACTCGAGATCTAGTAAAAATATTACTGTAAAGTTTGCCAATGATACTACTCTTGTTGTTCCTGAAAACAGTGATGTCTCTTTACCGGACGAATTTGATCACATAAATGGATGGGCCACTGTTAATAGAATGATTCTTAATTTTATTAAAACTAAAGAGATTGTTTTTCATCGTCTTGGCCCCAAGAAACTCCATATGTTTCCATCTGTGGAGAGTATAGAACTTGTTGAACAAGTCAAGCTGACATTACAGAATAATTTTAGTGTAAATTCCCACGTTAATTATGTGTTGACATTGTGTAGTCAGAGAATATTTTTGCTAAAGAGACTCCGTGACCAGGGCCTAAACTATCGTCAATTAGATACAGTTTTTAGGCTATTGTAGTAAGTAGAATACTGTATGCTTTTTTAGGTTGGGGCCCTTTTCTTAATAAAGAGGAAGAATTAATGCTTTTTTCAAAAGAGCATATCGATACGGCTTTACTGCTAAAATTATGGAGGTAACTAGTCTACTCGATAATGCTAGTAAAGATCTTTTCTGCAATATGCAACAAGCCCACCATTGTCTATTTGGTATACTACCTGCTGAGAATGAACATGAACATGAAATACGGAAACGCGGTCATAATTTTGTCTTACCTCACTGTAATTCCAATCGTTTAAGGCTTCATTTCTACACAGATGTTTGTTTAGTTTAATTTAATATGTGTAGGCACTTTTAGTTTGGTTTATTTCCTGAGTGTTACATGTTATTTTACCACAATGAAAATTTCATAGTTTCTAGATTTCATTTATCAACAGACACATGTTAAATTGAGTGTAGTGTAGTGTAGTTGAGTTTTTGTTTAGTGTTTGTTTTATTGGTGTATTTCCTGCAGTGTTATAATTTCGTATTTGCTCACAATTGATGCACGTTTGATGCGTCTCACTAATTCAGTCATTCATTCACTCATTCATTCAGCTCCAGTGTTCAGAGAGAGTTTATTCCAGAGAGTGGGAGTAGCAAAGCGGAAAGGAATAGACAGGAACGCAGTAGTAGCTGTTAAACTGCCTCAACTCAGCTGGCAGTGGTACTGATCTCACAATAATTCGGCTGCAGTCGTGCGTCATAAAAACAATCAACAATGCAGCCTATGCGATCTGAGCATGACACTGTCTGGAGTGGTATAAACTCCTACTGCGTACTTGCCGGTCCATTCCAGCAGTGCATGCGGTGTCTATGACGTAGTCGACGATGAACTAAATTATCTCTGGTAGAGTAGGCCTACGTGGGGGCGAAAAGCCCGACTCGGCGGCGCGGAAAATTGACGGCAGCGCAAGTCCAAGTAACGCTGACGCACGGACAGCAGAGACAAACGGTTCTAGCCGCGTCAGTATGACACTGACCGTATGTCACAGACCGCCGCACCGCTAACAAGCTAGTCCGATATACGACGATCATCGTCTGCGAATATAGCGACGAGGCGCCACGCCTCAAGTATTCGGGAGGCAATATCGCGATTATACTAGGCAGCATAAAGACAGTTCAAGCGTTTCATAGCACGGTTGCCAGGGCTTAATTTGTGCCACCGGGTACTGTCCGCAATAGGGCGTACCGTACTCAATTTGGAGGCGGTTCGCCCTACCGGCAGTTTTTGTTTGTCACGAAGGCGGTAAGCCTAGGTTCTGTAAGTTTTGCGACGTTTAAACTCGAACAGAATTTTCAAATCAATATAGGCTATCTACCTGATGTGTTTCGCAAGATCAAAACGCAGCAATTTATCTCATGTCGTCCTGGCGTCGGCTGCTTACGATGCTACACCGCACACCCTGGTCGGCTTGGGTGGGGGTACCTTTTTCATATTATTCGCATCCCCCTCGATCTCGAACGTTCTTCGTCTCGATGGACAGCATACTATCACTTTTTTTGTGCAGACTAAGCACTATCGATGGTCAACCCGGACATATTTTGCTGGCCGTGTTCCAAAGGCTCCGAAACATTAACTTTGACACGGGCTTTAAAAGACAAGATTGCTATTTGCTGCCTTTGACAACACTATTCTGCCAGGCAACGTGGGCCTATCACCATATGCGAATTCCGTGCACAAATTATGTCACTCTGCTACCCTGAACCAGTGCTCAAATGTCCATCTTAAAATGCGTACAAAGCGGCTATAAGCTTCTTCGGACATGCATGCGGCAAGGATGGGCGATTCGCATGGCCTGTTCAGAGACATCGATCGCGGGCTGACCAAAGATTGGAGGCGCCACCCATGTTGTCCACGTCACACCTGGCTGCGGATCCCGGAAGCTGACCTAAAACCGCTTTCTGATTATTTCCTGTACCAAAATCCATCTGTCTCCAGTGGACTTAGTATTACTCCGGGCACTTTGTAAAAAACCAGCATAGCTACAGTGTGGAAGCCCAATGTTGAGGTCATGACCTCAAAGCAAGGGTCATGACCTCAACCCCTGCTTTGAGGTCATGACCCCTGCTCCTTGACCAATTTACCGCTTCGCACGACGCTAGATTACTGTGGACACGGGGAGACCGATGATAAGGGATTTGCTGGGAGCGTGCTTCGCTTAGCTAATGGACCGTCCCCCACCTAGCGAGAGTCGCACTAACTACAAGACACAAAATCACTGTCATCATAGCCGGCGTCCTAAGTTAAGTGGCTGGCTACCCCTCACATACGTTCACTTCGTAGATTTCTCACCGAGACCACGGGTCTGCTTAAGCACCGCAGATCAAAATCAAGACCGAAAACCTGAAGATAAAACGGCAAAACGTGCTTTTATTTCGAGTTTGTCTATGCGTAATTACTGCGGTAAAGCAGCTGCCATCTGATGACGTCACATTCGCTCTCGGTCTTCACGTAGCGCGGTCCACATCCGGATCTCGACATTCGGTGAAACATTAAATACTGCATGATCCGATGACGATCGCTTCGGAACAGTAGCGTTGCGCCACGGGAGCGAGACAACTGCGTGGGGACACTTGCCCCGCCCACAATCGTCCCAAGATTCGCGCAAAATGTTTAATGTAAATGTTAAAATGTCAAAGAATGGGTGGGATGGGGGCAAGCGGCCTCATTGGTTAAAGCGCGTACAGAGCTATCGAAAGAAACTGAACTGATACAAAATAAACTTAAACGAAATGACATAGGGGCTTAGTTCTGTTGCTTCAGTTCAGTAGTTCCTGTTTTCTCTACGCGAAGTTGGGGGCAAGTGAACTGCAATTTTCCAATAGACAACTGCCATTTTTGACAAAAAAAGTTATGGGTGCTCAAATTTTTTTTAATTTTGCTTTTAAATTTTTCACAAAAGTTGAATTCAGCAGCATGAATTTAATGTTACAGTTTAGCTCAGCTCCTGGACCACGTTGGAAACTTTCGTCCACCAAATCCCCTATCGTTGCTCTCCGTCTTTACACTCGGTTGAAAAAAATGTTGTAGAGATCGAAATTCTTTTCTGCCATTGACAAATGACAAAGCACTTTCCTACCAGAACAGCTTGTCGCTACTGTACAGAACGTGATGTCGACTGAGCGATTGTTGAATAATTCAAACCACGATAGAAATCTGCGATGATGGCGAATGATCAATACCGGGGGACAAAAGAGAAGCTAAGGATACAGGCTTGAGGGGCTTGCCAGTTTTACGTTTGACATCCTCAGCCGACTAGAAAGTTTTGCGGAAAAGATTTTAGTGCAAATGTCGCAAACGACTTTTGTGCACTCCTGGCCTGAAGATAACTTTCGACGCCAGAAATGGGGCAGCTCAAATTTCAATACATCACTAGTCCAATTATAAAATGAAATCAAAGACAAAGACTTATATGGCCATAGCACCATAAGCTAACCAGCGCTCAGTTAGCCTTACAAATTCACATATTGTTGCTTTTTTGCCTTAAAACGATTTGTTCTGACGTTACAAAGGGCAGCTCCCACTGACGCCATGTCGTAGAACTGGAAAATGAAAGACTAAAAATACAGACCCGAAAACGACGTAATAATTATTATATAGTGTTGAAAACACAACAGGCATAGTGCTGACGCGAAATAAGGCAAATTTCTAATGTCAATGATTTCAATTCCCTCGCCATTCCATTTCGCCACTTTAGAAAGGAGAGACAAAGTCACTGTTATCTCATAATTCTTTAGTGAAAACACGTCCCATGTCAATAATGTAACGACGCTTATCGCTGGCGTCGTGGCAGAGGGCGGGAGGGGGCAATTATTGTTCACACTAAATTTTCGACTGTCGAAAAAAAGTCGAAAAATTACTTATGGGGAAAAATGTTTAAAAGTGCAAAAATCGGGTCTAAATAACTGTGGAAGAATTTATAGCAAAATTACAGTTTTAGCAGTCACTCTGTCGGAAAATTGCAACTTTTTGACCAAACTTTTTGTTTTTTTTAACCCAATTAGACGACGGTAACGCCCAATAAGAAGATGATGACAGAGTGACGGTGTAGCGACTGTAGCGGCTGATGTGCAGCTGCGGCGATTTGTTGCACTTCGCATTATATCGAGACTCAACAACGGGTCGTGACAGTGGCGTATAACGACCTCTCTCTGTAGATTATACGACGCTGCGCGCCGGCGCTAGTGCAAACACAGGCGCCGGCCATTAGCGGCATAAGTTTGCTCGCGTCGATCCTACGGCGTCAGCGGCGTCAGCGGCGTCAGCTCGAAGCGGCTTGAATTATCTCCGAGTTGCAGCGTCTGCACGTGACATATCCGCTCTGAGCGCTCTCCGCACATAACCCCCCCCCCCGTCGGACATAGTCTCTGGGTTGAAACTTCTCACCGACAAGACGTGTGTACCGGTGAAATATTTTCTGACCGAACGGGCTGCGTGACTTTAATGAAGCAGCAGCACGGTGGCTCAAAGAGTAGGCGATACAGAAAGTTGAAATTTTCCTACACAATTTGACAAAAAGTTGCAGATTTTCTGACACAAGCCGTCGCGTCTAAATTATTAGGCTAAACGTTTCAGCTTGCACTGTTACTGTTTTCACAACTTTCGGCTGCAGTCGTGGACCGTGATGAAAGCAAACGACGGTGCAGTTTATGGCATGCCATCTGAGCGTGATTTAAATACGATACCACACTGTCTGAAGTGGTACTACTAACTTGTACTGTGTACTCGCTTATCGTCTCCAGCGGCGCGGCATGTCTGCATCAGGGCGAGCAAGACTCACGCAGTGACACAGAACCAACCGCAAACTTGCAATAGAGGCACAGTCGACTTGCCGTAGAAAACATGATACCTACTGTTCAATATCCTGCTCACTTTACGTGGGCACAGAGTGCTACCTGTCAGTAATGGGGGTTGTAGCCTAAGGGGGGGGTTTGTCCTAAAGAAGGTTATGTCTAAGGGTTCGGTCCTATCTTTGCTCTTGGCTGCTTCGCGTGAGTTCGCCTAACGCTGATCTAATACCGCTCATTGCTCTCACACGACCGGAATTTAAACAAAGTATTTATTCAATAATCTATTTGTCTACTCACATGGCATAGGCCTGTATATAATAATGCCGTCCCTTGTTACAGCTTGAATTCTAAGCAATATTTCAACTTTTGTGGAGAGCAACGCCATTTAAACTTATTGTCCCGTTGTCCTAATAGGCCGCATTACGCGGGTTTTGCTTGTCCGCCATTCCGTTCGTCCGTTTGTCTGTTTAGTACGAAGTCTTAACAATAAAATAAATTAAACAAATAAATAAATAACAAATAATTAAAAAATGTGCAGAAAAAACATTATAATCAGTCTGAATGTTTCTAAGACAAAAGTAACCGGCATGCTTTTTTAGCTCAATATAGGCAGTTCAAAAATCACTGTTGACCTACTACCTAATTATTCTTATTAATATTTATATTAATATTTATACAGCGCCCTAGGCAGAGCTACAGAGGCGCTAGGCGACAGTCAATCAGGCAGTGAAGAGAAATGTTTTCAAGTATTTCTTAAAAACAGAATCAGAAGTAGACAGAAAAAAATCTGTTTAGCTAAAATCTGTCTGATATCTGTTTAGTGAATGTCAAAAGTCATGCATCCGTCCCCTTATAGGAACCCGTTTAGATGTAGTTATCGCCATTAGTCAGTCGATTTGATAGAATAAGTAAACCTGATATAGGCTATGTCTAACTTAGAATGCAAAACGATAGAGTACTAATTAAATAATAAAGTTACATGCAAACATTTGCCTGCTTTGCAGACAAATGGAACGAGTGTGGAAAAACATCATCAGAAAGGCAGTCATGCAGCTTTCGCATGCATCTGCGCGCTTGCGTCGACGCAAAAAGGCGAACTCCCGAACGTTGCTCAAGCTATTCCGTAGTGACAGATCGAGCCGTGTTCACTCGAAAATAATGCATCGAAGACCAAATGACGCACTATTTGCGCAAACTGCCGTATAGTCTAGTAGGCCTATTGCACAGAACTTAGTCCGACTAATTAATTTTTTTTCTTAAAGTTTCGTATAAAACTGTGGCGCTGTTAGAAATAATAGACCTACTAAGGGTTTTTGTAGTGGGAGTGTTTTTTTATATTTTTATTGCCGCACACTGCAGCGATATCCTTGAAGGTTGCTTTTGGGCAGTCGTGACCCTGGTCTTTTTAGCATCCATGGCGCCACGCCTCACGTCAGTGCGCACAGGTATTATACAGGGTGGTCCAAAAAACGGATACCCAGTTTTATTTTTGGGATAACTT
>Ga0209454_1004910_pt1 | contig 10134 bp, 6 predicted proteins | sample WorMetHERISLAND1_2_FD_187400 | JGI IMG/M metagenome (GOLD analysis project Ga0209454, IMG submission 187400) | Marine gutless worms symbiont microbial communities from Max Planck institute for Marine Microbiology, Germany - Olavius geniculatus... | ecosystem: Host-associated > Annelida >... | reverse complement strand
TCACATGGTAGTGTAGAGACGCAGTTAAAGTGTGGTGGTATGTTTAATAATAACACTACTGCTACTTGTCCACAAAGTGTGCCAGTGAAAAAATTTTGAAAATTGGTCAATATTTGACAAAGATATGGACAATCACAAAGTGGGACGTTTTTTTTGAGACACTGTGTACTTTTATCATTCCACAAGATTTGTCTAGCAAGACATGCTCAAAAGCCGATGTTTAAAAAACTTTTTCGACTCGACTCACTCGATTTTTTGTTGCCTGCTTCCGCTTCTTCAAGTACGCAATTAAGCGCTTCTTAAAATCGATGAAGCTGGGAAAAACACAATCACAGTCAGATAAGAAATCAAACTGCAGTGTTCACAAGCTCAATGTGATTGTGAAAAATACAAAAAAAACAATAACATAGCTGACAGCATAAACAAGTAATTCATTACAAGATGCACACACCGAAAGATTATGCTGTCTCTTCAGTCTCACAAAGAATAAAAATACTACTGGCTTTACTTAGTAATAAGCTCAAAAACTACCACAAGACAGATTTCCTTCCTATCATTCAACCATTAATTAGTAAAATGCTAGTAAAAACACTAAACCACTGATGAGCATGAAAATGATCTTGCCTTCAAAAAGAAGTGACACTTGAGCTTATAAGTCAAAACCAATATGAAAAACAATTGGATACAGTATGCACTCAGATTATAGAAATATGCATGTAATCAATGGTATGTAAATTAATAAAAAGACAATCAATGAAACTCACTGTTCCTTGTTTGTCCTGTGGACGTTGGTATCAGACGGCTGTACGTAAATTGGCTAAAAACAACGCACAAATGTAAATAAACTTCACTATTATCAAAACGAAAATCATCTGCAAATGGACTTGCCCAAATAACCGGTCAAGTAACGTGATACTAGTCCAACTGTGAAGATATGTAGCTCCTACCAGCCCTAATCACAGTCCATTTGACAATGTCTGCAGTGTTATGCAGCAGCGAGTTTACGGGATGCTGTTTAGAAATATCAATAAACTCAAGAAGCGAGTGATTAAAGTCTGAAGAGAACAACATCAACACTGATACCAACGTATGAAGAATGCATCTCCATGCATGTGCTTACACAAATGGCCGATATTTCAAATATTTACTGTCAGCAGTTGCACAACTTGGATAAATTGTCAGCCAAAGTGCTAGAAATTTGGAAAAAAAATGTGCTAAATGTGTGTTATGTAAATTGAATAATGATAATGCATTGAATAAAACTGTAATATTTTCAATTGTTTTGTTTTCCCCAGGAAGTACAGAATCAGAAGTTTGGTGAGGCGAAAACATAAGCGATCATTCAACGGCTACTTGTGTCTAAAATATTCGTACCAAAAATTATCAAAATCTGATAATCCGTCTTCAAGTTACAATCGATAAATTTTGGTGTATTTTTTATGCCTCACAGTGTAGTTAACAGTATAGATGTGTATAATAAGCAACTTGAAAGTAAAACAAGCAACGAACCAGTGGTGTTGCCTGGCCATGCTTTGACAACTCTGAATGCGAACTATCAGCTTTCCTCTGCAACAGCAATCATTGCAATTCAGTTTAAAAGGTTAAAGGTAGTGATATAGCTCTTAACAGGAAGCCCATCTCAGAGCTACGAAGTGTCACCTGCCATATGGGATCCCACAGTGTTACCTGCCACCCGACACAGGTGAACGCGCCCCGCCTTAACATCAGCCAGATAGGTTGGTACTCGATTTACCTATCCCGGAGGGATGGAAGGCTGAGTTGACCTAGGCGGCTGGTTACATACCGAGATGGTTTACCTGCCCGCAGTCAGTCACCCATCGCAGTACTAACGCGGCCCGGCGTAGAGTAAATTTGTTATCGAATGAAACGCGTTACTGCTACGCCACGCCACCAACCCAACGCAACTCACTCTTATATAGCTGTTACTGCTGCTACATATGGTACAGGGTGCCCCCCCCAAAATTTCACAACTTGTTTTTGTCAGAACTTCATCAAATCTCCACCAAATGTGATAATTTATGGCAGGCAGATGGCCAAGATGATAAAATTATGTGAGGTACACCCAATGTCCACCCAAAACTGAACAGTTTTTACATACATTTTGATAATTTTGAAGCAAGTTGTTATACAAACTTATAATTCTGCTAAATAAATCATACTTTAGATTACTGCGTGCTTAATTAAGTCGTTAAAACTTTTACGAGTACAACACAGCATTATGTAACAATATGGAGCATCTGCATTTTACACGGTAGTGCATTAACATAAATTAGATGAGGTGGACATTGGGTGTACCTCCCATAATTCTATCGTCTAGTCAATCTGTCTGCCAAAAACTATCAAATTTGATAGAGATTTGACAAAGTTCTGACAAAACCCATTGGGAAATGTTTTTTGGCCACTCTGTGGTGTACATGCACCGTTCTGTTTGGTTGGTAAACTCTTTCAAAGAGTTACTCAAGGTCCGGCTGGATCCACGAAAAGTAAACATTTGGAAACCATCCTTGGACTTTTTACAATCCAGATGCCCAACCAGAAGCATGTTTCCTGGAAAATAAAATGTGTTTTCAAAGTCTCAGTGTATGCTAATTTCTTATTTTACATTGGCACTGATTTATCAAATACTGCACAGATTCATTGTTATTTTCATACATTGGAAGTAAAACAGCAGGTTTCATGAGCAACTCCTACACAGAACTGAACCAAACTGAAAACACAGCATATCAGAACCGAACCAGAACTGAACTGTTTATTTTTGTAACTGCAAAGAACACGAACCAAACTGAACCCTTGTGTTTGATAGAACCTGAACTCTAGCCATAAGGGTTCTTTCCCATCTCTAATATTGCTACAGCGATGGAAATGCAGCAAGCAGAAGTTACTCGGTTGTCGGTGTGGATCGTCTGCACAAGGCTCTGATTTTCAACTACAACATCCGGCTCTGATGTACGCTCTTCTGCCGGCTTCTTCGCTTCATCTTCCAAATGTTGCTGCAACGCAATATGATATGTGATGTATTGAGTGTTCTGTGTCGGAAAACTAAAGTAACATGTAAAACAGAAAAAAATGAAACTGTTGTAAAGTTTGGATGTGAAATGTTGTGAAATAAACAGAAGCCTCAGATTAAAAAAAAAATAAAATAAGAAAAAAATAACAAGAACTGAAATGAGTAAAAGCTAAAAACTTGAAAGAAAAACTGCAGCAAGACTAAACTGTCTCGGCAAGGTAATGGCATGTACAGCTGTCACACTAAGACAACATAGTACCAACATCTTCCTAGTGACATATGGCTCACATCAGCTGAAAACTACAGTCATCGACAGAAAAAAAGAAACAAGCAACTAACTAGGACTGTTCACACTTTGGGCCTGAAATGACACTGCAAACTAAACCTGTAACAGGAAAACTTACTTATGAAGTTTGAATTTTCCACCACATGCCATTCAAGTTACAAGAGAAGGCAAATATGAACAAATACAGTGATCGAATGTAATGAAAACTGCAGCCTCCTAGTAGAGCGATGAAAGCACCAAGACTACATAATAAAACAAAAATGGGGGAGAAGAATTACTCTATTCATTTGCTCAAAAATTTATCAGCTCTAACTCTTTGAGCAGCCATATTAAATTTTACAATGTTCTTGCGTTAAACAGATTGCTAATCGAAATAAAGAATAATTCCTAAGCATTTTGGCATACCAGCAGCTGAGTAGCAACAAAAATGGTAGCAGAGGTGATGACAGCAATTTCTCAGAATAACACTGATTGTGGGACTTCCAGTGGCATTACTAATACCTCCGACCTCTGACCTCCTAGGTAGGCTACAAACCTGCTTCCGCTTCAGCTTCTCGATGGAGTGATCCATGTTGGTGATTTCACGATCGACGCGATGTATGTTTTGAACCAGTTCGTCCCGCGAGTGCCGGATCTGGTTTTCAAGTGCGTTGTCAACAGGCAACGTCGGCGAAATTGCTTCCACCTGCGGCTTGTAGGCTGAAGATGGCACCAACTGTCCCTGTGCGACCATCAATTCATAACAGAACTGCACCAAAGCAGAAAAGAAGCACCGCACGTGACTTAAAGACAATTGTCACACAAAGATATAAAAATGCTCATTAACGGTGTAACAAATGTCCATAGCAAAAAAAACCCTGAGCAATATGGCTGAAAAAAATGCAAACTTAATTATCATAGACTTGTATCATTCACCAGCAGATGCTTAATGATACCCAAACTCACTTTATATTCCAAATGCAATATTTCAGCACAGATAAAACAACAATGGCATTATATTTAACATAACAGGAGCCCAGCTGTCACGAAGGGAAGCCGACCATACTGCTTGCGCCCACCTGAAGGATAGCAAATGAGAAGACAGTTTCTTACTTATTTAGATAACTCCGACATAACATAAACTTCCGGCTGCTCCAACAAATATATGCATTGCAAACTGTGGCCAAACTGCTGCAGATAGCAATATAATTCATTATTACTGACAGCCTAGGCTAAAGGAACTTGCCAACTCCAAATCTGGCGATACCATTGCCGACCCGTATGACATACCCACGATACATAACGTTATGGAAAGACAGAGAGTCAAACAACAGAGGGATGACACGCCATACCATAAGCATGACCGTTAATACGGCCAGCTAAAATGCCCACAGTACACATTTTAAAAGACCAACAACATTAGCTCGATAAACGCACCCTTCGAACGTCGTTGACGTCAATTCGGAGAGGTTGTGCGAAGTCAGACATGAGTCTCGGTCTCTTAGCAGCACTTGCTGATTCTGTCGTCGCAGAGCCTGGTGGCCGATGAAGCTGGTACGGAGACAAGTGATGGCGAAACAATGAGGATGACGACGACGATGATGACGTTGCATCATGGTCCAACACGCTGATACACAACAACAACATAAATTAACGTACTAGCCACAGCCGAAAAGTTAGTGATTTTCTGTCTTGATTTAACCAAAAAAATAAAATACATTACCACAACTAGAGAAAGAAAAATGGTCTCAGCAGAAACTGCCAGGTAAAGCTGAAACATCACCGAAACACATGAGAACATAACTCATCAAAACTTTTCATTGAAGGAAATAGACTAATTCCAGCACACAGCAGCGAATAGAAAATATGATGAATATCCATTATCAGGACTTATGCATGAAAATGAGCTGCATCAATGATACATAATCAAAATTAAGAGCTGTTTTCAATAATAAAGACAGTCAACGACGAACTCCTATGACACTTCAAGTTCAGTACTGCACACTGACCCTTGTGGAACAATGATGGGCCTCTGTGGTTGCTGTTGAAGCCCATAGTCTTTCAGTTCTCTGGCAGGGGTATCCACCGCGGGGTATCTCTGATCACGCTGGTAATCACCCCCTGCTGCTGCTGCTGCTGCCAACTGCTGCAAACACAACACATCTCACTGACGTCAAACATTCACAGTAAATTGATCTTCATCACTAACTCGCCACAACTTAAGGGGGGTGGGGGGTTTCCATCCAACCAAAAAGTGCATTTTCTGTGAACCCACTGCCGTCTGAGGCCTCCTTGCCACTTGCAAGAAAGTACCGTACAAGCGCAACTGATGCAACGCAACGGTCAAAAGGCAAAGACAGAAGCAGTCATTGCGTCAGCTACGTCACTTGTGTTACGTCCGTTCATCGCACATTGCATATGGAGACGGAAACCCCGCTTTACACCGTCACTCCTCAACATAAACCTATGCAAGTAATATCAATACCACCAGAAAATTTTTCACAGCAGAGCGCAGTCTTCTATCGACCTCAACAATGAGCTAGAATTGCAAAAAAAATAGCAAAAAGAATAGCAAAAAAAACCTGTGTCTGATGATGTGGGTCAGCAGTAGGTAGATTTGACCTAAGAATTCTTTAGACTTTCCGGCCTACAGAGGGAGATCTGAACAGGCAGGGGCGACTGATAAAATGACAAACACTGAGCTGTGAACTGCAGACTAAAGACTTCAAGACTATATCAAGCTTGGCCCGTCTGCAGTGTCCTGCACCCAGACACCTGTGAAGGAGACCAGAGCATGCCATGGAGATCAGACGTGACGGCGCCGCAATTCTGTACGTTTACAACAGCATCCTGAAAAAAATCACTGAGTAAGAACTATTTAACGGATACTGTGTAACTAGCCATTCTGATACATGATATCCCACTTGACCTATTTCTACATTAAGGGCAGTGAAGGTCAACGAGCTCCAGTTACCAACTAGAGCCGCAAAGTGTATGCAAGCATGCAAACACAGAAAAAGGACAACAATATGGCTGAACTCTGTCAGCAGCACGTATATAGTGATCAATCACATTTGTTAGTACTGTACCTAGTAGGCAAGCAATAGCAGAGAGAAGGCAGTCATTACAGTGACTGGCCAGAAACGCAAATGCACCTAGGCCATTCAGAAACCTATGTTCAGTGGACCCTATGCCACAATAGCCTATCTGCGCGTCATTCTGAGCTGGCAAACTGGTGCAATGTACATACTGAAATAAGGCTATCACGTCACAGTCCTGAGTCCTGACACAGAACAACTGATACAAAAGTTGCATAAAGACGCGTACAGAGTGGCGTAACTGAACTATGCTGAAATGACACGGTTCAGTTTTTGACGAACCGACCAATGGGGAAGCACTAACACATTACAGTGGGCACTGTCTAACGGTGTCGGTGACTACGCGCACGTACGCGTCAACCAACGATTTCCAGTTTTTCAAAACAGTTCAGTTCGTGACAGTTCAGTTCAGTTCAGTTACGTCGCTCTGTACGCACCTTCATGCGACATACTACAAAACAAACAGGCAACAGAACTAGAACAGAATTCCTCAACCCCTCAACCCAGCAAAAACAGGATCACTTCTGAATCTAACGTCAATGACAGTACTAAGTTGACTGCATTTACGTAGCACAACTTCATGCAGTATCTCCAAGCACTGCGCACATTACTCTGGTAAATCCATTCAACAGTGCTCTCTCAAAAGACACTGCGTGAACTAGCCCCATAATTGTGGTCTCGCAGTGTAAGGTGGTGTCTCCGTGATGGCTAAGGAAACAAGAAATCAGGGCCGCTCCATGGCCCTACAGCTCGGAAAGGGCATGATGCAAAAGACAAATGATAAGTGACATGTCTAACTACAGCACAAATGGCTGTGTTCCAACACCTACAGCACGGCTTGCTTACAGATCACTACATCCACTCAGGTACAGTTCCGTCCAAGAACGAAATTCTTTTAAGCTATCCACTCTTGTTAATCAAGAAGAGAACAACGGTCATCAACAGCCTGACCAGACATTCTAAACAGCTCAGTTGACAAATTAGGCGTTGGACGGTGAAAAAAACTACGGCTGACTTTCGGCGAAGCAATATATCAATATATAACGGGTAGGTAGGTAGAAAAAAATCGCGCTAATGCGTAGCAGACCGAAGGCTTGTTTCCTTCGAGCGAGAAACTAGGCCAGCAGACTGGCTGACACCCCTCGGACGACGGGCGCACCAGCGCAGCATATTGATCGCGACCGGTCGACATGGGACCGCCGGGGGTGGCAGCGTACAAGCCGGTGCAACGACGATGTGCTCGCCGGACGAGTGCATTCGCCGCGTTTCGGGGGGCGACAGGGTTCGACCTAGATTGGCTCGAGCACGGGCAATAACCAGAAGCGACCGACCCGGGGGCGTACCGAGCAGAAAGCGATTATGCACCAAGCACTGTCGTGGCGGGAGGGAGGGAGAGGTGGGGAGGTTAGACCAACGGCAGCACAAAGCGGGGAGGAGAGGGGGTATGCAGAGTACGAACAGGACGCGTGAAGAGCGACGTAAACACCGGCTAGTACCGACAACCGGTGCATGGTCCTGGCCAGCCGGCCCGCCGCAGATACAATTTCTCCTGACCCACATACAGTAGCCGCCGGACACGCAGCACGTCAAACATCGCAGCAACTACGTAGTCAACTCGGGGTGGCTTTGAACAACGTAATCTAAATCGAATGGTTAACACGCCACACACGAACGCACTAAAGTATTAGTACACAGAATAAGCCCACAATGGTTAACGGGAATATAAAGAAAGCCTAGCTCTCGCTAGGGAAGACGCGCTACAGCCTATACAGTTCTTGTTGCAGTACTGACCTTCAAGGTCATCCAAGGTCAAGTATTTTCATTTCACCTGAAAGAACGTATGCCACTTCCTATTAGTGATCAATAGTACCCTCGGCCGTATCTCTCACCGTTTCCGACATATGACCAGTTTTCCGTTAAAAACACACATTTTTTCTACTCCGTCCTCCAACCCAAAATTAAATATGTCTTCCTTGCACTAGATCGCTGAAATTTTGCATGCCTAGTTTTAACACACAGGACTGTATTATTTCTGTAAAAAGTTTTCCCCTACAACCTACTGTTTAGCCACAATACATCTGTTACAGACCGACAGACAGACGACACATCATGCTAAAGACAGCAACAGTCAAAGCCCCACCCCCAATCGACGCATTATAAATCAATCACCAACAACAGGCTACAGATAAATTTACTTGCAAGCTACCAGTACTGCAAACACCAGTACACTTCTCGTTAATGTTCAGCCCATTGATTTTCACAAAGTTACTCCTAGTTAAAACTCGTACTCAAGCAGAACTTTCGGGACTGCTACCAAATGTACTACTATCTGAAACAAGAACTAATCCGACTTCGCAAATTACACATTATAACTGAAAAAAAACTTTTAAAAATTCACACTACAGTCATGAACTCAATAACACTATATTACTGGTGAACAAAAATAACGAGCCAACAAAATTATACACTGGCACTGGAATGTGTCTTCACTGATCAGGGCTTATCAATATGACTTTGACCTTTCAGAGTCATTTAAAGACCATCACACACCAGTATGAAGTACATGGCTACTTCTTGCTAGTCACTACTCATTGATGGTAAACGATGACTACTCATCCGCATAGCCTTAGACATTTTAACAGCAACAATGGCAGTTATCCCATTCACTGATACAACATCCCAGTACCACTGCAATACCCAATACCATTACTAATCTCTAAGCCTAATAACACTACTGGCATGACACATGTAATTTCTGCTCATTTTATTAAGATTCATGTTTTCTGTAGACACATTACGGCAAACAAAGCTTAATACTGCCCACAGCTTACGCCACTTTCAATGTTTTCGGCATTTTGTGACATCAAACGAATGACCCACAATTACTTGCGAGGCCCGACACAAGTTCCTTTAGAGATCAACACCAACTGTTAGGTATTTATTTTATAAAGATAGATAGACAATGACAGTTGTATTGTACGAATCCAAAGCAATAACTCCACCAACTTCTTCCACCAATTTTTGACACATCACAAAGCCAAAAGCTACGGCCGAGTGCATTACAACAATAATTGCCCAAGTACTGTGAAACCTGGAATAGAAACCTCGGCTTCTACTGTTACAAGTTGTCATGGCCCTCGCTATTCTGTACCTAAGAACCGGCTTCAATTTAAAGTTTAATCCTTAACAGAAATTTGTACCGATAAGTCACACTCCAATCCGTGCATGACCCATTTTACAAAAAAAACGCCTGCCTTATCACTACCACTGATGTATAAAAATGTGCACTTTTAGTAGCGAATATTGTACTAAAACGCCGAACAGTACAGACTGGCTACTTGTCGAGGCGTGTTTGCCCAGTCTAGCAATGACGTACATGACGACCAATTGATGATTTCGTGGTACCGGGTGCACACCGGGGCAGAACGACGATGTCAAAGTCTGCTATAGCGGGCACTCGGCAGCAGAAAAGGCAGCAGTCATGAGAGACTCAGAGCCAGCATCAGCGAGGGGGTGAGATGCGGGGGGAGCAGTCATGCCGTACACGACGGACGGGCGGACGGACGATCGGTCTTTGTACTTGGCAGCACGGCAGCGCGCCCTCACACACTCAGAGCCAGAGCTAACGTAAATAGGACACCAAACGACCTTCACCTAGACTGACTGGCTGCTGGCTACTGCATGCCACGCCACCGCAACAACAACCTAGACCCTCCCCCCACAGCACAGCCTCCTCCCCCTCC
>Ga0209454_1004909_pt1 | contig 10136 bp, 6 predicted proteins | sample WorMetHERISLAND1_2_FD_187400 | JGI IMG/M metagenome (GOLD analysis project Ga0209454, IMG submission 187400) | Marine gutless worms symbiont microbial communities from Max Planck institute for Marine Microbiology, Germany - Olavius geniculatus... | ecosystem: Host-associated > Annelida >... | reverse complement strand
CGTGGAATCTTGGTGGTCATTTTATTGTTATTCAATATTTTGGCAAAGATGTGAACACGAATTTGGCATTTTGTTTAACTTTTAACAGTTTTCTTAAACAATAATGCCGCATAGATTTAGCATATTTTTGATAAAAATACATATACGTTGTATACTTTTATAAGTTGGTTTAGATTTTTTTCCTTTGCTTCAGGAGTTTTTTTGACAGTTTTTGACTAGTTCAACTTATGCTTTCAAGACGGTGTCATTTGATTAAAGTATTTCTAGTGTTGCTTCATAATTCACCCACTGCGTTTTTAGCTTTGTTATCCGATTCTGATATTGTAACTTCATCTTCGCGCCACTGCAGCATGTCGGTTTGCTTGTGTTCTGTAGAGTCTACAACAGTTTCCGTGACTGCCCGAGGTGTGTTATCACATGACGCCGCATTTCTGCACAGTTTTGTTTAGCAAAAACAAATTATGTAATTTGATCAATTTTACATGTCATATTTTAATATGCCACATATATTTATTTAGCCTACGTTTTCATAGATTATTTTAGCCTACATGTCCGTAAATTAAAGTATGCATATTTATAGATCTGATTCTCGTTGTAAGAGCAATTGCACTGAGTTTTATTTGAAAATAAGCAAAAATAAGGTTTGTCGCACATTCTTGTACACGATGGGATTGACGCTTGAACCTTTGCCGTCGTTTTGGCTGCTGCAATAAATTGACTTTTATTTTCGTGTCTCCGTGAAGATCGGACTGGATTACACAGGTTATGGACGCCTGTGTAGTGTGTAATCCTTTTTGATCTTCTTACGTAGAGTAACCAATCGTTAAATAAGCCTGTATCTCTAATCTCTACTTATACATCAACCTTTATTCACTGAAATATTACGGTAGCAGATACTCACAGCCAGACAGACGGACGGACAGACAAACAGACAGACCATATAGAAGAGATACAAGACAGAGAGAAGGACATAAAACAATGAGTGAAAGCAATCGACATCCTTAAATTACTAAAATTGCAGCATTGTTGTTGATAAAGTCAGACTGGTGTACGCAAGTTTGTGTTACTGCCAGGCGTGGTGGAATGCAACGAGCACAAATGGGAGAAGCACGAAAATCGGTTGTCCGCTGGAGCGATGCAGTACAAGGACGCGCAGAGCGTTGACGACTGTCTCGACTTCTGCGTCGTCAACTTGGACTGTGTCGCTGTCGACATCAACGTCATCCACGACCCACCAAGCTGCTGGCCTCACTTCAGTGCTGATCAACTGCGTGATGACAACGTCTTCAACCAGACTGGAGTCAACCAGTACCGACTTATCCAGCGATGCGCTACCGGCCAGGATTACGGTAGCTATGTTATACTATAGATCCACCGCTCGTATAATAATTAGTAACTAGATAAAAAGTAAAGCGTCATGTCATAGTTTTAGAGGCACACTAATCACCAAAGATTATAGAAAATAACGTCAAATGCTTTTGCCGATCCGGAAAATTAATCTTATCCACCGGAGACTAAACATGCATGCGTATTCCTCTTGTTTTTAGTTTTGGAGACAAACTAAAACAGCCTATGAGACGACTTTGTATGCATTTTCTACCAGCACAACCATGTGTGCAATTTGCTTCTAAATATCTCCGAAGACAACATAAAACACATCGGACGGATTTTTTATGCATTTTCTAGAAGCAAAGCCATGCATAAAACAGCTTTCCAGAAATCAGGGGACGAATTCTTACGCATTTTTAGACCAAGTCGCGCAAGCAAAATAAACATGTTTTAATTAATAGCTAAAGTGAAAAGTTTTTTTGGAGGTAAAGGCAAAACTTATCAGAACACCTTATAAACCTATGAGGTTGCAAAATGGGCGATATCACAAGACTCTGTGCGTCGCACGCTCGCTGTTTCGATTCTACGCCGTAGTTACTTTGAATGTTACGTTTTCTGCTGTCTGTTGGCACATTGTGTCAGTCTAATCACTTTCATTCGATGACAGCAGTAGGACTAGTAACAGCATCGCACCACACTAGCGTTCATGCGTGTGTCAGGAGTCGACAGGTCAGTGGTGATCGGTCTGGCTGTGGGACTCGGTGTTCCGCTGTTCATACTGCTGCTCGTCGTCTGTCTGATGCTGTGTTGCTGCGTGCTCGGCGGTGGTCGTGACAGGAAGCCCGTCGAAGCCATCAACACCTTCTTCCCGTTCCCGTCACTCGCCCGCCGTCACAGCACCATCAAGTCGACCACCAGCAGCGACAGCTCGCAGAAAGACCTGGAACCGGTCTACGAGTCACCGACCATCGAGGTACAACACTACGAGAACCACACCGTCGACCGTCGTCCGCACCAGAAGGAGATTGTTTAGATGTACAGTATATACACACGTACAACTTGCTGTCAGTTTCGCATCGGATTAAGCCCAAACTCCACTGCTTTAATTTGTTGATGCGGGGAGTTATGTAAACTACTTAGACAACGTACCGATCAACAAACCTTATAGGCATATAGACCTACGCACAAATTCGCAACATCGGAATATGTTAAATATCCTACAACTACTTGTACGACTTGCTAGGATATTCTCCTACAAATCGTACTAGTGGAGTATAAGCTCCAAACCCAAACTTTACCATTGCACATTAGTGTGTTGTAAACTTGTTGGACGACATATCGTGTTGTACAACATGTTGGACAACGTGCAAAAAAGTGGAGTTTGGACTTTATTCGAGACTCGTCGATGTGCCAGTTGTCAGTAAACGAAGAATTTTTGTTAAACATGTTTTGCGTTGTTGTTCGATTTTTTTTGTTGTTGACGTTTAGGCCCATCGGCGCCGAACTACGTAGACTGCACTAATCAGTGTTGTTATGACATGTACGTATATTAAGCCGTAATTATATTAATTATTGTGATAGAACCGGTTTAACAGGTTTGTTGTACATAGTGGTGCAAATTTGTTACATGCGATTGCAGCATAGGCCAACTTGCAAGTAGTTTGATACAGTGTTTGGCCGTCTTATAGGTTGCATTGGGCTTACGCGTCTTGCACGTTTGTCCGTCTGTCCGTCTGTCTTACGCGGTCTTTAATTCGAAAACAAAAGACAGCGTAAACAGATTGATAATGTTGTTAGCAGCTGTGTAATTAATTTCTGCTTTTTAGGTATAAATTTTAACTAAATGTGAAGTAAGCTAATTATCTAATACGTTTTAGTCTTTACACCGTTCGTACTTGTTATATCCTGTCACTTGTTACGTAAGCCCTACTACGTAGCCTACTTCTTGGGTTGTATTCGATTGTAATTTGGAATCTGACAGTAATCGGGGGCATTTTAGTTTTTGTACAAAGAAAGAACCTGTACACTCAGAAAAACGTGTTAATACGTATCTATTAAATATTATCCATTTTGACCAACCCTTTTTATGCAGAGGTCAACCCTTTGATCTCCTGGCAAATACAGCCCCATTAATGTATTGTAGGTTGATAATTGATTTTCGAGCAAGCAAACAATTTCCTGTTTCTTTGTTTTAATGGTGCTTTTGCCGCGTGATGCAAAGCACATCGTATTAGATGTTAACTTTACCTTCAACAAACTTAAAACATGTAGGCCTATATTTTGACTGCTAACTTATATCGCTCGCCATTTGTCGTCGACCTTTGTAAAGTGTAAAGTTTGTTTTCTACATTTCATTTATATGCTTTTGTTCATGAAATAGTTCACGCTTATCAGACACGTCTGGGAGCATTTGGAATAGACCCACATGTGGACAATAATGTTTGCCATTCATTAATCAGTGACGTTAAGTTAGTTATTTTTTTGCGCCGGGTTGTTTACTTTACGTAAAAGTGTAGAATGCGATATTTTCGATTTACATTCGTCGCCGAACAAAATCGTTAAAGTTTCTACACGCGCAGTTTGTGCTGTATCCATTAGCGAAATAACAAATTTTTCTGTATAAAATAAACATTCGAAGAGATGTGTGTTTTGTTCTTTAACTGAATAAAAAATGTAATAGAGTCGTCGACAAAAGTTTGCTGTTAAACAATCTGCAACAAATTTTATGTGTGTGGTTATTCATTCGAACAATTAAAACGTATGTTGCCAGTTTCAATATTGTTAAAATGGAGTCAAATCCCAAACATAAATAACGTAAAACCTAAACAATTAAAATTACTGCTATATTACACGTAACTAAGCATAGGCGCCTGCAAAAATGTTCATTCAGGAGTGAGTTCTATCACTGCTAAAAGAGGGCTAGGTTTTTCCACGTTGAGAGAAGTGGCAGTGGCACATGTCCAACCAACCCTTAGGCACAATGCAAGATTTTAGGTTACAATTAATTAACACACCTGTACGCAAAAAAGTATATTTCCCTACATTTATTTCATACCATAAGGCAAGTTTTTTTCAACATTACCAAGTGCATGGTATATCTTTATACCTTACTTTTGGAAAGAAGCAGGGTATGAGTTTACACCGTTCGAAGAAAATAGGGTATCCACATCTACAGGGTGGGCCAAAAAACCGGACCTGTTTGAGCGTTGATAACTCAGCGATAATCACCCGTAAAAAGGCGTGTGATATGTCAAAAGTTTTAGAATGTTGTAGACAAAGAAAGCCAAACTTGCATAGAAATATTCTTTGCCTAATTTGCATAAATCTTTATTACCCCCTGAAATTAGACATTTGCCTGCACTCCCATGTGCCGAAGTTCATTAAATTCAAAAACTCACTGCCAAAAAATCCAAATTTAAATTTTGTGAATTATTCAGTGTGGGGCATTGCAACAGATAACATGGTCACAAAATTTCAGTAACTGACCAGCTAAAACGTGTGCTAATCGAATGCTGGGTTTAGCTGATCCTGAACACATTGACTCCAGCGATCGATCAGCTGCCTAAAAGGACTGATGACAGTTATGAATGCAACAGCTGGGCAACTGCCTATGTCAAATTTCATCTAAACTCAAGGTATGTGTTAATAATTGTTGATATTTCACTGTATGCTAAATGAAAATCAAGTTAAATTCATGTGTTAATGCCAATTTAGCATGATTTTAAAGGTGGGGCAGATTTGTGTAAATCAGGCGAAAAATATTTAAATGCTGAAACGTGCAAGTTGTACACTTCTTCTGTACACAATTTCAAAACTTTTGGCATATTACGCACCTTTCCATCAATAAACGTCGCTTAGTTATAAAAGCTCAAATATTCATGTTAAATCCATATGTTACAGTCAAATTTGGCAGAATATCGGGGGTGTCAAATATTTATGCAAATTAGGCAAAGAATATTTTAAATGTTTCACTATGCAAATTTGTCGTTTATTTTTTACAGCATTCTGAAACTTTTGACGACTTTCTACCACTAACCGTCGCTAAGTTATCAACGCTCAAACAGGTTCGGTTTTTTGGCCCACCCTGTATATTAATAACCAAACTGCGTTAAAGGGAAAGCTTATTACCACAGGCCTGCATGGTAACATATTCGAGTAACTGCAAGTGCGCAACGAACTGAAGCATCTTTGCCTCTTCAAGGCAAAAGCAACAGAGTGCTTTTCCGTTCTCGCCTGCGGACGCCCATGTTTCTGAGCAAAGCAACGATACGGCGGTGCCTACATGCTATGTGTTACATGAAACACTAAAACTAAAATTGCATGCCCTTTTGTTGTGAGCAGTTTTAGGAAGATATAAGCCGCTTTGATGGTGCTGAGTCTGCCTATAACAGAATCGCGTGCGGATTTTGGTTCTGTTTTTTATTTTACTTTTAGTTCAACATGTAGACACCGCCTAAGTCTGCAACCAAATTGTGCAGTTCTGGTTCTGTCTGTGGAATGTACAATCTGCAATTCGGACTGAGTCAAACTACCTTTATCAACTGGCTGCTGTAACGCAGACGGGGGTGTTGCCAGGCTGTGTGTAATGACGCTAATAATCAGAGCTTGATATATAGACTTAACACAGCTGCTAGGAAGTAAAACGCTGCACGCACTGCAGTGACGCAGTTTGCACTAGAAAACTGACAACCAAGCTGCCAGTTTAACCTAACACATAAACTAAAACCAGAAATATTATAAAATGGTGACCAATCTGATGCACTCCTCGCGCGCATTATTTTCTTTTGTATTCTTCTAGGTGCTTTTTCGTTTTTGTAACTTGTATTAGAAACTCGGCGTCAATTTGAGACCGGACTAATATTATATTAATGGCGACTGGCGTCGAAGTCGTTATTGGAAATCGTCTACCGTCTATCGATCGTTATGGAGATATGGCCGTTTAAAGAACGGGGAGTTCTTCCAGGAAGGCTCTTTCAGGAATAGAGGTGGGTCGTCGGTCGGTTGGTCTTCAATATAACACTGATCTCATATACTCCTCTTCGCTACTTAGGAACGTAGCGCGCGAGAAGTAAAAACTGAAACTATTTTAAACGAAACTAAAATGAGAAAAATGAAACAAAAGCTGGAATGGCTTGCCAAGTTGCTTTGCCTTGTCTTTAGCGGGTAGGTCATACTATAACAGTTTTTTTTCTTTATTTCAATATGTAATATTAATCATTGTATTGAAAATGTACCCGACTGCTTATTTAAGCTTTCAATCCAGTCCATTTTCCTCTCTTCCTGTATTAAGCAAAGCTCCTTCAACTATGCCTTTTCGTCAACTTTAAAATATAAAACAACCAATAACGGAGACAAAAGACAGAAATAGAAAAAAAATAAACGAAGACTAAAAACAGCAAGGGAGAGAGAACGGAAACAAGATGCACTAAATCATCGACTGCAGCTGTACATCAAGCTTGTGTTAGAATCGCGACGTTGTCGTCTCGAGCTGCTCGAGATCAAAGTCAGCAGCTACTTGTATCTGAGGCGGCGGTACGTGATGTTCCTCCAGTATCACTGGCGTGCCGCCGGCGCCGCCGGCGCCGCCACTGCCTCGACCAGCGGGGCGCGCCGCGGCCGGTACTATGCTGACCGGGATGACGCCGTCTACGCAAGACGGTCGACGGAACGACTTGGCTCCGGGTGTCGACGGGGGCGAGTTGACCGGCGAGATTGTAATGAGCAGAGGCGCCGAACCACTTAGCTGTGACGATCCCGCCAGTCCCTCGTCCAGAGACTTGCCGGTCGTGCGGTTGCTGTCTCTGTTCTTCTTGCTCCCGCCACGTTTGAGACTCAGATGTCGTTGTAGCCAGCTACCTCGCGATGACTTGGAGCTCTCGCCGCTGCTGCTGCTGCCCCGACCCGCCGCCAAGTCCGGCTCGCTCGTCCATTTATCCTACACAGCCACGGCCAGCCATGCTACAGTTTGTTTGTATCATCACAATACTCTTGTACTGCTATAGTAGGCTATATTGTGTCGCTGCACTCGTAAACCAGTGGGTAGATTTTTTCAGCAATGTAAAGTAATTCAGTGCCATAGTTAATTATTTTTAAAAAAACTATAGTAAACGTGTTGATCAGAAATAAATAAAACGGCTGGAAAAAATTCAGGTCATTAACGTTATAAGCCAAAAATTTTCATACAGCATGACTTCATTTGCATTGCCGAAAGAATCGACTGCACATTGTTTAATAGACGTCGATCGACAGCATTTAGACAAGCTGAGACATTTGACACATTTCCAAGCATTATTTTAAATTTTACTATCCGTGGAGTACACAATCTTATCTAGATTGTCCCCTATCCAAAAATCTACCAGTTTGAAAATTTCGTAGAAACTTATCAACAAATCGTGCCGGTGGGTTTTCACACAGACAGACAGACAGCGCAAGAACGTAAATTGACGTACTTTGGACAGATGAAGGAACGTCTTTTTGAGGAAGTATTTGGTGCTGCGGATGTACTTGGCTATGGCGTCGGCGGAGTTGTGACAGCCGCAAAATCTCGCCCATTCCTCAGCGCACAGACATCTGCCGTAGTCGCGTCGACTTGGGTCGGCACCTGCACAGTGCAACACAAGCCGGTGCACTTTAACGATGAACAATGCCGCTCCTCTTCGAAGAGTAAGCGGGGTGTTGATATCTCTGTTTCTTTTTGTCTCTCTCTCTCTGTCTGGCCAATGGCGTCGTGACGGGAAGGCAGAGGTTGCCCCTTGCCTTAATTTTAGTCTGTCTTCTTGTCGGAACTTTTTTCCAAAAAGCACAAAAGAAGCTATGGCTTAAAATTTTTCACTTTGGATAAATTTGTGGGCAAAATTACAATTTTGCGCATCCATAGTCTTCTCTGTCCTGAATTTGCAACCGTTTGGAGAAAAAGTGTCGTCATCCGCGAGCGAAATGCTGCGTCGAGCGAAAAGCAAAACTATTCACTCACTCTCAATAACTGAAAAGCGAAATATTTTATGAGCGGAAGTGAGGACAGACGACGATAAATCAACAGAGCTGGGTGACGAAATGTATTAGCTGGCCGGCCTACTGACCATCTATTCTCAACCTTTTGTTCCGCCCCATAATTTGTACAGTACCCGTCATCACAGATCGTCAGCCGCATCCGACTGTCTACCGTCAACGACCGAGCCTTTTCGGTCACCTCCGAACTCTCCATGGCTGTCTTCCAGTCCATCAGAAGACCCAATAATTATTATTCTCTGTCTATTACCCCGCCTCCTAGTTTGTGCAGTGCCCGCGCAGTGAGTGACGCTTGGTTGCTTTAAACCCTGTAGTTTGTTACTTACTTACTACTGGCCGGCCTACTGACTGGGACGTGTGAGGCAACGACTACCGAGTACCGACGGCCGTCGTCAATATTTAACAGACACACAATGACCACAAATCTGCGTCAGTCCATCGCGACCTCAACACCGCAACCATGGAAACGGCGATTTTCCACCGCAGAAACGACGAGTGATTTAATTACGCTAATAGATTGCCGTTAGTCGCCGGAACGACTAGTAGCCGGAACTGCGGTACCAGAGCCAACGTGTAGAGGTTATAGATCAGCGTAAACAATGCGTCGCCGCAGACGGAACAGTTTAAAGTTTAATCATTCTGCAGCAAAAAAAATCATCCGGACACGTGCTAATTTTTCAGCGCGGTGCGCGGATTCCTTGATTACTGCCGCAAACGTGCGTGTCGAAACTTCAGGTCAAAATTTACGTTTGAGGTCGAACCAACGGAATCCCTGTCTGCTGTTTTTCTGCATTAATTTTTCACTTTCAAAGAGAACAGGCGCTAAGATCTCCCTAAATACGCTACTGCCATCGCTGACCGGGTACGACTTACGTTCACCAAACTAACAAACATGTAGACCCACTCAGCAATGTCCGTCTAGTGCCATGCCGTTGTTATCATTGCAGTAATCATTACCGGCGAAGAGCAGCAGCTTGGCGCATCGTGTGCGTCCTTGTATAGCGGCCTTCATGAGCGCCGTGAAACCGAGCTTGTTGCATTGGTCGATGTGCACGTGTCGGAAATGCCGCAGGAGAAAATTCACCGCGTCATCGTGTCCTGGAAAAGCACATCGAGAACATATAGTCAGCATTTGTGATGGCATACATGGTGGGCCAAAAAATGGCACAAAAGTTTTAAATACCACTAACTTCATCAAATATTAACCGATTTTCAAAATTCGTTCACTGTTAAAATCAACAGAAAATTTGTAGTAGGCCTAACATTAACACCAAATATTTCACCACGTCTCATAGGTGTCGTTACACTACCTTGTGAAATGTCAGACATCTCACTCAAGCCGGCAACGACAATGACCAATTGCATGATCAACGTTCATTGAGCCTGACATGTGGCTTCCAAACAGCCCGAACTTAAATCTTGTTGATTATGCTGTTTGGGGGAGCTCTTTCATAGATGGTTTATCAATGTTGACAATAATTCACGACAATTCTGGAGCTCCGAATGGGGCAAACTGTTGCAGCGTTTGGTTAATCGCGCCAATGGTCTGTGGCGTCGCCAGCTCGAGGGCATCGTCCAGCAGCAAGGTAGACACAATAAAAATTTGATGTGATAACCGCGAGATGTTCCAGTTACTTTGGACAATAATTGAGGCAATAAACGTATTGTTTTGTTGTTAGTTTTTAGAATATGTTGTTACAGATATCGCCTTGTATTCAATTCTTGCTTTAAAGACACTGATATTTCACTAGGTAGTGTAGCGACACACTTGAGGTGTGGTAGAATTTTTAGTAATAGTG
>Ga0209454_1004905_pt1 | contig 10136 bp, 1 predicted proteins | sample WorMetHERISLAND1_2_FD_187400 | JGI IMG/M metagenome (GOLD analysis project Ga0209454, IMG submission 187400) | Marine gutless worms symbiont microbial communities from Max Planck institute for Marine Microbiology, Germany - Olavius geniculatus... | ecosystem: Host-associated > Annelida >... | reverse complement strand
GCTGCGTGAAATAAACGTGATTGATTGCTTGACGATTCTTTGATTTGTTGAGTGATAGTCTTTTTGTCGTTGTTGTTATCCGAAGAAGGTGATGGGCTGATAGGACCTCTAGCTCGTTAGAGCAGTCGTCTGTTTTTTTAAGCGCGACAGGGTGTTCGCGTGTCTTAGCCATTGTCGAGGCGTCCGTCTGTCTGTCCGTCCGTCCGTCTGTTACACTTCAATACTATGTCAACAAAACGCAAGCTAGAATTGCGAATTTTTTTTACCATGGACTACCACGAAGACTCTATTTTTCGGATCCATAAAGCTTTTCCCGAAATTCGAAAGGGTCACCCCGATCGAGGGCGTTAAATGAGAGGCGGGTACAAAAATTGGTCATTTTTTGAGCCAATAAGTCGCCGTATCTCAGACACGGTGCGACATAAGGCCTAGGTTACTATTAACCACTAATAGGAAGGTTTTTAGTTATTTTTCCGCGATTTTGGGCTGCAACACACATTTTAAGAGTAAATTGCGCCGAAGTGGCTTGAGATAGATTAAGACAACCTGCACATAGAATTTTCAGCATTAAACGTAAATTTCAGCAATTTAAGTCCCGACCTCCTAGGTTCAAGGCGGCCTCCACACTTGAGCGTCAAAGAGGGGTACCCTCATAAAAAGTAGTTATTTTACCGCTGTTGGCTCGTCTAGCGTTTGCAGATAGACATAGACTTGTTGCTTACCGTAACAGTAACTGCTGACAAGCTTTTAATGGTTCAACATTAATGACCTTAAACGACATTGAACCCTTAAAATAGGGAGTTTTAGTGATTTTTCTGCAATTTTCGGCTGCAGCACACACTTCAACAGTAAACTGCAACGAAATGGATGGAGATAGACCAAGACAACCTGCGAACAAGAATTGCTATAAGCTGCCGTGCGTCTCATGAGCTTTGCTCAAATTACTTGTTTTTATAAACGCGCTATCTGTAAGAATATCACGTCTATAATTACCGGTATGTCAGGCATGCACACAAGTTTAAATTATTCTGTTTACCGCCTAATAAAACTTATAGGCCTACTAAATACGTACAGGGTGGGCCAAAAAATGACCCAACTTGTTTTTGTCAAAACGTCGTCAAATCTTCACAAACTCTGCTACTGTTTGGCACACGGATAGCCAAGACAATAAAATTATGTAAAATATACTCATTGTCCACCTCACCTAATTTATGTTAACGCACTACCGTGTGAAACACAGATGCTCCAAATTGTTGCAAAATGCTAAGTTGTTGTGTAAGAGTTCAAACAAACATAATTTAGCACACATTAAACTAAAATGTGATTTTATTTAGCAGAATTAAAAGTTTGTGTAACAACTTACTTCCAAATTATTAGAATTTATGCCTTAAGCGTACACAATGATTTAGCCGTGACGCCACGGCTGATAGCGGCATTAACGATCAATTGATCAATATCACAGCACTCATGGATTAGATGTGTTTTAGCTTATAAGTCAGCTATTTTGTTGTGTGCTATTTTTGGCGCAAAACATTTAATACCACCAAATTACCAAATTATTAAATCACGTGGCACTCTCTGTTGAATTGATAATGAAACGGTGAGCAATCTGATACTAATAATAATATAATAATAATAATCTGACTTGTAAAGCGCCAGTATGTGCTAAAAAAGACTTCAGCCACGTAATGTAACAATTTGGAGCATCTCTGTTTCACAAGGTAGTGCGTTGACATAAATTAGGTGAGATGGGCACTAAGTGTACCTACACAATTCTATAGTCTTCGCTACCTGTGTGCCAAAAATTAGCAAATTTGGTGCAGATTTGATGCAGTTCTCACAAAAAAACAAGTTGGGTCATTTTTTGGGTCACCCTTCAATTGATACATTCCTGTCAAACTCGCAGTTGATGTAGGCCTATACAAAACTTTTATTTAACACGTTGCTGTTTTTGTAATTAAATAGTGGTAGTATAGTACTATAATGACAGGCCGAATTGTAAAAGGAATCAAAAGGTGTGTAGCTTTTCACAGAAAACCCATCACTTAACCCAAGCTATCCAAAAACTGTTAGTTATAGCAATGCGTACGAATCTACACTGTGTCTCCAAAACATCCCCGACATTTTCGATTGTAACTTCAAGAAAGGTTATCAGATTCTAATAATTTCTGGTGTGAATATTCCTGACACAACTTGTCATCAAATGACTGTTTAGCTTCCCACCTCAAGCAATGTTTGCTTCTGCACTACCGAGGGAATCCAGACCAAGCGAAATATACGTTGAAATACGCAAAAACGTGCAAAAACATTTTCAACATAAATCGATCACAACTTAAAGAAACATCATCAGATTCTAATAATTTTCGGTTTTAATATTTATGACACCACTGGCTATTGAATGTTTGTTTAAGTTCCCACCTCATCCAACTTCTGCTCTTGCACTATCTGGGGAAATCCGACCAAGCAAATCATGTGTTAAAATGAATAAAAGAAAATTCAATAAATTTTATCTATCCAGATCTCTGGTCTCCAACAGCCAGTCGATTACAAGGTTTGACTATCATAAAGCAGTGTGTTTACCAGAAGACGTTCAAAAATGTTTATGAATTTAAGAAGTGACAAGTGAAATCTGGATTAGTCTGATGCAGAACATTATCGATAGGCATACTGCTGTCAATGAATGTGGAAAGCGTCTCCATGCCTGTGTTCGCACAATGCGCCCATATTTCAAGCAATCAATTTTGCTGTAAGCAGTTGAAAAAAAACAATTGGATAAAATGTCAGCCAAAATGTTAAAAAAATTAACTAAATGTTTTTGTGCGTTATTTAGATTAAGCAATAATACTGCATTGGGTAAAGAAGCAATATTTCGTTGGTTCTGGTTTCCCCAGGTAGTGCACAAACAGACTTTGGATGAGGTGGGAAATTAACATTTGTTTAATGGCAAGTTGTCTCAGAAATATTCATACCAAAAATTATTAAAATCTGATAATCCTTCTTCAAGTTACAATCGAAAATGTTCGGGATATTTTTTGAGACACAGTCTACGGTACAACCGTTTACACCTGAGATAACCTAACGGTCTAAGTTTAACCTGTAACATTTGGCATCCCTTCGTAAACCTACTTCAGTTCATTTCGACATTAGTGACTACAAGCAAACGGTAGGGCCTACATATTAATGTCAATTTTTATAACTGACCAACATACGAAAACTTGCAATTGCAAATCGTAAAACACTGTCACCTCTGAAGCTGCGTCTCGATACTTTTCGTCAATAAGCCTGATGTCTGTTGACGGTTTTCAGTTTGTGTAAATTTAAAGGCAATCGCTATAACGTTAACCACTTTGTATAAAGCCAAAAACTGCGGGGACCGGTAACGACTAGCGTCTGAGTATAAACAGCCTGAAAATGCCCGAAAAAAACTGCGGTGATATAAGCTTACAGCTATAGGGTGTGTTAAAAACACAAGCTGCTCGTATCAATCGGAAGATGAACGCGTTGACGTACCATTCTTAACACGCTTAACGTACACAACACGATAATGCTATGGCAATGCAACAAATAAATACCCGGGAAAATCAGAAGCTTGTATAGGCATGTTTCACCTCAAAAGGCTGAAATTCATCCGCAACCTAAAAATGGCAATTAGGCATAGAGGCTTACTGGTAAAATCGATTTAATTATCTCAATTCGCGTAGCATAATGCAAGTTAACGTGTCTAATTAGTTTATCTGCCTTTTCGCCTAGAAGTGTCGCCTTTTGACTTCCCAGTGTTTGTGAAAAAACTGGATATCAACTCGGTAACGGTCGGCCACAGGTCGGCGCCGTGATCGACGGCTTTTTCATCGTGTTTTTCATCAGCCTGCTGCTCGCCGTCTTCTTCGTCTTCTTCTAGAATCGACTTCTTGAAGCTGTCGAAGACGCTCGTAAACACGCTGACGTCGTCGTCATGACGACTCGGTCGAGTCGATTCGTCGTCAGTCTCGTCGCTGACGAGACTCATCGACTTCACCGCTGTCGAAAATATCCCGAAGAACATCGTGTTCTGCTGTTCCTCTCTTTCCTGTTGCTGACGGGACCGGCTGATCAGAACAGCCAAGTTCTGTTCACCGTCGAACTTAAACTTTGGCCCGTTGACGAGCCGCAGGGCGATTGGTTGCACTTCGGTGTCCATGTCGAGGTGATCGGGAATGCAATCGTTGTCATCGTCGTCGTCTCGGTAATCCGGTATTCCGTCTCCGTCCGCGTCTGACACCATGTCGATGTCGATTCCGATATGAATAAGATTATCGGCGAGAAAAACCGGTTCGATTTTTGGGGCGAAACTCTCGTTAAAAACCGGAACCGATTTCAGTTCGTCATCTGGCGGTTCCGCGATATCAACGGACTGCAGCAACTGACTGTCGTCGGTCGGCTGCTCATTTTCGACGTATATCTCATAGTATTTAAACATATCGCTCTCGGATTGCACTCCAGTGTCTTCGAGATAATCAGCAATTCCATCTCCATCGTCATCGTCGTCAAGGTAATCCGGAATCCCATCATTATCATCATCATCATCCTCATAATCCGGTATACCATCACCGTCAGAATCTTTCAGCAGATCCACGTCTTCATCCACATCCGGAACTGACTGTATCTCGTCGAAGACGTCGTAGGTCGCTTCCGGGTAAGCTGATGTTGGTTTTTCTGCTGCAAAGTATTGGTCAAATACTGGCACATCTTCCGCGCCCTCTTCCAGAATATCCAGAATACTATCTACGTCATCGTCGTCGTCCAGATAGTCCGGAATTCCATCGTTGTCATCGTCTTCGTCAATAGAATCTGGTATGCCATCACCATCAGTGTCTTTTTCAGGCGATTCTAAGGGCATTTCTGACGCCGCCGTAGCTTCTTCAGGCAAACTGATAGATGACGCTTCTTCTTCCAGAAAGTCCAGAATTCCATCTCCATCGTCGTCGTCATCCAAATAATCCGGTATTCCGTCGTTATCGTCATCTTCATCTATAGAATCCGGTATGCCATCACCATCGGTGTCTCTTTCCGGTGTTTCAAAACTTTCTTCTGCAGATGTTGTTTCTTTGAACTCTTCTTCTAGGAAATCTAGAATTCCATCTCCATCGTCGTCGTCGTCGAGATAGTCTGGAATGCCGTCGTTGTCGTCGTCTTCGTCGATAGAATCCGGTATGCCGTCTCCATCCGTATCTTTCTCTTGTGTTGTCGAGATCTCTGCTTTTTCGCTGACCTCCTGAGTAGTTTCTGATTTTTCCAGAAAATACGGGATCCCATCGCCGTCGACGTCATCGTCCAGATAGTCTGGATTTCCATCGTTGTCATCATCGTCATCGAGCGAGTTTGGAATACCATCATTGTCTGAGTCTTTATCTGGATAAGCAACGTCGAGCTTCAGCTGTTCCTTATACACTGGGGCTTCGGAAAAAATCATAAACTGATCGTAGTCAGCACCTTCAGCAGGTTCAACTTCCAGAAAATCAAGAATTCCATCGCCGTCCTCGTCATCATCCAAATAGTCTGGAATGCCGTCGTTGTCGTCATCCTCGTCAATAGAATCAGGTATACCATCACCGTCTGTGTCTTTTTCTGGCACTTCATGTAGTTGCTTTGCCGCTCTGGCTTTCTGGTAATCTTCTTCTAAAAAATCTAAAATTCCATCTCCATCATCGTCGTCGTCCAGATAATCCGGTATTCCATCGTTGTCGTCGTCTTCATCAATAGAATCTGGTATGCCATCGCCGTCTGAATCCTTTTCCGGTTCTTTCAAATATACTTCTACTGTCGCTTGTGCCTGCAAATGCGCTGTTGTGTCGTAATCGTCTTTTAAAAAATCTAAAATTCCATCATAATTGTCGTCGTCGTCCATATAATCTGGTATTCCATCGTTATCATCGTCTTCATCTATCGAATCAGGTATACTATCACCGTCTGTGTCTTTTTCTGGCATTTCAGCAGGTTTTTCTGTCTCCAAAGCTTTCTGAAACAATTTATCAGTTGCTTCTTCTTTTCTCAAAAAGTCCAAGAAATCACTACCGTCAGCATTTGTGTCTTTTTCAGGCGCTTCATGTGGTTGCTCTGCCGCTGCGGCTTTTTTAAAGTCTTCTTCTAAGAAGTCTATAATTCCATCTCCGTCAGCGTCGTCATCCAAATAGTCCGGTATTCCATCGTTGTCATCGTCTTCATCTATAGAATCTGGCACGCCATCACCGTCTGAATCTTTTTCCGGCATTTCTGTAGGTTTCTGTAGTTCCGCAGCTTTCTGAAACTCATCAAATTTTGCTTCTTCTTCCAGGAAATCCAGTATTCCATCTCCGTCATCATCGTCGTCTAGATAATCCGGTATGCCATCATTATCGTCATCTTCGTCGACAGAATCTGGTATGCCGTCGCCGTCGGAGTCTTCCTCGAGCGTTTCGTAAGGCTGCTCTGCACCTGTTGTTTGCTGAAACTCTTCTTTGCGTAATTCCACTTCAGCTTCTTCCTCTAAGAAGTCTAAAATTCCATCTCCGTCAGTGTCGTCGTCCAGATAATCCGGTATTCCATCATTATCATCGTCTTCATCTATGGAATCTGGTATACCATCACCGTCGGTGTCTTTCTCTGGCGTTTCTGAATGTACTTTAATCTTTACTTCTTTCTGAAACAATTCGTCGGCTGCTTCTTCATTTCCTAAAAAGTCCAAGATATCAATATCTTCACCGTCTATATCTTTTTCTGGCGCTTCATGTGGTTGCTCTGCCGCTGCGCTTTCTTGAAAGTCTTCTTCAGGAAAATCTAAAATTCCATCTCCATCGTCGTCGTCATCCAAATAATCCGGTATTGCGTCGTTATCGTCATCTTCATCTATAGAATCCGGTATGCCATCACCATCGATGTCTTTTTCCGGTGTTTCAAAACTTTCTTCTGCAGATGTTGTTTCTTTGAACTCTTCTTCTAGAAAATCTAGAATTCCATCTCCATCGTCGTCGTCGTCGAGATAGTCTGGAATGCCGTCGTTGTCGTCGTCTTCGTCAATAGAATCTGGTATGCCATCACCATCAGTGTCTTTTTCAGGCGCTTCTAAGGGCATTTCTGACGCCGCTGTAGCTTCTTCAGGCAAACTGATAGATGACGCTTCTTCTTCCAGAAAGTCCAGAATTCCATCTCCATCGTCGTCGTCATCCAAATAATCCGGTATTCCGTCGTTATCATCATCTTCATCTATAGAATCCGGTATGCCATCACCATCGGTGTCTTTGTCCGGTACTTCGAAACTTTCTTCTGCAGATGTTGTTTCTTTGAACTCTTCTTCTAGGAAATCTAGAATTCCATCTCCATCGTCGTCGTCGTCTAGATAGTCTGGAATGCCGTCGTTGTCGTCGTCTTCGTCGATAGAATCCGGTACGCCGTCTCCATCCGTATCTTTCTCTTGTGTTGTCGAGATCTCGGCTTTTTCACTGACTTCGTGAGTAGTCTCTGATTCTTCCTGAAAATCCGGGATGCCATCGCCGTCGACGTTATCGTCCAGATAGTCTGGAATTCCATCGTTGTCATCATCGTCATCCAGCGAGTCTGGAATACCATCATTGTCTGAGTCTTTATCTGGATAAGCAACGTCGAGCTTCAGCTGTTCCTTATACACTGGGGCCTCGGATAAAATCATAAACTGATCGTAGTCAGCACCTTCAGCAGGTTCAACTTCCAGAAAATCAAGAATTCCATCGCCGTCGTCGTCATCATCCAAATAGTCTGGAATGCCGTCGTTGTCGTCATCTTCGTCAATAGAATCAGGTATACCATCACCGTCTGTGTCTTTTTCTGGCGCTTCATGTTGTTGCTCTGCTGCTGTGGCTTTTTGAAAGTCTTCTTCTAAAAAGTCTAAAATTCCATCTCCATCATCGTCGTCGTCCAGATAATCCGGTATGCCGTCATTATCGTCATCTTCGTCGATAGAATCTGGTATGCCGTCGCCGTCGGTGTCTTTCTCTGGTGCTTTTTCAAATTCATCTGCTTTTTGAAACATATCAAAAGCTTTCTCCTCTTTCTCCACAAAATCTAAAATATTATCTCTATCAGCGTCATCATCCAAGTAGGCTAGTATGCCGTCTTTGTCATCGTCGTCGTCTATAAAATTATGTATGCCATCGCAGTCGCTGTCTTTCTCTGGCGCTTCAGTAGGTTTACTTGCAGCGGCTTCCACTTGAAACTTATCTTCCAAAAAGTCTAATATTCCATCTCCATCATCATCGTCATCGAGATAGTCGGGAATGCCATCGTTATCATCATCTTCATCAATAGAATCTGGTATGCCATCACCATCAGTATCTTTTTCCGGTATTTCAGACGGTTCTGTTACAAATGCCTCTTTTTGAAACGGTTCGTGACTTGCTTCTGATTCTTCTAAGAAATCTAAAATACCGTCTCCATCGTCGTCGTAGTCTAAGTAGTCCGGTATTCCGTCGTTGTCGTCGTCGTCGTCGATAGAATCAGGTATACCATCGCCATCGGTGTCTTTCTCTGGCACCTCGTAGGCTGCCGTTACGTGAATCTCGTCGCTTCTTTCTTCTTTCTGTGTTTCTTCTGCATCATCATCATCGCCATAGAGGTAGTCAGATATACCATCATTATCGTCGACCTCATCAACAAAGTCTGGTATGTCGTCACCAGCTGTATCTTTCTTTGTAACTTCGTCTGCATCTGACCTTTCCTGGAACTCTTCTTCCAGAAAATCCAGAATTCCATCTCCATCGTCATCGTCGTCCAAGTAGTCAGGAATTCCATCGTTATCATCGTCTTCGTCGATAGAATCCGGTATGCCATCGCCATCAGTGTCTTTCTCTGGCGCTTCTACAAATTCTTCAGGTTTTCTACCTTTCTGCAAAAATTTGTCAGCTTCCCCTTCGTCTTCCAAAAAATCTAGTATTCCATCTCCATCGTCGTCGTCATCCAGATAATCCGGTATTCCGTCGTTATCGTCGTCTTCATCTATAGAATCTGATATGCCGTCACCATCAGAGTCTTTTTCAGGCACTTCGTCAGCACTCGCCCGTGTTGCCTTGTCCGTGTGTACTGCAGCGTCGAATGTAAAAGAAAACTGACTGTAATCCGGTTTAACTTCGTCAGTGTCGCTCTCCATAAAATCAGGAATTCCATTGCCGTCGTCGTCGTCATCTAAATAGTCTGGTATACCATCATTATCATCATCTTCGTCAATAGAATCAGGTATGCCGTCACCGTCGGTGTCTTTTTCAGGCACTTCTGAAGGTTCTTTAGGTTCAACGGCTTTGAACTCTTCTTCCAAAAAGTCCAGAATACCATCCCCGTCGTCGTCATCGTCAAGATAATCCGGTATTCCATCGTTGTCGTCATCTTCGTCTATAGAGTCGGGTATACCATCACCGTCGGAGTCTTTTTCTGCCACAGTTTCAAATCTATCGTGTTGTGCGTGCTCCTGAAGTTGCGCGTCTTCCAGAATATCCAGAATGCCGTTTCCGTCGTCGTCTTTATCTAGTTCGTCCGGTATTCCGTCTCGGTCGCTATCAGTTTTATCATCAGTTTCAGCGTCCCAGATGCTACCAACGCGCTTGCTGACATTGCTGTCATCTTCAAGAAAGTCACGAATACCGTCCCCGTCATCGAGGTCGTCGTCGCCCATGTAGTCTGGTATGCCATCACCGTCTGTGTCGACGTGCTCAGACACTTCGGGTCTTTTGTCGGTGGCAGCTAGATGTTGTTCGGAAACTATCGGTCGTGTGTAGAAGCTGTTGGCGTCATCGGAGAGTTCTTCGCTGGCGCCGCTGTGGAACGACGGCCCGAAGCCGACGCTCGAGCCGGTGAAGTAGTCTTTGAGAAAGTCGTCGTCGTCGTCGTAGTCGTCGTCGGCGACTGACATCAGTTTTCTTGAGCATGCTTGACACGCCGCCTGTCAACACGCAGTCCGCTGCATGCAGCAACGATTAGACATTCACCGCCAGCCTACGAGAACAGACCAACAGTGCTGTCGGCCTAATAAAGCGCCGAATGAGGCCTGAAAAAAATTCATAAGCTTCCAGTTCTGGTCATGCGCAAAAGTAGAAACAAGGAATATTTAAAAAATTAATACTTTTATCAGTGGCGTCATTTCACTAAATCCTTGGGGG
>Ga0209454_1004902_pt1 | contig 10140 bp, 5 predicted proteins | sample WorMetHERISLAND1_2_FD_187400 | JGI IMG/M metagenome (GOLD analysis project Ga0209454, IMG submission 187400) | Marine gutless worms symbiont microbial communities from Max Planck institute for Marine Microbiology, Germany - Olavius geniculatus... | ecosystem: Host-associated > Annelida >... | reverse complement strand
ATGGTTACCGTTTTCTGGTATTTATAATGTTATTATTATTCCCGACATAACGCAGTGTTGTGTGATCTACTGAACAAGTAGGCCTATTGATCACCTGTTGGTTCACACAAACCATCAACTCCATTAGCCTATTTGAGACATAATTATGCCAGAATAATAGCGGTGACTAGAAGCGATCGAAGATCTCATACTTCCGCTGAGATTGGTGCTGTCACTTGGCAAGGCGAACACAACAGAGTATTAATGCACGTTCTACTTTTCGTGGTAAAAATATAGAATGATGCACAGTTCACGGAAGAATCGCCATTAAAATCTAGCCCTCGTAATTCTTGAACCATGCCCAACTGCTGCAATGAATTTCACCAAAATATGTACCAGGTGGTCTAAAAAACGGACCCTCTGATCTGATTTTGTGATAACTTTTGCAAGAAACCCATAACGCATAAAAGTAGAATTACTCCAGACACCTCAGCATTATTCTCTTATTATGTAATCACCTTAGCTAGCAGTTTTGACGAGAACGAGACCATTAAATCTGGTCCCGCGGCTACGTTGGTCTCAAGAACTTAACATCTCTGAATCCGATTATGATATCGTCCCGTGCTCGCCGGTGAAACATGGTCAGCGGTTACGAGCACATATCCAGCGTCAGCTGCGTTACGGACGAAAAAATGTTCGTCGAAGCAGAAAGTTGTAATTTTCCGACAGACTAATGCAAATTTCCATCGGAGGAAATTGCAGGTGCTCAAAAAATTAATTTTGCGCCCAAATTCTGCCGAAACGGAGAATATTCCAGAGTTCAAACACTAGTTTTGCATTATTGGAAGAAAACTGACCGACAAGAAAAAATTTTCCGACGGGCTGAAATTTAGGGTAAAGGGCAATTCACTTCCTGTCACTGCGTCCAGGATTGAGGCGCCGACTAGTCTATAGAACGACGACTTGCATTAAAATTGAATCTACAGCGCGAAATGCAACAAGAAATTTGAGCTAATGCTCACGAGACGCGCGAAAGCCTATAACAGTTCCGGTTCACGCCAAGTTAATATACAAATACCAAATTCTCTATCTGTTTTGCATAACGATAGTAGCTTGGCGCCACCTTGTGAATGATATAGACTTGTGTCGCAGCCCGATATCGCCAAAAAATCTATAAAACCCCCTATTTTGGCGTTCAAGGTCATTGAATTCGGCGCCAATCGAGAACCAGTGTACGACTTCCTATTAATGATTATTAGTAACCTAGGCCCTATCTTGCACCGTTACTGAGATACAGCGACCTATTGGCCACAAATCGCAAATTTTGCCCACGCCCCTCTCATTTAGCGCTTTCGTTCGGGGTGACCCCCTTTGAATTCATGGAAAAGTTCCTGAAACTAGAGTCTTCCAGGCACCCGACGGTGAAGATTTGGTGATCCTAGCTTGCACCGTTTTTGACTGATCCACCCGTGTGACAGACGAACAGACAGACAGAATTGCAATGGCCAAGACGCGCTGAAAGCAGTAGCTGCTTTCACGCGTAAAAATCGTGGATCATTCTGCGGTTGCAAAAACTTTCAGCATCAAGCGTTTGGGGAAGGGTATCGACCCTACATGTACATACTTTTGACCGTGAGAGCGATTACCCCTCCCCCACAGATATCTCATCGAGTCGAGATGGGTCCTATGCGTTCATTTCATGATTGATGATCGAGAGAACAGGACGTCATGCCGGCCAGCGACCGGTTTCATGCATTTTTCATAGTCATCGCTGTTTCCGTCGGGTCGGTACAAATTGCTCGTTCTGTTGTCTTCGCAAGGTGATGAGGCCGATGCTGGTGCATCACGCCATGATGTCTCTTAGAGTAATGAAAGTGTGTAATAAACGCAGTTTGTGTAGGCCTACGCAGATAATGCACTGCTGGAGTGTAGGCGCGTCGCAGTACGAGCTTATATCACTCCAGACAGTGTTGTATTCGTATTTAAACAAGGCATAGATTATCTAGTCTACACCGTCGTTTTGCTTTATGACACATGACTGTAGCTGAAAATTGAGGGGAGCAGTGCCACCAGCTAAGTGTGGTTTAAATGTAAAGACAAGCTAATAGCTTAGAATGAGCTGTCGCTGACGACAATAGAAATGAATGAATAAATAAATAAATAAATAAGCAGGATCGCAGATTATAGATAGTCTAGGCCTATAAAACACGACGGTCGACAACGCAAGCGTTAAATGAACTCCGATGTTTGCTAATTTAGATCCGTCAGTGGGTTGATCGGTCGTTGCAGTGAGACAGGGCATGTATAAAGTGCAAACCGCGAAATGCAAAAGCGTGAAATCTGTCCTAGAGTAGCCTAAAGTACAAAAGTGAACTTGCAAAAACTGCAGTGCGAAGACGTGTATATAAAAGGCGAATAAGAAAAGTTATCTCCTGGAACCATTTCGCATTTTCTGTTTCGCCTTATATGCGTACGCAATATATACGCTATAATGCGATGCAAAATTCGCATTTTGTTTCGCACTTTACAGTTGGATATATTTCGCGCTTTCGCATTTCGCAGTTAGCAGCGAACGAGGCAGCAAGCAGCAGCTGGCTGCTGCTCGTCAGATAACACGGAGCTATAAATAATTATTTCCACTTCCTTGGTCAGAAAGGTGCGTTGCATCCAAGAATTGCGAAAATTTTACTAAAAACCCCTTTTGAAAGGTTCAAGGTCGTTCAAGATCATCGATGTTGATAAATCTAAAAAGCCTGTCACCAGTGCTTGTTATGATAAGCAATTGTGTACCATATCTGCAACCGTTTTCACGCTAAAAGAGCCAATACGGTCAAAATAACGTATTTTAGAAGGGGTACTCACTCATCTTTGACGCTCTCGTTCGAGGGGAACTTCCGGACCCAGGAGCACGAAATTTTGTCACGAAAAACTAGAGACCTTGGGGCAGCCCAGGTGAAGATTTTGTGATTTTAGCCTGCACCGTTTTGATACAGTGCCAGGGTGCGACGGACAGACGAACAGACAAACGGACAGACGGAAGCCTAAACGATGGCATTCTGCTGTCGCCCGTGAAAATCGGAACAGCCTATAAGAAGTCGCCCGCACCCTATCCGATAGTACCATCGCCGATACCTTACGACTTACCGTTTAGCCACAATACATCCGTGACAGACAGACGACAGCACTGCTAAAAACCGGTTATAGGCTATAGCATGCACGTCCCACATTTCGAAATCGCATTTGGCCGTGATTGCATGTAAAACTAGAAAAGCACTCGGACAGCGCAAATTTCTGCCAAGCATATTGATTCGACACAACATTGTAGTCTCATTTAAAGCAATGCAAAATTTCAAAGTGATCCAGAATCCAGGATTCCTTTTGGATCACCGCCAAAATTGAATCACTTGTAGTTTTTGCCATTCTCGACATTCCCTGAATATTGCAGAAAGATCCTTCCATAACTTTTTGAGTTATCTTGCTAACACACAGACAAACAAACTCTGGCAAAAACATAACCTCTTTGGCGGAGGTAATAAAACGTAAAGCATGCAGGCCTGTCGAGAGCCAGAGCGGGGCCCGGGGAAACATTTTGGCGGAGCCCCCAAACATTTTCACGGGGCCCCTCTGGGTAGAAAATTTTTGAATTTTTCTTTTCAAAATGGTACATTCTGGCGTACTTTATATTTCTGGTCGACGCTGGGCCTCCCAAACGTCGCGGGGCCCGGCGGGGTAGCTAACCCCCTACCCCATCCTCTCGACGGGCCTGAAAGCATGCGCAAAACATTGTCCAAATGTTTCGTGGTTTTCCACTATGTCGTGCTTGCAGTGCGTCGAAATTTGCCTCGACATTATTTTGTCTAGAATGAATTACGAAGCACGTCTGCCGTAGGTCTGTGCACGCAGGTACACAGCCGCGTGTACCGTATAGCTGTGTTCTATGTGTTCTGTGCTAGCCTTCTACTGGCGCCGAATAATAGTATGCTTCCTGGCAGCCAGACGTCGTAAAAAGCTTTTATAAAAAAGTTTATCCGGCATCGACCGAACGTACGTGATGACATGACAGTAGCGTCGATCTCTTGGGGGCGACAGGAGGGGGCGATCCCCCAGTAAAATAGCCAATGTAATGTAAGTCCATGTCAATTTGCTTTCAGATAAATAACCCCCCTCCAAAAAAATGGTTTGACGACAGCAACAAAATATCTGACGCGTTAACGGTATTTTTTGGTTCCTCGCAGTGCGGTTTATATTGTATTATACGCTACAGGACCGGTGTCGTGAGAAATTTGTCGCACCTGAAAAATTCTTCCCACCTCCATATTGTCATAATGTAACTAACGCTAACCCTAACCTTAACTCTAACCCTAAATTTAACCCTATCCTTAATCTTAACCCTAATCCGTACTGCTGGGTGTGCGAATAATTTTCCGGTGCGACGAATTTTCCACCACACCGGGCGTGATGTGATGAATTACAAAAATCGCGATGACGATAGGAGACATTTTACGAAGCACCTGGGTGCAAGCCCCGGCGATCTGTCTAGCTGATGCGTGCAACATCACTGAATCTCATTAATGTTCTCTGCGCAAGACAAGAGCGATTACTTACTACGAACGGTGTCGCAATAAATGTCAAGGGCGGACGAACTAGCGCCTTTGTCCTGATAGTCGGTCTGTCTGCACTGCACATCGGAATTTTGTCTTGTCGTTTGCACACAGCGGTCAAATCAAAAATGACCCAAATTTAACCAATTTTAAGCAATTGTGTGTTCTGGTTTTTCTACAGATTGTTTCTTACAAAATGGTAGGTCTAGAAAATGGATTATTAAAAATTTTCATTTATAAGCACAGTCAAAATGTCAACATGAGCCTTAGCTTTCCAGTCCAGATAGTGATCGACTGAAAGAAAACGAATAATATCGTATTTTGTATACATTAATGCTCGATATCAGACACATTACTAGCTAATAAAGCATTTGGAATAATATCAAATAAAATTAACGTTAATCGATGCATATCTGGAAACGCGTGAAATACGTCGAATGAAATACGTTGAATGAAAAATACGCGCGTTGATTATTTGACCGGCATCTGGTCAAATAGTCTACAGGCTGTCTGGCCGGTCAAAACGAAAAATCGCAGTTGCCCGTAGCAAATAACATTAAATACAGTAGCCTATAAGCACTACTAACTAGAATTAGCGTGAATGTTATGGTGTAGTGTTTAAGGCTTAGAAAAGGGCTAGGGCTAGGGTTAAGGTTAGGATTAGGGTTAGGTTTGGGTTTGGGTTAGACTATGGTTAGCGTTTTTGAAACATTAATGTGACAATAACGAACATTAAAAAATAGCGCACAACATGCGTGGTAAACTCGAGATTCCTGCAGGCAAGCAAAAAAACTTGCCGACTGTACCGTGATAGCCTGCACGCTGCTTGCTAGGCTTGACGTGCTACTTGGCTGACTGGCGGATCCGTGATACCGTACTTGCTACAATTGAGATCGTCAGTTGCTCGGCTGCCGCCGTTTCTGCGGCGGTACAACGAGCACCCGAAAGGTACCGCGGCAGGGACACGGTCTTAACCGGTACCTACGAGCACCATTGCTGGCACGTACTGGCTAAGGTTGTTCATAGCGATGACCGGTCATATATCCGGCCCTCACACAATTTGTTGCGAAAACTTTAGTTCAGCGTTTATATCGTTGACATGTACACAATATTACGATTATGCATAGTGTGGTTTATTTGGTTTTATTAGGAGTACGAATGCAAAAAAACATGAATGCTAAGATACAATGTAGGTGATGTAATAGCTGGTTCATAAGGCTGCGCATGCTTCATGATGCATGCGGCATGTCCGCATAAAGTAGATTAGGCTATGGAGTTTTTTTTCACGTCAAATATAGCAGGAGTAGTGCAGCTTCTGCGCTCCGTCATGAACTCCGCATCGAGCTCTTGTCTGCAAAGACCGTGCATGGTGCATTATGCAGCAATGTCACCATCGCTCACGTTAGTCTATCCATACATGCACCGCTAAATTTGGCTGCATCTTAGGCCCTATTCCTGGGAACCTTCTCAGAGTATCAGCGCGTTATGTGGCGAATTAGAATTGTCACGCACTTTTCTCATCGTTGTAAAAGCGCAAAAACATTTGGATCATGATTATGCAGAGTCTACATCAACAAAAAATCCGGATCGCCATCGAATGCAGATCATTTTTGTCTATGTTCAGCATTTCTGCAAAATTCAACAAAAATCCGAAAAACCAATTAACTGACAAACACACAACCCAAAAGTCTAATCTGTCTTCTCGGTGAAAATATTAATGACGTCGTGGTTATATTTACGTGGCTCATGGACTGACGGCAAAAGCACCAGACGTTGATGTGTGTCGTCGGCTGTGTATCTAGTGCTAAAGTGGACACTGTGAATCCCTCGACTCCCATTAGCCGATGGAATAGTCTCATAAACTTCTTGCAGAACTGCTCCCCTGCAGCAGATTCATCTCTAGTGCGTACCACTCTTTTATATTATTGTCTGTCCAATGCAGTGCATGGCATTGAACAGAGTATAAATCTAGTCTAATAGTTATAATCTTACCTTTTCCGGGTCATGGTCCCCCAGACTTACGACCCCAAGTTTCCTGCCTCTATTCGTTTTTTTGTGGAATCCAGAAAATTTCTTGGGCACGCCACTGTCAGACAACTTGTGTCACCCAGCCAATTACTTTGCCGCAGGTTAACGCCGAGACGGTACAAATTTAATTCCGGTTTTTAGTGCCAAAGATACATTAGCTTTGCTGCTTTGATTTCAATCGCACGTGCGGTGTGACTGGCATACAGCTAACACTGCCATGCCACGCGATCCTGGAAGTCTGTCAATTCCAGTGATTGGCTGATCTGAAATCAAACCCTGGATTGAAAAAAAAATTCTGACCTCAAAATCGTCTATGTCCACTGACACCCGTGCCCCAATGATTGAGGAAGAACCCCTCTCCTTAGGCTTCGCTGTTTCACTTTTTAGAAACCTCCACGGCACTAAACTTGTCTCTTAAAGATCACGTAACCGTGGGCCTAAACAGTGGCGTCGTGGGTGAAATTTAGGGTAGACGAAAAGTTACAATTATCCGATAGAGTTAATTATGATTGCAGCTGCTGAAGATTTTATGTTTTTTTGGCCTCAAATTTTTTTTTCAAAGGGCTAAAGTGGAGGATTTCTAGTCTCAAACTATGTTTTAAAATAAAATTTACCGACAAAAACATTTTCTGACGGGCTAAATTTTACGAAGAATGGAAGGGAGTTTGCCTCCTTTTGCCACTTTTCCCGTTTGTCACGACTCCACTAAACGTAAGACATCTATGACTCGCTTTATCTATGTAATAACTGAAGGTCGGCCATAGTTAGGTTTTTTGTCACACCGTTCATACGGTCGCGTGCATTGTCTTCGCTCTGTCTGTCGCGCTGGTGAGATAAATGTGAGCTGTAAAGCTACTGCGACGTAGGCCTAATGAAACGTCTGTCCGGCGTGTGTATATGATCTTTCCCAGTTCACAGACCGTCAGGCCCACGTATTGATCGTGTTATGCAATTGCGGTCGACACAGCTGCTGTCGCCGTCGCAGTCGAAAAAGAAAGAAGTTTTATTCAGGCGAATGCGGTGACCTGTACGTCGTGTCGCATGCAATGACGACGCTTGACGCAATTTACATTTTTTTGACATTTATCTCGACGTTTCCCACTAACGAGTATGTCCGTGAACCCGCGGCGAAACCCAAAAAGCCATCATTCTGTCCATCCACACTGCAAAGCAGTGAAGCCAAAAACGAAAAACATAGCTAAAGTAGGCTTCCGCTAACCGATTAGCTGTAACTTCAATAATCTTTGCAGGATTTCCTGTCTATGCACAAAATTATATTTTGGAGAAACAAACAAAAGCTTCTATAAAAGGTCAACAGTGACGCGTTATACTTCGAGGTAGGCCTAAGAAATGGCAAGGATAAGAGTAGGGGGCCTATTAAAGAGTATCGTCACTCCAGGGATGGGCCATGATCTTGCGTACAATACTAGGCCGGAGGTACATTAAAAGTTAAAAGCTTTAATCTTTAATGTACCTTTCTTAAAGGTGTTCTTTAAGGTATTTTACAGAAACCAACTCAGGAGCTACAAAGCGTCACCTGCCATATGGGACCACTCAACGTTATTTGCTACCTGACACTGGCAAACGCGCCCGGTCTTAATAATAGTGACAGTGTACGATATATGGCAAACGTCTTTGTATCAAAACTTTAAAAAAAACTCTCTGGTAGTATCGACCTCAACTTTGACAACAGGCTAGATTAAATGAACGCCGGTTGTTTTACGAGCCGACACCCCAATCGACAGACACAGATGCAGAATGATGACGTCACGCAGACGCAAAAACCACACGGTAAAGGCAGTTGGTGAGGTGGGCAAATTTAGCGGCATTGCGTACTTTGGCGTTGGAGGGTCCAGTAATGCCTCACTACGTAAACCGGTATTTTGATCGGCGAAACATTTTTGTTGACCCGGCGAACCGCCAGACCTCGATAGTCGCTCCACGCTTTGTTTTTAACTTTCGTTTTTAGGCTTCGTTTGTTTTTTTTTCTTAAAATGAGATAATAAATTTTATAAAAACAGTGTTAATGCTGTGCATTACTATAGGGTAGGAAATGTATTCGGGGTATCAAAAGAACAGTGTTAAGGATGCCGTTTGACAAACCTTTCCGTTTTGGTAATGTAATGTTTTTATCATTTCTTTTTTAGCTTCTGGTCATCTTCATATTTAGCTTGATGTTTTATGTTTCTATGATTTTAGTTTTTATTGCACAGATTGTGCGATTTTGCTGCCATATAGCATGTTCAATAATTAACAGAATGAACAATTTTTTTTACTTTGATCACGCCAGACGGTCTCGCCAGTAGGTCGCGATGTAACTCTCAGCATGTATCGTCAACGCGATTGCAATAAAAGGCTACGACATCGGCGCCTCTCTACAGTCGTTATACTGTCTCGACTGCTGCTGCTGCTGCTGACGTACCAACTTCCGAGTCGTTTAATTGTCTCCATCACTTCCTACTTTTGCTAATAGAGTTCGCCAAGGTTAGTTGATCTTATTGTGCTTCGCAGAAGCTTCAGTAATATAACGGCTGCGACTTTTCGGCAGTATTTTGTAGCAAAAAAAACGCCGTTATCGCAGAGAGTAATATCACATATTACCCATTTGCACGTACAATTAGTGTTTACAGAAACAATATCATTTTATTATTCAAATGGAAAATGTTATTAATATCATTTGTAACATTCTAGTAAAAAAGTTTCATTTTTCGTCATTTAATGACTGCACCAAATTGCTTTTAACTTGTTTTATGCGGCCACGTAAATTATGCAAATTTTTACGGGTGTTTAGTTTTTTTAGTTTGTTTTACGTTTGGTGTGACGAATGTCAACAAAAATGGTAGCAAGTTAGCAGTGGAAAACGCGTATTGTCACAGTCGGTTGTCCGTCCGTCCGTCCGTCTGTCTCTAACGTTGAGGTATCGTGGCAGGTTCGGTTATACTCAGCAAGTAATTACGCAGGAAATTAGATTACGCTCTTCGATTCTCAGCGCTGCAACCTCGTCCCAGGAGATTTTCTCACTTCAAATTCGAGTGAAATGCATCGACCTCGGCGTAACTCAGTTACTTATTTATCACCGGCGATGCAACTTGTGACGTCACCCACTCACCCGAGACGAGAGCGCGATTGTAAACATAATTAAACACATCTCGCGTTTCGTTTGCTGTGATAGTATGTCGCTGTTGCATTTTATTGTAACACGTAAGAAAGGCCCTGCAGGGGGAAAAGAGTAGAGGTAAAGGGTGTGGTCTGAACAGAGGGCACAGCCCCTGCCCAGAAAATTTGTTGAAATTTTATGCATAAATAATGCATTTTTGTGCAAAATTTTTATTTGTTTTAAGCCTAAGATGAATTCAGTCAATAAAGGGGCGGCCGCCTCCACCCTGAACCTGCCACTGAAAAAAAATTAAAACTGAATCAGCCGTATTTCTAGCCGAAAATCAGCCGAAAATTTCGTCAGCCGAAGCTCAGCCGGAAAAAAGTTCGGCTAGCCGAATCTCAGCCGAAAAAGATGTGTCAGCCGGAGTTTGGC
>Ga0209454_1004899_pt1 | contig 10142 bp, 3 predicted proteins | sample WorMetHERISLAND1_2_FD_187400 | JGI IMG/M metagenome (GOLD analysis project Ga0209454, IMG submission 187400) | Marine gutless worms symbiont microbial communities from Max Planck institute for Marine Microbiology, Germany - Olavius geniculatus... | ecosystem: Host-associated > Annelida >... | reverse complement strand
ACTTTTTACGGACCGTCTGGTATATATGTTTCCATGCATACAAAATACGACTACAGTTACAAATACAAAGATAGTCTTATCACCCATCACCTGTAATTAGAACAGTGGAGAACAGAGGACTTTGTTTCGGTGGGAGCATGAAACTGAACAAAACACACAGAAATAATACAACTAAATGTTAAAACTCATTTAATTTAGTTCTATGCGAACTTTACCGTAAGCTATCGAAATGCATAACTGGACAGACTCCGTGTTCGTTTGAACAGCTGTTAGACTTGGGCTAATAGGCAAACGAATGCTAGCCGTCACTAAAGACACCAGGAAGACAACCGATGGTGTTTGTTCCAGCGGCAGTTGTCGGTGGCTCTACAACGAAGAAAAGGTCTCCTTCCACAACGCTTTCACCGAGTAAAACGTCACTGTGATACATTTGCTTAGAAGAGGTATATTTAGGCACTGTTCGGCATGTTCCACTGAACAGGGGCCCCACAAAAAGAGGGCCCGACAGGCCAAAGAATGGCGGACATCAGTGAGGTATTTTCTGGCACGTAGGGCCTCTGTATGACGTAACATTTAGAAGTTCACTTAAGGCAATGCAATAAAGATTTCATAATGTTCCGAATTCGTGAAAATAACTTACATATGAAATCAAATAACAGCAGCATAACACTGCGTACAGTTGAGCGCACCACATTTTTACGACACAAAGCCAAATCCGGCCCGGCATAAACTGCAATATTTCTGCCTACTAGGAACTGTGTGCTAGTGGGCTGAAAACTAATCACCATAATACAAAAAATGGAGATCAAAAATACACATCAAGCGACTCCTGGGGCTAAGAAAGGACACAAATTTATCTACTGTATCTGTAACTAGCAAACGCAATGGAAATAATTCCGCTATAATATGTGAGATGATACGTTATACATTAGCACAAAACGGCAAGCACACGGAAATAAAACCGGCACAAAAAACAGCGCATTAAATGCACACGACGAACTACAATAAAAGTTACCGACAATGAGGAACATTTCCATAACAGAAATAACATAACGACATTTAACCGTCAGCTATAGGATTACAAACGCTCTAGTCAACTTTCCTGTAACGTAAAAATAATCTAATTAAAAAGCCAACATGAATGGATAGTGAGTGAGTGAGTTTCAAAAAGCTCAACTCAACATAGTTACAATGTCATGTATAGCAGACATTCTAGAATGAGCTTCAACAGGCAAACTGAGGCAATCGGTTGCTACTTGTAGATTGACATAATCAAAACTGAATACAATTACATACAGACCACTACACAAAAACATATCATACACCATACCAAAATACAAAGTCTTCCGCAATAAAATTATCGTAACGCTCGAAAACGATTACTGCAAAGTTGTAAATCATTTTCAGCTAGTGAAACTATAGTAAAATAACGCTACAATTATAAACAGCAAGACAAGTGATCAAACTTATGGGACTACAGTACAATATTTAAAGCCCATTTTTGTACCTAAGATTTCAGTCAGATAGTGTGGGAGGAAGTCCTCTCTGGAAAAGTGGGAAGACGAAACGCCATCCCTTCTAAACTAGAGTCCTGACTGGAAGTTGCAGACTTATAAATGCTAGATATAAGGTAGTATACATACATGAAGACGAGCATTAGTAACATAAGCCTTGAAAAAACTGTTTCTAAAAAGTGCAATCAGATGGGCTTTATTTAGCTTTAGTTTTGGGTAGAGTGGGATTGAGCCTGATTTTTAAGAAACCCAACTAGACAAGCTTTGAACTTTTCGAGTCTTAGTTATTGGAATTAGCTCTGCCAGATATGGTGCTCATCAAATTAATATCCAAAAATTTGCCAAAATCAATAAATTTAATGTTTAAAAAGCTCCACCATAATAAACCATGTCATTATTAGTGAAACAAGAAACTAAAAGTGGATCAAGTTTGGTGTGGGTGTTTTTTTGGGGGGTATCTGCCCGTGTGTGTCAACCATGATTAACACAAAGCATTTCAGACTGGAATGAAGTATCTATAGGAAAACAATTCCACACTTATATAAGCAAATTACTACACAAATTATATCGACAAAAGCTCACATGCTGGAATACAAAATTCCGAATAACGGAAAAGCACCTCTATACTACAATCATCTGCTTGAACGAGGCTAACTTTGAAAAGCAGAACACTTCGACTGCACATGTAACAAACGCTAAAAAACAATGACAAAACATGAAAAATGTGCCTTTGTATTTTTTTTATTTCTAAGTACAGCATTTTTCACATTTTGTGTACTGACTAAATCCATGCTTTCGGCATACAGCTTTTCATACTGGCAGATTTTTGTCATCGTACACATGTAATAAGCATACGGACTAAAATTTGTCTTTAAAATGCTAGAACAATAAAAACTTTAAAATGATTTCTAAAGTCGGATAAACCGTGTCACAAATACGTTGTAGAAAGTACCCAAAGTGTTATTCACTTACTGCACCGGTTTGTTTCGTCAGTGTGGCTATAGTTGTCAAATATTTAAAGTATTTTGAATTTTAAGTTATAACGTCATTCCACAATGACGATGATTGACAATGTGTGCTTAGCACACAGGCTATGCCTTATCTGCACTTCAAATTTAAATCAAAATTCGAAACACATTCGAAAAAAGTAACCACATAAATCACACCACAAAACGAAAGCATCTGACAAGATAAAATGTGCATTCTTTCAGGGTACTAAGTTAAGAAACTTAAGAGGAATTTTCCCAAGATCCTCCAAAGTCAGCAACATGGCTAAGTTACCTGTTAGGTACATTATATTAGCTACGTTGCGGTTCTTCTGAAAATTTTCCCTAGATTTTTTTGCCAATCTTCTTTTTAACAAACTTTCTCACAACTTCAGACTACAAACATTTGACCGAAGATTCCTAAAATAAAGTCTGCAACAGTTATGCTACAGCAATCACAACCGGCAAAATACAACTAGACATTATAGCCTAAAAGCACGTACGGAGCAACCAAACTGAACTGAATAGACATGGTTTAGTGTTTCACGAACTGACCAGTGGGCAAGCAGTAATGCATTACAGTAGGCATCATCTAACGGCGTCGGTGACTAAGTGACTACACTCACGTTTGCATCAACCAATGACCAATGGGCTCGTCCTGCTTGCCCATTGGTCAGTTCATCGAAAACTAAACCACGTCAGTTCAGTTCAGTTACGTTGCTCTGTACACACCTTAAAGAGCGCATACAATAACAAAAAAACTGCTTAAAAACAACATCATCTAGACTAGATCGGATCACCATAAAGCTGACAACATATTTCTGCAAAAAACACTTCAAAGCAACAGAATATACACCAACAGGGTGTAGAGAAAACTTTTTCAGCACATCAAATGTGCACTTTTACAAATGAGCACAGCAAAAATGTTATATACGTTGAATACAAAAGCAAAAGCTACATAGAACACATAAACAAAGGGGTGAACATACTGAATAAACATATATCTACCAACATAATGGACAAAACATTAGGGCTATGCTACGAGAGTAATTTTCTACTCAAATACTCAGAAAAAAGCAACTTAATGAGTACCCATTTAAAAAATAAGTAGCCTAAGTAAATGTTTTAAGCTAAAAATGCAAAATTATATGTAAATAATTTTGTGCGAACTATATTTCAATATGTAAAATTTGCATTTAGAAACCTGTGTTAAGTTCACTTCGATAGAATGTTAATCCGTATGTACAAGCGAAGCTTCAAATGAAGACCGGGTTTAATGATTCACAAATCAGTAATGACAATGATTTTAACATTTAGATCATCCATGTGACAACATCACTTAAGAACAGCAAGTAAAACTCTGCTAACTCAAACAGGAACGCACAACAACGGTGCACCGTCGTACGCTATTGATGTGTAGACTTCATCTATAGATCTCATCCGTAGGCCTACGGCTTTTGGCTAGTTTCACAGAAGGCCCAGTAAAACATAATCATTCACCAGATGGCGCTGGACGCCCTACAAATAAATGGTGACCCCCTTCGAATTTATGGAAAAGCTTTACGCTTCCTGAACTAGAGTCTTCCGAGCAGCCGATGCAGTAGCTGCTGTTGCACGTAAAAATTTGAGTATAAATTTTACTAGATAATATGCTAATTTGTATTTAATAAATAGCAAATAAACATTTTTCACTTAAAATTTAAAATTCTACGGCAAGAAAGAGTTTAAAACTGTAGTCATGCAATCCGAGTTCTTGGTCCAGCCCTAAGAACATCACAAAGACAATGAAATCAATATGACAACAGTCAGTTTCAGTTTCTGTTTCCTAACACAACAGTAAACACAATATTAACATATAGCTCATGAGAACCACAAAAATGTGGTCGGTGGTTAAATAAAACATGAAAGCCATAATATAGGATGTCCCGATGAAAAGCACAAGAATAATACGAGTATACACTTGCCACCAGTAATAACACAGCACAGCTGTCAAATCAACGAACTCAGTTCAGCGTAATGGTAATATTACTGGGCAGGTATAAGTAGAAAGTAAGCCCCTAGTTTTTGTACATTCATAACTTAATCAAGAATTAACTAATTCTGAGAATTCTTTCACTGGCTAAATCAGTGGGAAACTCAAAAAGCACTGATCGTTAAAGAGACCGTCACAGCCTAAACCCATCATTAAATGGAGTCAGTTCTAGCACAGTTGCAAGTAACTTATTCTAAAAATGACTGTATTTCATGTTTGGGGTGCATAGCCGAGCAACAATCTAGAATTTTTAATTTTCCGGGACGTTAAACTTTGATTTCCAGAACTTTCCAGAACCAAACTGATTTTCCAGAACATTCCAAAAGCGGAAAAATCAAGAAAAAATTCATGCCTTTCAAGCAGGTGTGGTAACCCTAGTTGATGCTCTGTTTACAAAACAATACATAGCTGAAATTTTAAAAATCCATATGACACAGTTACTTTCAAGTCACACAGCAATAAGTCCAAGTCATGACAGTCTGAGTCCTGAAAAATATTTAATCTGACTCGAGTCCAGTGCCAGACTCCAGTAACACATCACTGTAAAAACCACCGGTTAGTCACAGTTTTGTTGTCAACATCGCACGGTGTGTCACATGACAGTACAGCAGAAGCAGAGGTGTCGCCGCCTAGCGGCCAGCACCTGAGGCTCACCCAGCACGGACGAGAAATAAACGTGCACCAAAACGTTAGGCATCGAGCTCTGCACAAAAACACCACCGCAACAACGCACAGTCAGAAACCGACTACATGCTGTCTAAAAAGCAAGCTACTCTTATTTTTTATAGCCCCTTGAAACACTGGCCAATTTTAGTAATTTTCAGCATGCAACATCATGAAAAAGCCTGATGTACCATCTGCAGCTGATACGTCTGTAAACAGGTAAACCATTTTGGTCGATAAATAACCACTAAATTCAACTCAGGCTTCCATCCGTCCGGGACAGATAAATCAAGTAGCAGTCTGTCTGGATGGGAATGAAGCATGGTGCATTCACCTGCATAAAGTTAGGGATGCTGGTAATATGCGAATATGCGATCGCATATGCAAGCGCATTTTTGCCAAAACCTGCATATCACATATTTTTTCCACATATAATGGCATTTTCAAAATCGCATATGCGAAAATTATGTCGCATATGCCGCATTCAATTCACATATATTCACGCATATGCCGCATATTTTCGCAAATGCGATTGCTTTTTTCAGCATTTTTCTTATCCAACGTTGTTTTAAGACTGTTAAATATTTTTTACAGCGAACGATTACCAGTATTTACAATTAGACGTTGAATAAATTAAGTTGAAAATGTCAAAACTGTGCAGAAAAGGCCTATTAACGATCACGATTATGATTCTCTGTCACTCGAATTTGCATATGCCAGAAATATGTGGAAAAAATATGCCGCATGTATGTGGCACATGCAGCATATATGCCTGCATATTTTGCCAAATTTGCATATTTTCCTGCATATTGTGCCTCACAAAGTTCTGCATATTTTAAGAAAATTTGCCGCTATAAACCAGCATACCTATAAAGTGGTAAGTGATACTGTGTGATCCCATTTATCGCATATGGCAGATGATGCTCTGCAGCTGTGAGATAAAGAGCTATGCCAAACTTTAACACTTTTTAGTAGTAAGTGTCTTTCACCATATAGCGTTCGAAGGCCGGGTGAGTAATCTGTCTGTTGCCAAACACTTCTAGTCACTGTAGTCTACTACTACTACTATGCCACCACCAAAAACAACAACGCCGATAACTACAACAACTACAACAACTAATACTACAACAACAACTACTAAAACTCACCATGTAGTGTTCAATGGCTGGGCGAGTGATCTGTCGATTGTCAAACACTTCCAGTCTCTGCAGTCGGTGACAGGCTGTGATATGGGTTAGACATTCATCAGTAATCTGCATACAACTATCCAGCTCCAGAACTGTCAGATTATCAGTGATAGCAGCACTTGTACACAGGCTGCGAACACCTTCGTCAGTGATCCGACCACAGTTTGATACACTCTGCAATGAAAACAGCTGTAGCAGTAGTAGTTGCAACAAGCAAAATTTTGTGCAATACAGTAACAAAATGCAAAGTCCTTCCCAAGCTACAAAGCTGAAAGGGTGGTGGCACTTATCTCTTAATTCTTTAGCCTTCGACCAGACACCAGCTTACACTGCCAGACTGGTGTGCATGCACGGTGTGCTTGCTAACGTCCCAGCTAACGCTAGTACTCACTACAACTAGCTAATGCGGTGCCAAACTGCTGAAATGAAATTTTTACAGCCATGTTCCTTGAAAATGCCTAAATCTGACTTATTTGGCATTTTAAAATGCTAGCTGGCAACCTTCTAATAAAATGGGGTTTGGGGTTCTCATCTACTGGAATTGTCAATGCTAAGAAGATTACGTCCATATAAAATAACTATTTATGTAAAAAAACTTTTCAGTTTATATAGCCTACAGTGTAAGCATTACATCATGGTTGTAGATATAAAACAGCACAAATTACAATTAAAAATTCAAACTTTACCATTACACAGTCAGCAAAGTTCTTCTGACATTGTGTAATAGTGATATTTCAATTTTTAAATTGAAATCTATTTTGCACATCTGTGCAAATTTTGGTGTGGAAAAATTAAGGGGTGTGTGATATACGGTAGAGGGGTCAAATTTTTGGTTCTCCCATTAAAATGGCTGGTCACCCTTACAACAGTGCTGCGCTACTGCACAGCCTGTGATGAAAAGAAAAATGAACTACTGTTGGTAGATTTTACTGATTATCAGAACAGGACACTCAAAATTTGCAAATTCACAGGTTTCAGCATTTTAAAAACTCAGCCACAATAATACGTGTCATTAACACAGCATGGAAGGATTAAGTCTGAACTGAAGTTTACTAGGTCTTTAGGTGGGTCGAAGCACTAGAACTCAATGGGTTTTATTGGTATGTCTCAATCTGACACCACAGCAACTGGGCCCGACAGCTGTTGATCACAACCAACATAAAAAACTAAGAAAGAAATCCGAGCTAATGCTCATGAGATGCGCAAGTAATCTTGATCTATCTCCATCCATTTCATCGCAGTTCACTCTTTTACAGCCCAAAATCGCCAAAAACACCACTAAAAACACCTATTTTAGGGTTCAAGGCCATTCAAGGTCATCAACATTGATATCCCTAAGAAGCACCTCACCAGTGCTTGTTATGACAAGCAGCATGTCTGTGCCTATCTGCAGAAATTTTCATGTTAGATGAGCCAAAAATGGCAGAATAACGCCTTTTAAAGAGGAGTGCCCCTCTTTCGTCCCCTTGTTCATGGGGACCCCTTTCACCCAGCGGGATGAAATTTTGTCACGAAATACTAGAGACACTACGCTATCATACAGTGAAAACCCGAAGTTTTTATCTCACCTGGGATTGGAACGGTACCGGGTCACGATGGATGGACGGACAGACAGAATTACCATAGCTAATATGCACTATACCTAGCTAGCTCTCGCACGTAACAAACTGGCGATTAAGTAATGTTAGTTAAACAACAGATAGTAAGCAACTACCAACCAGTTTTGACAGCTTTGGGCACTGCATTGCCAGATTACTCAAAGTCACATCACTAACCTGTGACAACCACACAAATTACACAAAAGTCACATCACTTACCTGCTAAAAACCACTGCATACTAAGGTAAAACATCTCTCAGCACAGTGACTGACTGACCATAAAAAACGTTTAATAGCTACACATCATACATCAAGGTGTAATGCTCAAGTTAGAACTCAAAACACACACTTTAACATAGTTTTTTTAACTACAAATTTTATATACTCAATTTTATCACCTTTTATTGGTTTCTGATGTACACTACTAAAACGTAATTTAATTTTATTGAAGGGTTGTCGAAATGAAAGATAAATTAATCCCTTAATTGTTTCAGAAATTGTTAAGTATTTCTAATCCGTTAAAATTTGAATAAAATTTTGCATGTGACATGTTGTCAAGATCTGCACTTTTACACTGCTTTTATAATGTTAGTTTTGCAATCTAAACTTTATAAGCTCTCATGACCACACACTGTATAATTGTCATTTCCCCCCCAATTTCCTTTAGTTTACAAAAGATAACAACTAACCAAAACTAGTTGAATTTTGAAGTTTTCATGACCTTTCTGACTGACAACAGAAAAATTTCCAAATCAAACAGAGCAATCAAAGTTAACTGCAGAGTTTAATCAATAACAAACGTTTAACTCAGTATCAGCCCTGGTTATGAGTAAAGCCAAAATTCCATTACAACAACTTTGCAGCTTTCACCGAAACTTCCCCGCAGGGTAAGTAGCAGACACAAATCATGAAAGTCCGTGACACAAATCATGTCGCCGACTTTCATGATTTGTGTCCGCAACAAAGTCAGCAGACTTTGTCGCAGACTTTCCCCATGTATTGTAATGAACAAAATTCCATTAAAGCGACACAAATGGGTTTGTTGCGAACTTGTCACTGACTATGTCGCAAACATCTCAACATGTCGAGATGGTTTGTGTCCATGACTTTCATGATCTGTGTCCATGACTTTCCCCACAGGGAAGTTTCAGTGAAAGTCAGCTTAATGGAATTTGGACTTAAGACAGTGGTAATGATACAGGACTCACATAGCTGCAATCTTCGAGATCAAGTCGCTCCAGTTCATGACAACCCTGAATGCACCATAATCACACAAAATTAATACAAAGCACTAAGTTCCATGAAGCAAAAAAGATAAGCACAGACAAAAAAAGTTTCAAAATCACTCATGCAGGTTGTCCTGGTCTGTCTTCAGCCATTTTGGCACCATTCTGTCTTAAAATGTGCACCACAAGCGAAAATCACAAAAAAATTCAATAAAACCCTTATTTTAGTGTTCAAGGTCATCCAATGTCATTGCTTTCGATGCCAATTGAAAGCACATGTATGACTTCCTATTAGTGATTAACAGTAACGTTGGCCATATCTCGCAAAGTTTCTGAGATACGATGACTTACTGGCAAAAAATCACAAATTTTTTGGGGTAAACCCTTTCAAATTTATGGAAAAGCTTTATGGATCCTGAAACTAGAGTCTTCCAGGCAGCTGATTGTAAAGATTTGGCAACAAAAAAAACAAAGGAACGAACAGGTGGATGGAATTGTAATAGCACACATGCACTATAGCACTACATGCTGTAGCATGTAAAAACAGTGTTTTAGAAATACAGAAAAATTCTTCGGCACTGACTAAGAGACCTCGCTGCAGCTCCAATGTCAATTTAGCCAAACCCCAAATTTAGCCTTCTCACGAAGGGGTATAGAGCCGAGTCTGACACATACACGTCACTTTGTGCCAGATGAATGTCACTGCCAAATGGCATCTCGCTGCTTACAATGACTTTAAAACAGGGTGCACGAGTAAGACAGAACAAGAAATTTGAGCTAATGCTCACAAGACGCACAGAAGCCTACAGCAGTTCCGGTTCAGTAGTTTAACTGAAAATTGAGGTGTTCTGGCTAAGTTGATATACAAATACGAAACTCTCTATCTGGATCGCATAAAGATAGTTCCGTGGCGCCACCTTGTGAATGATATAGACA
>Ga0209454_1004891_pt1 | contig 10149 bp, 7 predicted proteins | sample WorMetHERISLAND1_2_FD_187400 | JGI IMG/M metagenome (GOLD analysis project Ga0209454, IMG submission 187400) | Marine gutless worms symbiont microbial communities from Max Planck institute for Marine Microbiology, Germany - Olavius geniculatus... | ecosystem: Host-associated > Annelida >... | reverse complement strand
TGACTGCCTGTGGGCAGGTAAACCATCTCGGGATGTAACCAACCGCCTAGGTCAACTCAGCCTTCCATCCCTCCGGGGTAGGTAAATCGAGTACCGGCCTATCTGGCTGGGGTTAAGGCGGGGCGCATTCACCTCTATCGGGTGGCAGGTAACACTGTGTGATCACATATGACAAGTGACGCTCCGTAGCTCTGAGATGGGTTCGCTCATTAGGAGCTATATGCGACCTTAGTGATCTGATTACTATGATGGTGTTCACATTATTGCATTTTGTGTTTTTTTAACCTTTCTGGATGGCTGCGCTATTGTTAGACCTACGTGATCTGAATTTGTGCGATTGTTTAGCACGCATCCGAGCTGCGTCACGGTTCATCAACATCATCGTCGTCGTTGTCGTTGTCGACGCTGGAAATAGTTCTTCTCTGTGCTTTGGTCGTCGTCAGCGCTCTGTTGCTCGTGCTTCTTGTATTGTTCATCGTCTTCTGTCTGCGTCACCGTCGCGAGTAAGTACATGCCGCTGCAACCGCTATTGAGAAATAGGCTAATTACACACTTCAAAAACATAAAAGTATATTTGTAACCTATTGATGGCAGTTTACCACCCACATCAGCTTTTCTTCTCTTTCCTCATTCAAGTGATCACTGAAGAATATTGATTTTACGCCCTATATGAATGTTCTGTGTAGGCCCGCTGCTATTTTTGTGTGTTTTTATTGATTTTATGATTTGATTTGATTTTACTTGTTTCAGTTGCCGTGCTACTCTCATGTTTGTGTATTTAACTTAGGAAGGCTACCGTACATGCTCTGTGAGCCTGGTATGTCTTGCCAACTGTATGTTTGTGTTAACTTTGTGCACTATGTTTTTGCTGGCAAATAAATGATGATGATGATGATGATGATGGCAGGTAAACTAATGATCCACAAAAAATTCCATTGCTTTTGCTCACATTCTGGCCAAGAAGTAGGAACGGGAGAAATAGGCCTTTTTGTGCTTCTGCAGAAAAGAATTGGCTTGCTGTTCGGTTTGTCATAATTCCCATGATGCATCGGTCAGCGCAGGAGTTCCGGTTCCGTTTCAGATGCATGATGGGAATTGCGGGAGAATTACTGTGATTGGCGATCGGAACTCTTGCGCTGACTGATGCATTGTGGGAATTGTGATAAGTAACTTAAACCGAATAAAGTTAGGCAGTTGCAATCCAATAATTTTTGCACAAAGATAAAGTGAAATAACCTATTTATTGAGACACTGTGTATTATAATTATTTCGTTCTTTGTTTTCAGAAATCAACGAAAACTAAAAGTTGCTAACGCTCTTGCTGCCGGTAAGCGACGTTCAATGTATTTTTTACTACCGAATACGTGTGCAGTGTTACTTTGCCGTCAGTTTTTCGTTGCACCATGTATGTGCGCGATATTTGTCGTAATTTTAAGGCCATCTTGTAAGCGATTGGACGTTGCAGTCACCATCACAGTGTCGGTAATTTTATCACTGTGCGCTGCATGTAGAAAATTGTTGCGTGTCACATTTAAATTATTTTCACTTGGTTTTATGCCACCTCAGACAGAATTCTGACGATGGCGCTAATAACCGCAAGAACACCGCTGCGAAGTTTATAGTTCTGCAGATTTCACGGTGACACTAGACTTCATATTATTTTCAAATAAAAAGTCTTAAGTGAGCCACATCTTCATATTTTTCAGCATTTTCACTGCCGTTTATTAAGATGTTTTATTACTATAAATGCTGTCATTTGTTTGTTTATTATGTCGGTCGACACCAGCCAAAAAATTAACACAATCGGCCAAATGTTTTTCAAAATGTTCATGGCTAAATCCGTTATCAAATTGTATTAATTTTTGACACAGCTACTATGAAACAAAATTAAGGGTTTTTTTACTTTTGAACACTCTGTTGACACAGCTTTTAATTGTATTACTATTTGTATTCCATTTGTTTCTAACTGTGATTTTATTTTAATTAATAATTTATAAGTTACAGTAATTTTATTACGCTTGATTGTTGTGAAAAAAGCTGCCTGCAGCAAAATGAAATCTGAAAGCTCTCTAAGCAGCGCCGGTAAACTGCGAAAACGCTTCGATGGTTTTTAGCGCTTTAATTTTGAACTTAATTTATTGCTTTTTTGTTCTTATTTTTGGTTAAGCTTACTCGCTATTTGTTCTGTAAAATTATTTTGTTTGTTTATTCGTTTTTGTACATCTCTTCTGTACTGAATGCATCAATATTTTCGGCCGCTCGTTGCACGTTTATTGGCAGTTAATTTGCAGCGAATATCCCACCTCAGCCGAAACGTATTGCCACACTACTTTGTGAACAGAAGTATTTAAAAGCTTGCAAAATGAGTCCACATAACTCGAACCAGGTGGATGCTGCGCTACATACCACGCTGTACATTTTGTCCATCTGCAACTGCAGTTTATCTATAAAGTTTATTTTATTTTTTAATATTTGCACTTGCTGGTTATTTCGTTGAGACTGGTGCTTGTATTTTTTTCTTACATTATAATTTAGTTATTTGCTTTGTTTCACATTAACTCTGATGACGTAGGTTTTCTGCTATAGCTTGTTTTGGGCATGATTTCTTAATCAGGCTATACGCTGTTAGTTTTTTTTTAATTGAAATTAACAACTGCATAAAGGTTAATTTTTTCAAAGTTTAATGTTGAAAGTTTTATCGTCATTAAAGACGCGTACAGAGCGACGTAACTGTAATGAACTGAACTGGCATGGTTTAGTTTTATGAAATGACCAGTTGGCAAGCAGGGCAAGCCCACTGGTCATTGGTTGACGCGTACGTGAGCGTAGTCACGTAGTCACCGTTACTGCTTGCCCATTGGTCAGTTGTGAAAAACTAAACCACGTGAGTTTAGTTCAGTTCAATTACGTTCCTCTGTACGTGCATTAATCTTGCTTTAATTTACTAAGTCAACGAAAATTAGCATAAATGTTCTCCTGGTCTGGCGTAACCGCTGTGTCTAATTTCGATATTTAGTTTTTAGATCAACGGTCAAGGCAGGTGGAGGTCAAATCCTTAAGAAATTTGGCAACGTACAGGTTAACTTATAATTGGCGGCAAAGGCGTCTAGCCCTTAAGGCTGCATTCACATAAACACGAGTAAGAGTCCGGCACTGTATGGGTTCCCGTTTACGAGTTCCGGCAAACAGGAGTTTGCGTGTATTTCAATGGCGCCCGTTCACATACATACGAGTACGGCAAATTGTAAATTTCACTCGTACGAGTAGTTCCTGTACAGGTCGTGTTATTATCCAACTTGTAGAAAGTAAGCTACTCGTAAATAGCATTAACATAATTTATAAAAATCATGGCGCATATTTGACGGCAGAACTGACGTCATCGTAAATTTTTTCATCGTTAGAGTTGTGCAGTTTGTAAAAATAGTAACTTTGTAGTGGAATATTGTAGTTTTGATCGCAAAGCATTTCCTCGATTCGATTTCACTGCGAATTTTCAATATGGCTGACGTGCGTTGAGTTATGTGTTTGTACAAGTGACCGGTAACGCTCCACTCGTACGAGTGAAGCTTCTACGAGCCATAAACGGAAACCCGGACTCGTACTCTTACTCGTACTCGTGTCTATGTGAACGCAGCCTAAGTCATTGGAGCAAGTTTCCGTTCTCCTAACTTAAGTTGGGCTCCGTAGGCGTCTACGGAGTAGGGAATGATGGGGATGAGGTATTCTCTTCGCCATCCTCCTAAGAGGCTGGGGAGCGTCGTGAGCTCCCCCAACAGAGTTTGGAGCGAAGCCCCGGTGAAGAACGCATTTGTTGCATTCTAAGCATCACAGAACACTTTTGGTCGCAAGATATCGTAAATTATGACAACAGCATATTACAAGCTGAAATGCAGTATGTCATGAATATCAGCTCTCCCCTAATTTCCCCAAAACCTACTCCTATTTTTGTAGCATTTGCTCCAAGGTTTATATGGCATAGAAGCCCTTAGCAGATAACAACTGGTACACTATGCCAGGCCGTCCAGAGGGGGGAAAGAGGGAGTAAGTTTCCCCGGGCCCTGCGACATTTGGGGGGGGGGGCGCCGTCGCTCAAAAATATAAAGTAAACCAGAATGCACCATTTTAAAAAAGCAAAATTCAAAAATTTTCTCTCTAGAGGGTTCCCGCGAAAATGTTTCCCCGGGCTCTTCTGTGGCTTTCGACGTGCGCAATGCAGTGGTCACTGAAGAGTGAAGACCCACGGCAACCAGACGGACGGCCGCATGTCTTTATGTATTTGTGATATCTGTTTACATTCGCCGTCTGTGTGTCTGTCTGCAGCTAGTAACGAGGATTATAATCACATTGACATGACTCATCGCCATCTGCCTGTGCCATTCGAAAGGTGCGTAAAATTAGTTAAATTACTCGTTTACTTGCGTCTGTCTCGGATGTATTGTGGCTAAATGGTGCGAGATAGGGCCTAGTTTGCTATTTATCACTAATAGGAAGTGGCATATTGGCTTTCAACTGATATGAAAATTATTGGCTTTGGATGACCTTGAAGGTCACTGACAACCAGTACGGTCGGCTATCGTAGCGACAGCTGGGTTTCTTGTAATACTAGGTTTTGCAATTGATCATGTCGGACGATAGGCCTATGTTTGTTGCCGCGAAGTTGTATTTATTTACAGAGGCGAACTTATAGCACATTCAGCGTGTTCGGCTTAATAACCTGAGCGATTTTTTTCCGGTAAAAATGTCGCCGGGGGGACAGGCAGGGGGCGATCCTGGGGCAGGCCAAAAAATGTCGAATAGCAGTGTGACGTTTCCTGGCATGTGAAGAGATTTTCATTCGAATTTCGTTTGCTATGACCAGAGCTGAAAAAATACTGGCTCACATGTAATCCAATTACAAATTACAAAGCTGACACGAAAGTAACTTGAATTGCGAGTTACAAATTACTTCGGAATCAAAGGCCAAATTACCAATTATGTAATTTCAAATTACTTCAATTGCAAATTGCATGCAGTTGCTGATCTTGTTTTTCAGTTGATATTATAGGGGGCCTATAGGCCCTATATGATAAATAGGTTACATAGAAAATGAGTCTAGCAGACTAGCAGTAGAACAGTCAGTATTTAGGCCTGTTATCAGATCAAAACAACACCAGGACCTGGAGCAAACAGCAACACACCAACTAGGCAAGGTGTAGGCCTACCTGGCGTCTGGCGATGTCAATTGCAGTCTGCACTATTTACAACCATAACATATGTAGAAAAACAGTTACGGCCTAATGGGATGTTTACACGATCCAGCAAATGTCCAGCAAACTTCCAGCAAATGTAATGCTGGACGTTTGCTGGATCGTGTAGAAACCCTATCACTGAGACTGTAGGCTAAGTCGCATGGCAAAGTGTCTGTGTCAAATTGAAAGCCCGTAGTAGGAGCAAATGCAGAAACGTGTTATGTTCCGACAACGATTGGCAACGAAAACTGTTCACTGTTCAATGCACCCACGATTAGTGAAACGGAAGGTCAGCTGTCAAATTGCTGCATGCTTTTTTTGCGTTCATTGCGTTTGTTGCGTACTTGCTAGCATGTGTTGCGTTATATGCGTACGTTGCGTGCGTTGCGTAGTGGAAACCGCGCTCTCATGGCTGGTCGTCGCGAGCTTGCGGCTGAGACCACGTTCTCGAGAGGGCGCTACAGTAACATTAATATTGCGACACTATTGCGTAACTTGCGTAAGCTTAATTTAAAACGCTCGCGTTTAGTCTGCGATCGACTTTTCCACTTTGAACAATGCATCTTATACTCATTTGCGGTAAACATGCAGTTTAGCGGCCTAAACGAAATTCAAAGTCAACTTACTGCCTATATACAGGCGAAGCTTAGGGTTAGGCTTAGGTTTAGAGTTAGGGTTAGGGTTAGGGTTAACTGACCGTATGCACGCTTTGGCCCGTATAGGCAGTAAGTTGACTTTGAATTTCGTTTAGGCCGCTAAACTGCATGTTTACCCTCATTTGCATTAGTAAGATGCAAACTTGTTGTATTGCTTGTTTCAAAAAGTAGCGGCAACCGTGAATTTAACACCTGTACGAAATCACATTTTAAATAATAATCATCTCGTACAGGCTTTGTAAGCCTTAAGCTCAAGGCGAGTAGCTCATCCACGCACGACAGCTGCATATCTTGGTAGTGCGTATATATTAGGTATTAGTAGCGCATTCGGACTAAAGCTCAGAGCAAAAGCTTCAACTTAACTTTGATGTTTCTGATCGAATGACTGAGTAGGCCTATAGTTTGTAGAAGTCGGAAGTCTAGTTGTGTTAACTGTGTTCAACACCTAGGCCTATATGCGTTGAGGCTGGTTCACAGGGGCACACGTCGTTTTCACGGCCCGTGCACACGGCCCGTAAACACGGGCGACTAAATTTTACGACAATGCTTTTTGACAGCTATGCTGTAGGCAGTGTCGTCTGTCATCTCTCTGTCGTTTGTAACGGATGCATTATGGCTAAACGTTAGGTCTTAGGGGAAAACTTCTTGCGCCAATCATTAACCCTGTGTTAAAGCTTTTTGCGAGCAAAATTTCGGCGATGCAGCGCAAGGGAAATATTTTCGAATTTGGGGTTGAATGAAATGGGGTAGGAAAAATGTGCGTTTTTTAACGGAAAACGGGCCATATCTTGGAAACGGTGAGAGATAGGGCAACGCTATTGTTAGGAAATTGCATACGCTCTTTCAGATGAGATAAAAATCATCAACCTCGGATAACCTTGAATGCCAGTACTGCAACAGGAACTGTATAGTGCTGCAGCTTGTCGGTCCCTAGCGACAGCTGGGTTTTTTTTGTTCTCATTTGCATGTCTGTCTGCGTGTTTACAGCAGTACAACGGCGATGTGGCCGTTACAAGACGATGACAGCTTCCCCAACACAGACCTCACAGCCGATACCGACTCCGGCAGGTTAGTCTTAATAATAAGTATAATACTGCGTAATGTAATTTAATAATAATTTATTACTGTACTTATCATAAGAATGATATCACACAGGCCTAATAATGAACGTCACAATCTGGCAAAAAAGTAAGGACCGGAGGAATAATTTGTGCAGACAGAAATGCTGATATTGACACCAGATGGGAAGTGTATTATTTGATTTTATAATCCCGGTCAAAAATTTCAGGGGGAGACTCCCCAAGAAAGTCTGGAACCAAAAACGTTCATTGGGGCTATTTCGGACGACGTTAGACTTCGATCGCAAAGTTCTCCAGAACAAAATGAAGGTATCCAAAATCGGAAACATCAGTGATCGACTATACGATTTTTCCCACTTTTGGCATAAAAGTCCGACGAACTTTGGTCCACTAACAACAAAGTTTTTTGTAAACGCTAACCCTAACCCTAATTCTAAGTTCTAAACACTACACCATCATGTTAACGCGAATTCTAGTCATCAGCGTTGATACTATATTTAATATAATTTACTGGGTGGCGAATGCGATTTTTCGTTTTAACCGGTCAGATAGCCTACAGGCTATTTGGCCGGTTGCCGGTCAAGTAGTCACCGCTGATATGAAAAATGTCGTTTGCTAGGAACTCGTCATCAGAAGAGAACGTTGGGTCAGCATCCACCAACTCTACTGCTGCTGCTGCTGACACTGCTCTGAAATCAACCGATCAGCCTATCACAGGTCATACAAATCACACATCAAACGTTTTTTGGCAGACCGTAGGGTCGAGCTAGCCTCGAGTACGATGTGTCGTTTGTCTGTACGTAAAGCATGTATTGTGGCTAAACCGTACGTCGTACCGGTTGCCGATAGTAGGCCTACGGTTGGATGGGGCGGTGACGTGTTCCTGTAAGCTGTCAATAGTAACCATGCCACTGTCTGCACTGCAGCGGTTCGGCCGCAGCTTTGAATGCAAATTTCTGCCCGCAGCCGTCAACCACGTTCGCTGAATTACCGTATTGTATCCTAGCGTTCATTGTAGTGTTGGATATGGCAGCGTTACCATAGTGTGTATGGGACTATGGTCACTCTGCGAAATCGCTTTCTCTCCGCGACCAGAAGTCGGATGCTGGCCTTCGGCTATAGGCAGTACGGTCGGCCCACCCTAGTGACAGCTGGCATTATTGCTTAATGATCGATCGACAGACCACAGTTATTGTGCAGTATAGAAAATGTATATCAGTATCGCATGTAAAAACTAGATAACTACGTCAGACCAGTGCTGACATATTGCGCCGCCATCCATCGCGCACTATAATAAACAGCATTCACTTATTTCAAACGTTAAGACTCGTGCAGAGCGATGTAACTGAATCGAATTGAACTGGCATGGCTTAGTTTTCGACGAACTGACCAACGGGCAGCAGGGCGAGCCCATTGCATGGTCATCGGTTGACGCGTACGTGCGCGTAGTCACGTAGGCCAACGGCGACGTTAGACGATGCCTACTGCAATGCATTACTGCTTTGCTATTGGTCAGTTCGTCAAAAACTAAGCCATGCCAGTTCAGTTCATTTCAGTTCAGTTCAGTTCGTAGCTCCGTAGCGCCTTTAGTTTTTACGCGCGACAGCTATGCTTTGCGCGTCTTAGCCATGGCCTGGGCGTCTGTCCGTCTGTCCGTTCGTCCGTGTGTCTGTCCGTCCGTCACATTCTTGAGCCCTATCAAAACGGTACAAGCTAGGATCACAAAATCTTTAATGTAAGCTGCCCCGAGGACTCTAGTTTTTTTGCGACAAAATTTTGTGTTCCTAGGTGATGGGGTTCTCCTCGAACAAGGACGTCAAAGAGGGGTACGCCCTAGAAAAAAAACGTTATTTTGCCGCTATTGGCTCGCCTAGTGTGAAAACGGTTGCAGATTGGTACAGACAAGTGACTGGACATGTGCTTTTTAGTTTTATTAACATCGATGACATTAAATAACCTTGAGTAAGTAAGTAAGTAAGCAAGTAAATGATTTATAAAGCGCCAAAGTCTCAGAAAGAATCAGGGTGCCCCCAAAACTAAAACCAAAAAAAACAAAAACAAAAAACAAAAAACCAACCCCCCAAAAGAAGGCTTTTTGGCGAATTTTTCGCATTATTGGCTGCAGCGTACACTTCAAGAGGGAGTTGCGACGAAATGGCTGGAGATAGTCCAAGACAACCTCAAAGTGAAATTTTCAGCATCAAACATAGATTTTAGTAGTTTCAGTTCCAACCCAGGTTCAAGGAGGCCGGCGCACGCGAGCATCAAAGACGGATGCCCCTCTAAAAATTGGTTATTTTATCGAGATTGGCTTGTCTGGAAAACAGTTGCAGATAGACATAGACATGCCGCTTATCATAACAAGCACTGGTGACGAGCTTTTTGGCGGTATCTATTTTGACGACTTTAGACGACTTTGAACCCCCAAAATAAGGGGTGTTAGTTGGTATTAGTGATTTTTTTGCGATTTTCGGCTGTCGGTACACACTTCAAGGGTGAATTGCGACGAAATGACTGAAAATAGACCAAGACGATGCGCGAACAGGAACTGCTAAGGCTGTCGCGCATCTCATGAGCTTTGCTCAAATCACTTGTTATTGTGTTACTATTCGCCAAGCACTGCTGCTGATGTTCTTTGGCAGGCTCGCGACATTGCGATCTTAAGTGCACGTCGTGTCATTTTCGGGAGTTTTTTGGCAACGGCAACGTCACGACACCCTCCTGAATAAAGAAGTAGTTAGTAACTGTAGCAGTAACGTGGTGTAGTGGTAACGCGTCTGATCCGATCAGCGAAGTTACTGTACGCCGGGCCCGGTTAATACTGCGATGGGTGACTGCCTGTGGACAGGTAAACCATCTCGGGATGTAACCAACCGCCTAGGTCAACTCAGCCTTCCATCCCTCCGGGATAGGTAAATCGAGTACCAGCCTATCTGGCTGGGGTTAAGGCGGGGCGCATTCACCTCTATCGGGTGGCAGGTAACACTGTGTGATCCCGTATGACAAGTGACGCTCCGTAGCTCTGAGATGGGTTCGCTCATTAGGAGCTATATTTGGACCTTTAACCTTTAACCTTTAGTAGTAATTAAAAGTTAAAACTGATGTCAGTCACTGAAAAAGATTGATGTGTATTGTTGCAAACATCTGGTTGTCGTCTATGATGGTGCTACAGGTGACAAGCTACAT
>Ga0209454_1004890_pt1 | contig 10149 bp, 7 predicted proteins | sample WorMetHERISLAND1_2_FD_187400 | JGI IMG/M metagenome (GOLD analysis project Ga0209454, IMG submission 187400) | Marine gutless worms symbiont microbial communities from Max Planck institute for Marine Microbiology, Germany - Olavius geniculatus... | ecosystem: Host-associated > Annelida >... | reverse complement strand
GCCTGGAGGAAGGCCAAGGATAGGGACATCTGGCGACAAGTCATCAGTACGGCAACGCTCTGACAGGAGTTCGCCAAGAAGAAGATGGCAAGCGTCCAGGTGGGCTGACTCTAATCGCGTGGCAAGGTGGAAAACCTCTAATGTGGGATGTCACAGCTGCCAGTCCGTTGGCTGTATCCTATGCTGATATTGCTGCCACTAGCACGGGACTGGTGGCTGACCAGGCAGCTGACAGAAAGGCTGATAAATATGCTGACTTCACGACGTCTTGTGTCTTCGAGCCTATTGCGGTGGAAAACCTGGGCCCCTCAACGCTTCAGCACTGGAGTTTATCAGTAATCTGGGTCAGAGAATCAGTAACATTTCTACTGACGACAGAGAGACCCAGTTTTTATTCCAGCGTATCTCCATGCCAATCCAACGTTTGAATTCAGTGCTTTTGCAGGACTCCTTTTCTGTGGTTCCGCTGGACCAATAGCCACTCCAGCTGTTTTTAACTTTTGTTTTTAACCCATAAGAACCTGTACTACTAAGGGTAAAATTTTAAAAAAATTATTTAGCTGTCTATGCAGAGCTTTAGAGGTGCTAAAGGGAAAATAAACATTGAAAACAACATGGATAAATACAAATTTTGTTTATGTGTTGCTGCAGTTGATGCCAAATCCCTGGTACTTATCTATGGTTTTGCACAGTACAACATGGTGGCTATTACTTTTTTATCTTTAAACATCACTTTTGTCAATTATATACTTTAATTTTAGGCCACGTTGTTTTCGAGTTTTACTTCCGATATAACAAACACATTCCATGTAGATCTGAGTTAGCCGCGTTTCAGTTGCCACATCAAACTTTGTGACAACGTGTGGACTCTACGCTCAACCACGACTACATAACTGCGCAAACCATTCGCCAGTACAGACTCTGCCAAGCATGCTTTCCACCACCAGGAACTCTCTCTGCCAAGAACAGTTACTGACAGCAACTCACTCATTATCATCATTTCTGGCAAGCACCACTAAGAGTGCGTAGCACCAAACGTAGACATCAATCTCCAGAGTGGACGGGTCTGAGCCAGGTCAACTGCGTCATCCATATTGAGGTCGCTGGATTTCAGATCCTGCTGAATGGTTTTCATCCATGTAATACGAGGACGTCCCAGTGGTTTCCTCCAGTTTCCTGCGGGGGAATCTGTTAAGATCTGTTTTGCATCTGTTTCATCAGGCATTTGTGCAATGTGTCCGAACAGGGACAGGCGCCTTGACTGAACTATGACTGAGAGATGAGGTTGCTTGCCCCTAAAGTTATGATCTAACAGAAAAGCTATACAAATAAATCGGATTTTATTATTATTGTTAACTGGCTCCATTCTTTCATGAGAATATCAATAGACAAGCCAAGAGCAGTAGCAGCCAGATGATTGAATTGTCATAAGCCTGCAGATATTTGACAGATTTAAGCCAAAAGAAGCTTTCCCTTATATCCAACAAACAGCACCAAAGCACTTAACGAAATAAAGCAAATTTTACAAAGTCGATAAAAACAGCAATACATCAGCAGTTTGTCAGTATAACTACACCATGTCCCACCAAAAAAACTATGCCAGTACCATTTCTTAAATAACTAACGAAACACTAGCTGATTTTAATAATTCAAGGCATGCAACATCATAAACAAACTTGGTGTAAATAACTATAGTTGATGTCTTGTTTCAGTTTATTGATGTCAGAAATCTTGGGTACAATTAGTGTCGAATAAGTAACAAAATGTCAACGTTTTTTGTGGTTTTGGTGATTTTCTGAGCCGACGTATGCGCTACCCAGTAACTGTTGTAAACAGCCAAGCTCATGATGTCACACGCCAAAAATATTTAAAATAGCCAATGTTTCATCGAGTTACTAAAAAAATAACACTGGCATTGTAAGCATTCTACACTAAGCGAGATATAATTATAGGCAAGTTTTTACAAGCCAGAAGCCTAATTCACAAACTTCCTAAGAATATTCGTAAGATTTTCATTATATCTTAATAAGTTCTTGCTAAGTAAGCAACTCGCTTATGCTTTCATAAGCATTTATTAAGATTTTGTTGCAAACCATATTTCTTTTTAAAATTTTCATTTCAAGCCTGATTTGCCAAAGATTTTGTAAGTTTGACTCAAAACTTTTGTAAATCGGAGCCTTCAGTTATCCCCTTCCTCACCCACAACATCACAGCACAAATCACGTGGCATTGATACCTTGGCAGACTGAGAGGCAAGGTTCTGCACTCGTGGGATGACCTCCTGCATCATGTTTGTAGGCCAGAACACTTGCGACAGCAGTCCAGCCTGACAGGCCTGCAGTGCAGTTATCTTACGCCCACACAACAGCAGCTCATTCGCCTGAACACAAAATGGTTAAACGTGGAACATCTCAAAGCTACGGAGCATCACCCGCCATAAAAGATCACCTGCCACCCGACACAGGTGAACGCGCTCCACCTCAACTGGTACTCGATTTACCTACCCTGGAGGGATAGAAGGCTCAGTTGACATAGAACACGACGTCGATAAGTGATCACAGATCTCAAACATCCAACAGGATTGGTGCCGCCACCTGGCAATTGCAACGGACTCAGTATATGTAGAACACACAGAAATTTAGACTGAAACACAATGGCAGTTACACTACCAAGTGATCTACCAAGATTTTCTGGAAAAAAACTTATAATATACTAATACTGGGTCATGCCTATGCAGTATGCATTATAAAAAGACAAGAATGACAATTTCTACAGCAAAAAATGGAATGGCTATAACTCTACATGAGCAAAACCTGGCTATGTCACAATTATACCATTAGCACTAACTCCAATAATGTTTAATACAATCTCAACTGCCGATTTCAATTTCCTTAGCCTTCATCCAGACTCCAGTGTACACAGCAAGACAATGAATACAGGACCAGTGCATCACAGAGCGTGCCTGTTTAAACTCCAGGTATCACTGGCACTCGATGAGTCATGTAATGTCATCAACAACACCTTTTTTTATTTTTGACGTTTAGGCAACCCCTGCTCTTTTTTTCAGAACGTCAACAATAAAAAAGGTTGTATTATTGATGAAATTACATGACTTATCAAGTTACTGTTTCAACCTGTGAGTCTATTCAAAGGTATCACTGGTGCTCATTTTGCCTACCACAGGGATAGGCCAGGCTGAGTTGACTGTGGAATCAGCCCAAACTCTCCATAAGATACCCGGACGCATACTCACAAACCAAGTGCATTTTATTAGGTAAACCCATTAAAAAATCATGCCAAACTTAATCCAATCTTAGCTTCTTGTTCTGCAAATAACAACATGCATCATAATGTTTAGGTTTTCACGACTTTATACCTATAAACTTGCAAAACCTAGAATATTTAATTCACATAGAGTCATTATCTAGCAGTGCTCGTTCTAATAACATGAAACTCACGAAAAGCCTGTTATCCATTAAGTTAGTTCTTCTAAAAAACAGGACCAACCCAATGAACCCAAAAAACCAATAAAATGCACAAGACTAAAATTTAAAAAACAGGTTTTTTTTAAGCTTAAAACTATCAGCATATATAGACCATGAACTGACAGACTCACTCACCATGGCGGATCCGAGAATCTTTGGCAGCGTGTACGAAGCACAAGCCTCCGGCGTCTGGCAAAGCGTGGTATATGGACATGAGAAGCTAGCCTTATCACTGGCATAGACCACGTCACACAGGGCTAGCAACGCCATGCCAAAACCCATGGCCGGGCCATTCACCGCTACGACGACCGGCTTCGGAAATGAGATCAGTGCACTCACAAAATCACTGCAATGCACACAACACATAATATCAGGGTGACCACGTCAATTTTGTTGAACTAGATGGTGGTTACGACTCCGTCGACTATTATACCTCAGCCTACATGTGACAACTGCAAGGCCAAAAACTGCATTTTGGGGCACATTTGACCCCGTAACCTTGACCTTGACCTTTTGACCCCCAAAATGACATGTTCATCCTTGCCCCAAAGTCCATTAGTGGTGAAAGTTTGGTAGAATTCACCCACAAATACCCAAGATATCTTGCTGACAATGTTTGTTTGGGACTCACACAGAGACATCCTGGAAATATAATGCCTCCAGCCACTACATTGGCGGAAGCATAAAAATATTAAAAATATTAAGTACTTTCTAGTGTCTTTTCCAAAACTATCAGGGAGGTCCACAAGTTTGTGGGATAAATTCAAGGTCTTACAAGCGTCTTTTCCAGACCTACTAAAGTGGTCCACAAGTTTGTGGCAAAAAATTCAAAAACTTTCAAGTATCTTTTCAAGACCTATTCCCTGTACACTGTCCAATCCATAGAGCTTAAAGTAAGTAAAATGAAACTAAAGCGTACTGGATTGGGAAGTTGAGATGTTCACTACAAAAAATTTTCACAGCACAGTAACGATCAGTATCAGTTCATAATCGGGAACTTCTAAAATGCAAAGACTTTTGAGACCCTCTTACATTGAATTCAAAAATTTTCAGTTCCTAAGGACTTTCAAGGTCTTGGAAAATGGACTCAAGGAATTTCAAGGACTTTCAAGAAAGTGTGGCAGCCATCACTGATTATAAGTAACAGGACAGTGACAAATGACTACAGCAGACTTTCGATTTTTGTCCTATTGGTCTATTTATAATCATATTTAGTACAGTAATCTAGGATTTCCACAGACACTCACATAAATGCAGGTTAGCTGCACATTCAGATAAAAATGACTGATCATTTCATTTCTGCAAAACTTTGCTTCATTTTTGCTTCATGCGCCACATTCATTGGCCATGTCTCACTACCGTAAATAAAACATAATCTTTAAAAAAAATCTTTGAAAAACTTATTCCATTTCAGCTTTACTACTATCATGAATCCAAAATATTACTGACACGTACATTTAGCCTCTGAAAAACCTGCTGCATCAGTCTTAACTGGCAGAAGAGTTAGCCATAAACATGTGATACAGCAGAAGACCAAAGAGAGAACAACTGTTGACATTCTAAGTGAATAAAAAATCTAAAACCAGACCCACTAACCGCAGAGAGTCCGACATGGTCCTGGCAGCTTCACGCCGGTCACTGCACTCGTTCAGTAAGTAATGAAGATCGATGCCGGAGCAGAAAACATTTCCTGAGCCAGTAAGTAAAAGAACACGACTGTCGTCAGAGCAGGCATTGTGCAATGCATCCTGTAACTCATTGAAGACCTACAAAACAGAGCCATGCGGCGTGCAGGCTTTGTAATGTGAGATTTAAACTATCACGCGGACAGGTTGCTACGCTCCCTGTATGTTTGATCTTTGCCTGTGGCCTCCATTTTCTGCCCTTCAGGCCTCAGCTCGGCCTGCGGCCTCGATACACAGTATGCGCTGGTGCTGCAGCGTAGCCGCTAGCTATAAAGATGCTGATGATGCGTCGCCATGGTGACGACATCTATATGACGTCACAGCCAATTGCAGTCCAAACTGATACATCCCCATTTTAAAGATATAGATTAACACCATACTAAAGTCGGATAAAAACATATACTCAGATTCAACAGTCGAAATCATCTCCTTAAGTCTAAATCAAATCATGATTTGGATTCATGATAGTAGTAAAGCTGAAATGGAATAAGTTTTTTAAAGATGATGTTTTATTTACAGTAGTGAGACACGGCCAATGAATGTGGCCATGAATGTGTGAATAAACATATATATTCAGATACTGTCAGTATCTGAAACTGACAGTAAGGGTCGCAACATCGCAAGCCAACAGAGAGAAGCACAAAGAGACAGAGAGACAAAGAAAAATCGTAATGCTTCTGCCAATGCTTCAAATGGCACAGGCACAAAAGCCCAAATTATTCCACAGTTACACTTCACGGCATAACTCTAGCACTACGTCTGCAGTGGTACAAAATAATGTTAATTCCATGATTGCATTCAAATGTGACCAAACAAATGACAGTGTGGGCTTATATTAGGTTGACTGTCGGTGACCGTGGAACAAGTGTAACTCTGAACAATAGTATAACACAGGCAAAGTGCTGCTGCATTCTGACGTTAGCAACATTACCTTGGGATTAATGGCATTCTTTCCTCGTGTTTGAGACACGAGCGACACATGCATATAGCCATTCATCTTGCGTACGACAATCTCCTTGAACCGGTAAGCCAGCTCCGTCTGTCTGACACTGATACGACGACCTTCACTGTACGGCGTCAAGCATTCGCTTCCACTGTCATCGTGTTTCTTCAAATCAACGAACGGTATCGGTAAGTGCTTGAATTTACCACCATCAATGGGAAAATTCTCCAACTTCTTCACTTTGTCATGGTTGGTTTTCTTTCCGTCGACAGCCGGCGATGGTAGGGCAGGAGATGATTTCGACTGCTGGCCATTGCTGCAGTTTTCCGTAATCATCCCACCACCAAACTGAAAATGCTTCATCTTACTGCCAGCAACATGGAGAAACTTCTTGGATTTTTTCACTTCATCGTGGACGTGGTTGGTTTTCTTTCCATCCACAGCTGGAGACAGAACAATGGGTGACAGTTTCAAGTGCTGACCGCCGTTGCCATTTTCCAGAATCGTGCTGCCGCTGCTGCCGTTTGGTAAATGCTCGACAGCAGAAGACAGCGATGCAGCAGTTGATGTTATGTGGGAGCAATCCTTCAGCCTAACTACTGACAATCAAACACAGCAGAAATCAGCAGAATGTGTACAAAACATGGAACGCAATCAGCTGTAAACTAGAAAACATTTAACGCAGTTAAACTCCTGCAAAAACTGCTTCATTTTAGCCACTGATCGTATTTTGCAATAGCAAATGCACAATTGTGCAAAAAAGTTCCTTAACATATATTACGATTTGGACCACAACCAAAACATATTCAGTGTTTCCCATGACCATAGAGTGCCTAGAGTAGCTCTGCATACGGGGCTATATAAATTTGATTAATATAGCATAGTACAGTATGAGTTAGGACACACAACAAGCACCTCTTCGATAAAGTTCATCGAAAACGTTCAGTACTTTTTTTCTACTCTTGTGGACCATAAATGTAAAAAACGTTCCAGAAAAACTTAGAAAATGTTAAAAAAGTGGTAAAAATAAAAAGCGTTTAAAAACTTTGATAAAAAACATTAGCCTTAATTTGTTCAACTTCCTGCCTAAAACCTAATGATGTAAGTGCAATATAGCAAGAATTAGAGAAAAAAAGAAAATTTTACTTAATTTCTATTCAACTGTGTGGTCAGTAGACTAAGTAAATAAATTACCACCACTATAGCTTATCAATTCATTTCAGTGGCTTTAAAAGTGCTTCTCAACGTTCTTGGTGAAACTTTCAAATTTCAATGAACGTTTATTATAAAAATTTTTAAAAACATTGAAAAAATGTAAAAAAAATGTCGCAAAAACAAAAAAAATGTTAAAAAAGTTTTTACATCTATGTTGTGAACAGACAAAAAAGCAGACAGTCAAACATACAATCATGCAATAAACATTTATCCTTCATCTTTTGATGGAAGTAATAATGAATGACCCAGTTGTTGAAAAGTAAAACCACATTTCTGAATAGCAACATGAGCAGTAGCTGTAATAATGTTAGTAAAAAACAATTGTCGAAAAGGCAAAAGATAAAAGTAAAGGTCCAGTACTTGCTACAACATTTTTACATGAGTTAAGACTTGCAACCAGAAACACTTTACAGTACACTCTCAAATGTGGTAGCCGATAAGAATAAGTTAATGATATGGCAATGCATTATGCGGCTATCAATGCCTTAACTAGTGAATAATAAGCATATGCGCAAAAGCAGCAAAAGTTTCACAGCTAAAATTCATGCTATAAACATTGTCACACATAAGAAGCATAAATTTCAAACACCATGGCAAAAAAATGGTAAACTCTCACTATCTCGCTATACCTGCTTTGTAGCTGCTACCACCAGCCAACAATGATGAAGCCTTAAACTTAACATCTGCATCAGCAGCGACAACTTTTGGCTGCTTGCTGTCAATAGTACCGGTACTCCTCTTGCTCTTTTTCATTTCACCGATGAGAGTTAGCTTTCGGTGCTTCTTCTCTGAACAACTACTTGACTGAGGATTACAACATTCAGAAGGTGTGCCGCTATGGTCCATCGCTAAGGAGTATTTGATGTCAGCATCCGAATCAGTGTCCTCTTGTTTGCAGCTGACGATGATGGGTTTCTGACTAGCTGGCTTACATTTCAACAGATTTGGCAGTTTCAGATCTTTTGAAGAATTTCGTGAAACCAAGTTTCTGTGAGGCACTTTATCAAACAACAACAGTCTCTTAGTGAAGTTTTTGTGATGTGAGCCAGGCTGTGTCGTGTTGCTGTAAAATGACGATGGTGCTACATGGGTGGACGACTTGCTTGAAGACAATGGAGTCGAGTTATTATTCATTGCAACACCGGTACCTTTTAAACTTTCCAAAGATATGCTGGCAATACAGTTAGACGCAGAATGTCGCTGATCAACATCACAGAGTTTTCTCTTTGTGGCTTTGCCATCTGACTTAAAATTTTTATGCCTGGGTCCTCCATCAGCAGTAGAAGTAAAGTGGCTGTTCTTTGTATCAGAGGACGCTGCCAATGACTTTGGAGATGGAAGACTTCGGCGTTTACTCAAGTATGTGTCGACAGCCAGCTGACCAACTTTGGAAGCCTCAAACTGTTTAATAAGCGCATCTCCAACAGCAAATTCCGCACGAAGCTGATCTGCCGTAAACCACTTCTCACGATATTTTATTCCCGATTTTAACATCCACCTCAGTTTCAGGAGATATTCCAGAGGCTTATCTGGTAAGTGACGCTTCTGCAGAACAATACATGCCTAAAACACACAACAGCTAAACTCAACTGCCTGGTACACAAACCAATAAGTATAAGTCAATAAATCAAATTCCGCAATTTACACCATATCCTCAATCCAGAAGTTCACGATCACTCCAATTGTCACTGTATGCTTATATAATATTGACAAATAATGTCAGGAAAATGTACATCAATAAAGGTGTACCCAAATAGTAAAACTAATCAAGAAAGCTATCACAGCATTTATGCTGTATTGTTTATTCTGCTGTAATGTCAATAAACAATGATAGTCGGCGATAGTGCAGTCGCAGCTGTCAAACAACAACAGACTTTTAGTAATTTGTGCCTTAGTTTATAAACAATAAAATAAATCAGACAATCAGCTGAAAAAAAAGTTATAACTAACTTCGCCCTCAACCAAACTATCCAGATCCATCTTTGTTTCCGTGACAAATGCGCATGCGTAAGTCGTGATATAAACAACGAGTAAGTAATAAATCAGGCCGATGACACAGGCTACAAATTGAAACGTTTTACCGTATTAAAGCCGGTTTTGTCCCCTGGACTGGAAAATTGGTTTTAAAATTCATTTTCACCTTTTTACACAATAATAATTAAGGTCCAGGCAGGCATCATTCGGAGCGCATCAGAATTACCCACACTGTCAATTTTAGTCTGTGCATAGGCTATCTAGTGTGCATGGGGCAAAAAGTAATCCCCCTACAGATGTTTGCTATACTCTGAGCAACCGCTTAAAATTTTAACTCAAAATTTTACACACTTATTACCTGTTTATACCTGCAAACTTAATCTGAGCGACATTTAATACTGTCAGTTGCAAAGTTGCAATTTTTGACTCGCTACGTGTAAGAAGCCATGCTGCCGTCTGTCCGTAGGTATAGCCTATTAAGTGACATGTGAGTGGGAACGGCGGTAACCGCGGTAATTACCGCGGTAATAAAAACAATAACGGCAGTATTCCAGCGAAAATGGGGTTAAAAACTACTGTAATACCGCGGAGATGGGGATAGAATTTGCGGTAGGCCCGTATAAGCCATGAGAACAACTACAACTTTACCTGTAGTTGTTGCTGTAAAAATACATGTGGGAATAATTCATTTCACTAATTAGTACTAGAACATCGCATGGCATGTTTCGAAATGTGGATAATTTGTGTTTATGTACACTAATAGCGTAAGGTGTTGTGAAATGTTATTAACTTGCAGTAGGCTACATTAGTAGGCTAATCTAGTAAAATGTGCAGATCAAGCCTATGC
>Ga0209454_1004888_pt1 | contig 10150 bp, 5 predicted proteins | sample WorMetHERISLAND1_2_FD_187400 | JGI IMG/M metagenome (GOLD analysis project Ga0209454, IMG submission 187400) | Marine gutless worms symbiont microbial communities from Max Planck institute for Marine Microbiology, Germany - Olavius geniculatus... | ecosystem: Host-associated > Annelida >... | reverse complement strand
GCGTTATACAGCCGAGCGGTCAAAATGAATAAGCACAAAAGTATTTATGTAATGACCAAACATCAACAAATATGTGTAGGAATTTTTGTTTAAAACACTTCTGTATTAGCCGTGATACAAGCAAAATAGCGTCACGTGCCATTAAGCAATTTTTGCAAGTGGTTCATCATTTGCGTTGCCGCTCGTACGCAAGGTATACCAAAACGTCACAGTAGGCCAAATCATCAGTAAGTAATCAGCAGAAAAATTGCTGAATAGATCCTCTATTCTCTTTTGCCACTGCTGCTAGACGCTTTTTCCACGACTGTACGGCTTTTTCGATTCTGCAATTTTATTATACGATTTTTAATAACAGTGCATATAATTAACTAATTGATTTGGCAATCTGAATACTGATACCTCAGTTGGAAACTCTAAGGAACTTGTTCTAGACTTTCTTTATACAGCATATGATAAATAAGACAACGGACACTAACTGATACATCTACGTAGCAATTATAAATCACTGATAAGACGGCATGCGTACATTTTGCTTACGGTATGTTGAGAAAGTTGTGTCTGATGCACGTTGGTAATTGCTATATGACAGGTGTAGAAATGCATGGCGCAAATGGTAAAGTCTGCCTGGATTCTGTTTCAAGGCACGTACAGCATCGTAACTGAACTGAACTGAACACGATTTAGTTTTTGATGAACTGACCAATGGGGGCAGCAGGACGAGCTATTTGGTTATTGGCTGACGAGTACGTGAGCGTTGTTACGTAGACCACGCAGGTCACCGACGCCGTTAGACGGTGCCTCCTGTAATGCATTACTGCCTGCCCATTGGTCACTTCGTCAAAAACTAAACCATGTCAGTTCAGTTCAGTTTTTCAATTTCGTCGCTTTGTACGAGTTTTAACGCAACGCGTGCAACGCAAGAACAAACAAGACGCCGTTTTGCGTGTTGGCTGTTGCGCTCGCCTGCGAATAGTCTACTTTTTTGCCTCACCTGCGTCAAAAAGGTACGCAAAAGCCTCGCGTTGTGTAGGAGGGAAAACAATCTTGAGCGGGCAAGAAGGAATTAAGGCAGTGAGTGACGTCACGTGAGATTCAGCTGCAGAAGAAACGGACGAGCTTTCTAAGTAAGTTGCGTGCCACGTTGCTATTGCTCTGCTTCCGTCGCTCCATCATTCAGTCCTCTCTATACGCCCCCGCCATTCTTCACTCAATGTCCCTTTTAATTAATTACAACCACCATCTGCATGCAGCACTGTGCGTCATGTCATCAGGAGCAGTTGCAAGTCTAGCCTGCATGACTGACACTGTTGGTTTCACTGCTGTGTTAAAGTCAAGTGTGAATATTTTTTCGCAAGCTCAGTTACTGTAACAGACTTTTTGCGGTTGACAGCACAGGCTAAATGAACTTCTGCTGTTTGAAATTACTTCTGTCGGATAAATGAAGTAAGTAGGCCTATTCCTCAGCCGGAGCCCAGAGAAAGCAAAGTTTTATTTATAGCACAAAATGGAAGAAAGGAAAATCTTGGCTAAATCAATACTAATTTTTTTATGTGCACAGCTCATTTTTAGCCGACCGTACTTAAGTAGGCTAACGGTCGAGCTGTTGTCAACTTGTTATGGTTGTCGTCTGTGTGTCTGTCTATCCGTCTGTAACGGATGTACTGTGGCTTAAAAGGGCTTAAAATTTTTTTACACGAATAATTAGCCATGGGTCGTAAACTCAGGCATGTAAAGATTTCACTCATCTACTCCAAGGGGAGCATTTTCAAATTGGGGGTAAATGGACTCTGATAGAAAAAATGTGCGTTTTATAACGAAAAACTGGCCGTATCTCGCAGATGGTGAGAAATAGAGCCTAGTGTACTATTAATCACTAATAGGAAGTGGTATTCGCTCTGTCAGATTAGATGGAAATCATTGACCTTGGATGACCTTAAAGGCCGTTATGCGCTATTGTGGCTAAACGGTGCGAGATGGCAATTAATACAGTCTGCTATCCTAGCGACAGCTTGTTACTGAACCTTAGGTTTTCATTGTCAGGTCTGTGTGGCAAACACCATAGTCATGCGGAGTTTCAGTTTCATGTTGAAACAGCATGCCAGTAGTTGTCAAGCAGATGCTGCTGCTCTATAGTGATAGAAAGCGCGACCGGCGACCGGACTGCATGGAAGTTTATAACTAGCTAGACTACTACTGGCTGCTAGCTTGCTCGCTGTATGACGTATGCACGGGATCATACGGCAAGCTGTGCTGACGTCACAGAGGTCAGTACTGCTGCCGACGTTAATACCACTGACCAGCGTCCAGTCGTCACAGCTGCCGGCCGTGACCGGTCCTGCAGCGCCATCTGCATGACTGGACGTCGCCGGCCAACGAACGTGGTCCGCAATCTTCATAAGCCACACAAAATCCGTCTCGTCGTCTGCTGGAATGACTTCGGGAACAGTGGATGGGCCCGGATTTGGTCGTCAGCCGCTGATAAATGGTCACCGCGGTAATAGTCGGCGGAGGTTTTTGCAGCCGAGCAGTGGAACCTATTCCTGTCACGCCGTACGTTCCGTTGGAGACAATTCTGCTGTCGTCGTTCGTTTCTATTTGCAGCTTAGCATATAGTTATTATGTGCGTGTGCGCGTCGTTTCATGCAGTTGTGCATATTGAGAAAATATTTTGGAATGACCTTAATGAAAAATTGCAAAAATTCTCTCTATACGGCTTACAATAAGGTGAGTTGCGAATATTTCGTACGCTGTATTTCTTATTCCAGAGTTTGTATACAGAAAATAAAGATATTAATTTCACTAGCAACAACTTGGGCACACATGATTTCAGCAAGAGCATAAAGTTAATTGAAACTACTTACTTAACTAGCCTCATAAACTAACCCATAATTGGTGTGAACGCTTCGCAGACCAGGAGTAATCAGTGAGTCCATTTTCAGCTCTATAGATTCAAGGTCAAGTTATTGGACGTCAAAAACCTCCAGAAAATAATGACGCATATCTTAGCTCCGGAGCAGCTTTTGCGCCCTCTGCACACTGGGCGCAGTAGACGGACGGCCGCATACGTATCGGCACAAGGCGTCGTAGAGCTGATGACGAGTTGTATATAAGCATTGATACGGCTCGTTCGTAAAACGATCGATGCGAATTCATTAAATAAATGCATTTGCACTGTTACGTTCGCCAGGGGACGTGCGTGTTATGGGGGTCGAGTTACATACAAACGTGCTGTTTTGTGAACCTGTGAAGTTTCTGCGAACCGATCACGGAGACATTGTGCAATCATATGGTAACAAGAAACCCTCTGAAATATGAGTTGCACGAAAGCATGTTCGTAACTTAACTTGAACTAAGCGCCACTCGACTGTACTACTGCGTAGTAGATGTTAGTCAAACAGCAATGCAAAGATTTACGTCATCAGACAGCGGCATAGTTAGAAATGTGAGGGAGCACTGCACATATATTGCAGAAAATTTGTTAAGCAAATGCAAACACCCTTTTATTATGTTTATCAACTACAGTCCCTAACACGTCCAAAAAGTAGGTGAACTTTTGTCCATCAACAAAAACGTATTATAAGTTCTCCCTAAACGCTGTGCATGCAGTGTAGACTACTGTGATTGCATTTTTGCGTTCGCCACGTGACGTTGCTAAGAGAGGAATTTTAAACCTCTAAGTCATTCTCACAGTCGAACATAAGGCGCAGGGCGGTCTTCATGTTGGACTTTGTTCCGAATTTGTACGGGTTCGTTTACAAAATGGGACTTTTTTTAAAGTTTTACATTCATTGACTTGACAATATGGCCATTATTTTTGGAAAATCATTTGTGACAACAAAAAGTGACTTTATGAGTTATAATGCGGGAAATTAAATGTACGGTGAATTGTGTAAGGTAACTTTTATTTCTGATTGTTTTATCTAATAATGCGACACGTTATTATTATTTTGTATTTTCACCAGTAAACTATACGTTATCTCGATAGAATGTTTTTAAATCATACGTAATTGTTTATCGCGTATTTCTGCAATTTATGCGTATATGACCAGATTGATGTGACGTTAGCAAAGACTATGTACGGTTTGTTGTTGACATCTTCTGCGACATTCTTCAATGCATCTCAGAAGAGGTTATATTTTACGTTCAGGAAGTCCTGCCACATGCACGCATGCACACACACACACGTTGTTTTGCATGATTGAGAACTCTGGAAATCTCTACCAACATTGCGGGCATCAACTGTGGGACGTGTAAGTCCCCAAGACATTAACACACGTCTTTACACTTTACATTAACAGGCGGATACGGCGTATATACACAACCGAGTGTATGAAAAGACCCTCCAACTGCAAAGCGAATTAAGAGAAAATCAGTAAAACCCATGCACACATGCTTCAGACAATTTGCAGTCAAAAAATGTTGGGGCGTAATTTTGTCTCCGTAATTTTGACCGTCCCTAAAGTAGGTCATATGTCATACACTCGTCTCAGTCCTCACCGTTTAGCAAATACAAGATCAGTAATAGTGCTGTAGCTTAACACAAAACTGTGCAACATTCGATTACAGGCATACAAATTGCATTTTATGGCTTTCATTAAATGGTTAAATAGGTGTGATTTATGCATATTTGATTCATGAAAAATGCCACATATGTGCTGAAATGCTAAAGTGAAAGTGTCCCTCTATAGTCTACACAATGCCTGCGATCACCTATGTTTTTCAACACCTATGTAGCAGAATTTCATATTGGTTTCAAACTTGACAAAAACAAAAAATTGAGCTTAAGTTCAAGAGACGCGCGGAAGCCTATAGCAGTTCCTGTTCAGTAGTTTAGCTGAAAATTGGGGTGTTCACGCTAAGTTAATATACAAATATCAAATCCTCTATCTGGATCGCATAATGACTTAGTTGCGTGGCGCCACGTGTTGAATAATATAGACTTGTGTCACAGCCCGAAATCGCCAAAAAATCTATAAAAACCCCTATTTTTGCGTTCAAGGTCATCCAAGGTCATTGAATTCGGTGGCAATCTAGAGCCAATGTACGACTTCCTATTACTGTTAATAGTAACCTAGGCGCTATCTTGCACCGTTATTGACTTATTGGCTCAAAATCGCAATTTTTTTCCACCGCCTCTCATTTAGCGCCCTCGTTCGGGGTGACCCCCTTCGAATTTATGGAAAAGCTTTACGTATTCTAAAACTAGAGTATTACAGGCAGCCGACGGTGAAAATTTGGTGATCCTAGCTTGCACCGTTTTTGACTGATCCATTCGTGTGACAGACGGACGGACGGACAGACAGACGGACGGACAGAATTGCGATGGCTAAGACGCGCTAAAGCAGAAGCTGCTTTGGCGCGTAACAATGTCCCTATCCAACTGAACATTCACTTGCACACTTGCACTGTAGGTCGACTGTTACCACAGACTGTGCCTATTGTGATGAATGGCATCAAGAGATTAAGTATCTCCAAGCACCAAAGACTGTCCTGAAACTCTCGGTCCAGCTGTTTTGAGTCAGAGACTTAAAGTAATCTTGGTATGATTGTAAACAATGATGGGTGTTTGTATAGGTGCATGTACCTTCTACTTGTTTTTTTATCCAGTCCACGTGCGCGGCGATTTTCGCATAGATTCCGGGTTTTCTATGCGCAGCACACTCATCTCCCCAACTTGTCACGCCCACCAGTTTCCATCTTCCGTCGGTCGCCTTACACTGTAGTGGTCCTCCACTGTCGCCGGAACACGAGTCTTTTCCGCCCACCTCATATCCAGCACATATCTCAGACTTTTTGTCGATGCGTTTGCCGTACCAATCGGGCCTTGAGCAGTCGTCCGATGAAATAATATTTACGTCCGCCTCTCGTAGCACATTCGATATACCTTTCCCTAAATTCGCGCAAACACTGCAGTATATTTATCATCTCAGATAAATTATCTGTCAATCAGTTAATGAACAAAAAATCGACCAATTTATTTGCCTGATAAAAAGGAGTTTAGATGAAATGATGTTTGATTTTATAAGCAAATAACTGTTCTAACACCAGCGCTGTCCAAATAAAATTAGAAACTAGGGGGTAAAGCCCAGCGTAATGGCTGCCATGCGCTCTATACAGCTTGTGCAAACGGGTTTGAAATTTTTTTTCACCATAAACGCACAAAATTGATTTTGGGTGGGTTAATATTGACTAGTCCGCCTAAACTTTTTTGTTAGTGGACCAGAGTTAACCAAATTTTGTGAGCGAACGTGCGAGTTATCGTTGTTGACAGCAGTTTGAACAGTTATAATTAACAAAGAATATTCAATCAGCAGCCATATTATGTTAAAATATTTTAAATAAATATTTTTCCGCTACAACTCGTGAGAATTCTGTGTAAATTGATTGTCATTTGAGTGAATTATGAAAGAAAAAAGGGGTCTATTTTTATAAAACAAAAACCGTGTATTTGTGTTTACGTACCCAAGTTTTGTTTTTTTAAAGTTGGTGTGGTTTTTTACATACCCGTTTGTGCATGCCGTATCTGCCATGGATTAGAAAGTGAGGAGACGTGTGTTCGTGTCGTGGGGACTTTGGGTCGACACCGTTGGGCAGAATGTCGGAGTTCTCGCTGTCTTGCAAAAACAGAAGCGAAAGTGTGTGTGCATGTGTACTGTTACCTGAAGGAACGGTGGAGCCCCATCCAGTGGTCATGCATTGGGTGCCAACTGGAAACACAGATCCGTCCACGCAGATTGGTCTTACGTTCTCATTGAACTCAATACGCGAGCTCAGTTGAAGCAGCATGATGTCGTTCTTGCAACACAACTCAAAACCTTTATGCACTACAGCCTGCTTTATGTCATAGCGTCTCTGCGACGGTTCGGGTTCTGTTATCTTGTGTACTCCTACGACAACCTGAAGTAGAGACACATCTAGCTCGGTAACGATGTCATACCTAAACAGCAAACAGACAGAACAGCGTCAAGCGTTCACTGATTTTAGCTTTATTTGCAACATTAACGCCGAAACCACAAACAGCCTTTACGAACGGCACTGCATAGGACTAGGAGAGTAACCGGAAGACAGAGATACCGACAAGCCGGTAAGCGACTTGATTTGCGACTGCTAGCGACAGCTATTTTGTGGAGAGACAGAATCGATACATTCACGCTGTCTGACAATAAGGGTCGCTTATAGCTTACAGCTAACAGACGTACTTGCAGTGTGCAGCGGTGACGACCCACTCTGGACTGATGACGCTACATCCACACTTGAGATACGTCGTGTTGGACCAGAAAATAACACATTGCCACGGCCACGAGTGTGGGTCAGCCACCCAACCACGCACGACGTAAGGTATTGCTGCACGATATTTTGTCGGCGGCGGCCGATGACCACAAGCCATGGAATCCAACGTCCCTGCAATCAGCATCCGATCACTATAAGTTCTGTTTACGTAAGAATCCATCGTGCATGTAGCGTATGCACTGTTCACATTTTATATGTAATTACTTTCTACCTTCTAGCCGTGCGCGTTTCTGCGGGAAATTTTCAAAAACACATTTTTGCAAAAGTATCATTATTTTGTAAAATGAAAACTTTAAAAAAGTTAATGCAGTTTTGTGTAGCTTAAATTTGCATGAAACCTGACTTTACATCAATGACAAGATTGAGCCATTTTTTTGTTATGATGGAAAGATACATGCACAGAATTTGCGCAGTGATATCGGTACAGGCCTACAACATCGAATGCGTTTTTGAGCATATTAATGAATTGCTAAAATTGTACTAAATGCTGACGGTGTGGGAATTTATTTAAGACATAATGTTTGTGGGGCATTAGCTGGCGAAATTGTATTGATTTGACAGACTGCGTCATGTGAAATGTGCGCTATCAAATCAATATGACATATGCCGGTGACATTTGTGTTGTTTTTATGCCTGTCAATTTAAATCGCTTTGTTAATAGGCTACGTCTAGATACTTTTGTTCCCGTATTTCGGGCTGGTTGTTTTAGTATTGAGGTCGTAGAAGGAATAAATTAATCAATTAATTAAAACAGTCGCATAGATCTGCGATCTTTACCTCCCCTAAGGAGGTTATGTTTTTGCCGGTTTTTGTTTGTTTGTTTGTTTGTCTGTGTGTTAGCAGGATAACTCAAAAAGTTATGGACGGATCTTTCTGAAATTTGGAGGGTATGTTGAGAATGGCACAAACTACCAGTGATTCAATTTTGGGGGTGATCTGACAGAAATCCTGGATTCTGGATCACTTTGAAATTTTCGTTACCATTGCGTTAAAGGGGGCATAAGGGAACCGCTGGCAAAGTAAATATGGTGACGTCACCTGGCGAATAACATTCCCTTGGCGGAGGTACCTGCGGGCTATGACTGCTTTCTAGTTCCACCCCTGTATTCGTTCTCATAAGTAAGTATGCAAGCATATGAACAGCAGTAAAGTAATTAACCTGTCGCTTTGCGAAGGACGCCGATCAGCAAAACTACGACAAGAATGACAGATGGTTTCCCCATGTTTTACATCAAACAGAACACTACCTTGGTAATATTCATCGCGAATGATTCTGCTAGGTATTGGTTGATGAAACGCCACGTCAGCTGCTGTAACTGTCGATAACACGTCGTCAGATACTATCGTCTAGAAATAAGGTAATTAGCCTAAGTAAGTAAGCAAGCGAACATTTATAGTGCGCTTAGCCAATTTGTCTTAATCTACTGCACTGTAGCAGAATTAGCAATCGCCAAAGGCAGACACGAGTTATTACGCTGTTCCTGAGTTCTGTCCTTGGGAGAGAAAGGAGAGCAACTAAGGAGGGAAAAACTCGCAACTGATTTAGGCCTACGTAGAACTTAAGGAAGTTCATTTCACGAGTGACGTGATGTACGGCAGAAGAACAGCTAGTGATCTTGAGACGTTGTCCTGCGGTGGCAGAAGAGCGAATTGACTCCGGATTGTGACATGGTGTCCAACAGTAAAACCAGTCGCTACAATGACGTCAGTGATGACAGTTTTTGAAATCATAGTAAACTTAATAACTCCTTCGGGCCCGGCCGCTCGCCTAAGACTTTGCTCTTGATCAGAAAATAGATACCGCTGATTCTGCTGATACCCAAATCGACTAGATCCGATACCGCTCGTTAAGTGTGATTCCTGCTCGTGTTTAATTTTGATGTCTTTAATTTAATCAGCCTAGCAGATAATCACCGATTGCTTTTTACCTCCGCCAAGGAGGTTATGTTTTTGCCGGTTTTTGTTTGTTTGTTTGTTTGTCTGTTTGTCTCTGTGTTAGCAAGATAACTCAAAAAGTTATAGACGGATCTTTCTGAAATTTTGAGGGAATGTCGGGCATGGCATAAGCTACAAGCAGGGTTTTCAATAGCGGACGTTTGGGCGTAAATACGCCCAAAAATTTCAGCCCGTACGCCCAAATTTTAAGACGTGGACATCACGACGTCCAAAGGAATCTGCTTCGTATTATGTTTATTTGTCTATAATAAACTGAAAATTGACGTCAGAATCTGTTTTCGAATGTTTCGTTGGTTTACAAAAAATTTCGCCGATTGTCGTGTTTCTGAATTCTTCATTTCATGAAGACGAGACACGCAACCGTATTAATTTAGGCCTATTATGGGAACAGTTCTGATTCAGAAACTGTGATCTTCGTTTTGCATAAAGCTAATAACATTAAATGTTGCTTGTTTTTACAAGAAAGCCTAGCTGTCGCAAAGGAAGACGCGCTACAGTCTATATAGTTCGTTCCACTACTGCCTTCAAGTCATTCAAGGTCAATGATTTTTTACGTCATTTAAAAGCCAATAGGACTCTCTGTGTGACTTTATTAGCAATTAATAGTAACCTCGGCCTTATTTCTCATTGATTCTGAGATACAGCCACTTATAGCTTAAAACTTTCCATTAAAAATTGCGGTTAAACCGCTGCAGATGAAAACATGACTACTACTGACAGCCTACAGAAAGTCGCCAGCGCCCTATCCGATGGTATTATCGTAGTTTCGCCACAATACCGCACGGTTGGCATGCCATAGTGCATTATGACCTTTGAAGGTCATCCAAGGTCAATGATTTTCATGTGATTTGAAAGCCAATATGCGACTTTCTCTTACAATAGCAACCTAGGCTCTATCTCGCAC
>Ga0209454_1004887_pt1 | contig 10151 bp, 3 predicted proteins | sample WorMetHERISLAND1_2_FD_187400 | JGI IMG/M metagenome (GOLD analysis project Ga0209454, IMG submission 187400) | Marine gutless worms symbiont microbial communities from Max Planck institute for Marine Microbiology, Germany - Olavius geniculatus... | ecosystem: Host-associated > Annelida >... | reverse complement strand
ATAATAACTGGTAAAAACTAATTCTGAACAATGTGTCGAATACCGATCGTTGGTCACCACCTTGTTTAACAGACCAAACACGTTCGACCATAAACCCGCCGACCTGGCCTGCATGCTAAATAGGCTAGCAGGATCGTGTAAAAAGTCACTACGTCGGAGATCAGGCGCTGCATATTATAGCTTGTACACACAGCAGCTGCAGCAACAGATGAAAGTGACCTGCATGCGGATCCGCTTAGCAGCTGCGTACATATAATGTATTTTTTACTAAGACAGTAAGACTTACATGACCGTGCACGTCGTCCGGCTCTTAAGTCCGTTTGACCGTTGACGTAGGCTACTGCAGCGCTGTATATATAAGCTAGATTATCCCTATTATCATACGAGCGCATGCACCGCGATGAAAAACAATAGCGAATACAGCAGCCGAGTTGAGTTTCCGTATTAAATGCAGTCACACAACATATACCATGCACACACGTCTTTGTCACCACCCGCATCTCCCTTACCTGATTCTCTTATTGTCTAAAACTGGGCGATATAAATTATAAAGTTGGCATAAATCCGAATGTTGTCTTCTTAGTCTGTACACATTCAGCTATACCATTGGAAAAGGCAGTTATTAATGCAATTGAGTCCTTTCTAACCGAAACTACTTGTTCACACTGTTTATGTTCTTGATTATGCATTATGATTATTTTTTCCTCAAACTGCGCCGGCTACAAACACAACTAGTTACTTACTTACGTACAAAAACATATACTAAAGCAGTAAAACGTTGAAAGACAAGTCCGCGTTGGTTGACCTTGATTGACCTTGGCTGTACCGGCGTCAATAAGTCAGCGACCCTGAGTTGCGTGTTAGCGTGTCTACGACGTCTGTTGCTGTCATCATGTAGCAGCAGCAGCAGCAGCATTGGAACACTAGCTTCGAACTTGCCCGGTTAGTCAACTAGAACAATACCAAATCTTAGGCTCAGCTAATCCGCCACTGGACATCCTGACCACCGATCCGCTGCAGGTGATGGTGTACGCGCTGTGAGAGACCGTTCTCTCGTGACACACGGGACGTCACACAAGCAGCAACAGCAGCAGTAGCAGCGCATGGTGTAGTGCGGACGACGTCTAAGTGGCGCTAATGGACGGCTTTTCGAGACGGTCGATCGGACACCGCTGACTGGGGCCCGGGCACTCGCACGCACGTCTTGAGATGAATCGCGTCGACGTTTTCCTTCTTCCCGTCCCCGCAACCTGCAAGACGCCGCGCCACTGATAGGCCGCCGCCGAGTGGCCACTGCCGGCGCGCCAGCTAGATAGCAGCGCGTAATTGCCTGATAGCACCGTCCGTAAGCAAAAGACATCGCGTGACCGAGCGAACGCTGCAGCCATCGAAACGATATAGCATCAGGATGTCATAGACGCACATAGAGTTGACGGCGAAGCAGAAAATAGTGAGATCTGCGTTAGCTGCTGCATGGCGAGTTTCAAACCTAATACCGTTTGAGTGAGCAAGCTCTCAAGACAAAAACTAAGACTTGAGCAGTGCTAGAATTTCAAATAAAAGGTTACAAATATAAATACATAAATTCATCACCAATAACAGCCAGCAGGCCGGCGGTTTTTACACCTACAACATTTCACCAGCACAAAAACCGTAAATTTCGTACGTAACATAATTAAAAAAGCATAATTTCTGAATCCGTGACAGCTAGCCCAATTGCATTTTTGTGATGCAAAACAAGGGTGGATATAAGAAATTACTACAATCGATCTATAAATTCCTGTCTCGGCTTTCAACTCAATTTGTTTCCAGACTGCTCATGGTTTTTGAGGACAAAGGACTTGCTTTAGATTGAACTGTGCTAAGACCATGACGACTACAATTTTTCAAAGTGTTGCTCGTTCAATGCAACTAGCTGCGGCGCTATAAAAATTCTCTTTATGTTCGATGACAGTCTTACTCTGCGGCGACGGTTAAAAATTTAAAGATCTGGTCACGCACACTGATAGCCTACTTCAATCTCATTTAGCGAGCGCTATCGTGTTAAATACAAAGATAAAGTATAGAGCATCAGGCCCATCCGACTGGCCAATAGAAGCCACAACATCGTCGCCACTGTAGTGTTAAGATCTCCGTCAGCGCCTAACTGTATTTATAGCCGGCCGACGACCGATAACAATCAATCATAAGTCTCTACTACAGTCTAGTGTTAAACACTCCCTAATATATATCGATTGGCCTCTGTTGATCAGGCGGAATCCTGGATATATTTCATTTTGAATAAAAAAATTGTCAGATGTTGAGCAACGTTGAGTCGCACTACCCGTTATAAATCATTGAAGAAGCAGAAAGAAGACAGAGGCGGTTGGAAATTAATGTAAAAGATGCAAGTAAATAACTTGTTGTTCGCATCACAATGCCGGAAAAACAGTAACACTGCTTTCGGCTTTTGCTTCACAAACCAATTTTCTGTGGACACCTGAGTTTCCGTTTGGGGACCTCTGGTGCTCGACGACTTGCTAGTCTTCGAGTGCAGGTCGGCTTCCCCTAGCGACAACTGGGCTCTTGTGCATTTCCTGTCCAACACTGTCACTCTCCTAGACTGCTAATTATCTTTTTTCTTTATTGTATAAAGCACGGTTTCATTCAACGCAAGTGCGCAACCCAAGGAACACAACAAACGGCAACGAACGAAATGCAGTTGACGCAACGGACACAACGACCGCTTAACAGTAACAGTAACATGTGTAAGGCAGCTAGCAACAGTAGTTAAATGAATTCACTCAGAAAACTGCTTTTTATTCGACGGCAGAACTTAATTGGACTGCACCGATCTGAAACGAATAAAGTCTTCTAACATCCCGAAACGAAAAGTCATGCAACAAGGTCACTGACGTCCACATAGACACACTTCTCGGATCTTTGAGTGGTTAGACTTCTAGGCTGTGGGCTAGGAGGCGGATAACAACAAAACTTCTTGTAGCCGTACTAATTCTATTACAACATCCACATTACCAGTTTTGGCGACGCACCAGGCCACCAGGCAGTTCGTAATTACAATAACTGCCTAAGAGCTGTTTTAGCCACCAAAACCTGAAGAATAGGTTAGTAACTGCGCAATGAACGCAGAGTCCTCGAACTTGACATAAATGCGGCCGTCCGCGTGTTGTTTTTCCTTCCAGGACCACGCGTGACCAAAATGTACTTAAGATAACCCCAAGTAGCGATTTTAGCTGTCTTGCACATGCGTTTATTAATATTGCAGCCAATCGGCTGGATTGAATACAGAACAATAAAACATCGCAGGCACGATAAAACATACAGGGTGGTCCAAAAACGGCACAAAGTTTATGGCACCATAATTTTGCAACAGTACATCACAGAGTCATGCGGTTTTCAGCAAAATGTCAGTGTTTAAATACAGCAATTAAATATTCTTTGTTTTACCGCTGGCAAGTGAACTATTAAAAAACAAAATTACCTTTAATGTACCTTGGTCCATAAAAACTTGCCACTATTATTTTTTCAATAGCTCCGTGAAACATTGGCCGATTTCAATAATTTTTGGCATGCGACATTAAGAAGAAACTTGACGAAAAAGTCTAGTTTTGGCCACCTCACCTTAAGGCTGTCGCTACACTACCATGTGAAATGCAGAAGTCGCTGTTTGGCCATTGACAACAATGAATTCTTATCGAGTAGCGTATGCGTCGGCTCAGAAATTATAAACTGAATAGCGACAAACGCAATTAGCAATTATTATCACTCAAAAAATTACGCGTATCACATCACATCATCTTTATTTCAGCATGTGCTCAAAATGTCCTTCTGCAGCACAAACGCAAGCAGTAGACGTTGACACCATTTGCCAACAGCACGTTCAGTAACAGCATGACTCAAGCAGCTCACTCGCTGTTGATGTATCATTTTAGTTTGTTGACTTAAAATTTTAAAATAAAAATGAAGCAACAAATTTTCAATGATTTTGCGATCTCAGCAATCTTCGCCGAGACTGCATTAACGTGTTGTGTTCATTTCAAATCATTGGAGATGTGAAGACCAAGTAACTTGAATGTGGATAACCCAGTCGTTTAGTAACAGTGATAATGGAGGATTTTTGATCAAACTGCCAATCAACATTTCATGCCTGTTTGAGTGTTCTATGAAACGAGTTCATCGACAGAGATCTGCATACAACTTGTAGATCCTTTATTAATTATTAACATCGCGTTCTGGCTGTTGCGTCAGATGCGTTCGTTGCCTTTGTTGCATATTTTTCTTGCGTTCGTTGCGTACGTTGGGATATTCACTGCGTAAACTGTGCAGTCTTTTCTTCGATATCAGATTGACGTTTGTCGCAATAAGAACTTTCGGAACAACGCTTATCGAAACAAGAACTGCTCCCATAAAACCGTACACAATTTGCGGCTAGCAAGCAGTTCAGGCACCACTGCGCATCTCAAATGCGTCTCACAAATTGCAACACCCCATGCGGATTCAGTCTTCAATTCATTCGGGAGTGGGACGGGGAACGCAAAATGAATACTAGTAAGTGGTGATGCCGTAGTGGGCTAGTGGCAATCACATAAAACTGCAGTTCTGTCGTATTTTTTGCATCAAAAAAACTTGACAGTAACAAAATTACCGAAGAGGCTAAATGACTTCAGCGGACAATTTACATGATGCATAAAATATGGCGTCCTCATTCGAAGGCGCAGTGACAAACTCTGAAACAAAAAATAGTTATACCTGTTGACTTTCACGACAAAATAACTGCAGTTTTTAGCTGACAATATTTTAACTAACGGTCAAGCTATTGGCATAATTTCGCTCCGTCCGTCCATCTGTTTGTCCGTCTGTAACAGACGTATTGTGGCTAATCTTTAAGTCGTAGAAAAAAAACTTTCACATGAATATTTAGTCATGTGTGTTAAACTTAGGCATGCAAAATTTTTTGCCGTTTAGTGCAAGAAAAATATTTTCAAATTAGGGTTTGATCAAAAAAGGGAAGGGTAGAAAATTCAATGGAAAACTGGCCACATCGCGGAAACGGTGATAGATAGGGCCAAGATTACTTTACTAATAGGAAGTAGCAGACGACCTTTCAGATAAAATAAAAATCACCGACCTTACATGACTTTGAAGGGTCACAACGTATGCCAATCGTGCAGTATTGTGGCTAAACGGCAAATCGTAAAACGTTGGCGATGGTACCATCGGATAGAGCGGTGGCAATTTTCTATAGGCTATCAATAGTAACCATGTTTCCATCTGCAGCGGTTTGGTCGCAATTTTAAATAGGTTTTAATCTATAAATGGCCGTATCTCGGAAACGGTGACAAATAAAGCCAAGGTTACTATTAATCACTAATAAGAAGTAAAATGCGCCCTTTCAGATTACATAAAAATCATAGACCTTGGATGACCATCAAGGTCACTGACAACAAGTACGGTCGGCTATCTTAGCGACTCCTGGACTTCATGTTAAATTTTAACATCCAGGCTGCCGCACTTTTATGCAAATCTTCGTATTTTTTAAAAAAAATCCGCATGCGAATACTAGCAGGCCGTATATGCCACACTATGTTCCTGCGTCGTGTCCTGTTCAAATCAAGTTGCAAAGCCTCTTACATTTTAATTCTCGCCTACGATGTCTGTGCGAATGTTGTCCAGACTTAAGTCACTCCTACTGTGATCTTTCTCCGAGAGGATGACCATGTGTGCATATCTATGCAGCAGAGCGTGTGGATATCGGCCAATGAGTTTGCGGGACACGTCGAAATAATTAATCTCACAATTGTCGCGATTTAAATATTACGACGTATTGCTCGTTTGACCGTTCTCGATTTACTGCTAGTATATCAACGCTTCTAGCACATAAATATTAGGCTATAGGTAAATCATCGTTTTTTATAGCCCGGACGATCAGCGATCTTGCATAGAAACGCGTCGTTTATAACGCGAGCAAACAGCGGCGGTCGGTCATATGATATTGAGCGGTGCACGGCAGATAAACGTGTGCTGGGATGAATGATGATGGTGCTGTGGGATGACACCGGCGTCTGCGTGCACATGCGATCATTATCGTAGTCCTGCAGCTCGGCGTCATCAACATGGAGCGATCAGCAGCATGCAGTATTGAGCCGATCAGAAATGGGGCTGATTTTCATCGAAATGCGTGCAGTATCAAAAATAAGTAAGTAACCTGCATTTGTAGTGCGCCATATGTTAAAACAGAAGTTCGAATGCTATTGTTGCCAACAAACTAAATAAACCATTGCATCCAGTAGCTGTTCATAACTTGTTTTCATTGCCGACGTCAGTGAAACAGCGGCGCTATTAAAACACATTCAAAACACTAAAATTCGAGCAAACGGACACCCAATCGCAACATGAAACATATACTGAGTCTGAGATAATTGCACAGTTAACGGGAGATGCACAAATTATGCCGCCGCTATTTGCAACGGTTTTGCTGCAATTTCCATTGCAAATTCAGAATCATGTAGAACTTAGATCCATGTCAAACACGATGTTACTTGACGCCGCACGACAGTGTCCCTGCCTAATAATATATCATTCTGTCCAGTAGCGTTAACAAGAACGGTACACGCGTGCCACAGACCGACAGACCACTTTGCAGTTATGGTAGCAATAACCGACGTCGCTAATGCATGATTACAGCGATGTCGCTTATATAAACAGAGCACAGTGCAATTTTGATTCTCGTTGCTCCAACTGTTTCGCGTAATTCGTTTCTTGTCTCCGGTGTTGAAGTGTACAAAGTAATATGACAGTCGTGTTTTTAACTAACAGTCGACACGTGCGCTCGACGTGCGTTGTTAATAAGCTCGGTTATTAATTACTGACTGTCGCGGTGCAGTGAGCCATAAAACACGACGACAGCAGACTGACTGACATCTGGACGCTGCTACAGGACTGATTGAAGACAAACCAATACACTACTATACAGTCTCCGCTGCGTCGCAAAAAATACCGGATGGTGCAAGCGTGAGCGTGACAGTCGAAAACGTAGAGAACAACCGCTATGGCCAGAGTGTAAAATGCGTTGATGTCCGTCGGATATTGCGAAAGTTCTCTATTTTCATTTCTGATACTGTTATGATTAGAAATACGATTAGCGCTAAAGTTAGTTTTAAGGTATCATATTTTTGTGCAAACATTCCAGTCCGGGAAGCAAGTACTTTTATAATTTCTGTACGCAGTAGTTTGCAACAAATGGCAAATTAAAGTGGTGTGAAACGTTAGTATATAGCGGCGAATCTTCAAAAAAGCGGAACTCAAGCAACCAGCAGATTATCGTTTATCGGGCCTGGACAGTACAGCGTACTGTTGACTTTTGATAAACCAGTACAAGAAATTTGAGCTAATGCTCACGAGACGCGCGAAAGCCTATAGCAGTTTCGGTTCAGTAGTTTAGCTGAAAATTGGGGTTTTCACGCTAAGTTAATATGCAAATACCAAATTCTCTATCTGGATCGCATAACAATAGTAGCGTGGCGCCACCTTGTAAATGATATAGATTTGTGTCGCAGCCTGAAATCGTCAAAAAATCCATAAAACCCCCTATTTTGGGGTTCAAGATCGTTCAAGGTCATTGAATTTGGCGCCAATCGAGAGCCAGTGTACGACTTCCTATTAGTGATTAATAGTAACCTAGGCCCTATCTCGCACCGTTACTGAGATACAGCAACTTATTGGCCAAAAATAGCAAATTTTGCCCACCCCCCTCTCATTTATCGTTCTCGTTCGGGATGACCCCCTTCGAATTTATGGAAAAGCTTTACAATTCCTAAAACTACGTCTTCCAGGCAGCCGATAGTGAAGACTTGGTGGTCCTAGCTTGCACCGTTTTTGACTGATCCACCCGTGTGACAGACAGACGGACAGAATTGCGATGGCTAAGACGCGCTGAAAGCAGTAGCTGCTATCGCGCGTAAAATGCGTTTAACGACACGTTCGCTCAATCATTTCTCATTCTCCAAAATACTTATAATTACTTTGTGCAGAAAAAAACTTAAAATTTCAACGCATAGCAATATTTAAATATTATATTTATTGCATACCATATGTCTGTAAAGGCATGCAGGTATAGCTCTAATATAGTATAATTTAGTTTATAAGCGCAGTCACAGCTTGAGGTTTTGCGAGTCAGACTGTCGTTACCCAGCGAACGGTGCGTTTGGTCACGCCGGTCCATTGGAACGTTTTTCTTGACTGACGAAATTTTTTAGCACTTTTGGAGGACGCCAGTTCGAATATTTCCAATTTTCGTTCTGAACGAGCGTGTTTGACGTTACTTATTTTCCAGATTTCATCGTAGATTTACACTAGCTGTCGTACCAAGTTCCGGATCTGATGTGTGCGCGTCGCTGATGGCGGCGACAGCAGCAGTACAGAAGCCCGGCAAAGCTGGCCAGCAGACAGAAGAACACCAACTCAGCGGCCACCCACATGCCAACAGCGTTGTCGTGGCGCGACGCCCGGCGGTGAGCCCAGCGCATGATGCTGTGCTTCGTCTTCTGCTCGTCGATCACCGAGAAGACGGGGAAGTTGGGAAACAGAGCGAGTGCTGCGGTCGACAGAGCCAGACCGAGCCAGCCGGCAAGCAGCTGAATAGTGTTTGCCGCCAACCACTTGATGTCCGTCATTGTCACCTGCATCCACCGACCACATCAGCACATAGGCTACGTCTTTTGGTCGTGTTTTCAGCAGCGGGAATATTGGTGGAAAATACATGACAAAATGCCCAAAATGTACCTACAGAATAACGTAATCTGAGACCAATTGAAATTCTAAGAACTGCACTCAATGTAAAGCAAGATATAATAGAGGAAAGCATCGTGGACCGGTCTTCGTTTAGAAAACGCACTACCAAAACCTGCCGACAAAAGTAAATAATCAGAAATACAGTCTATAGTGCAGTTAAGCTCTAAAGCAAGTAAGGCTAAAGTTAAGTTCGTTTAATGTGGTTCTGGATTCTTATTTGTGCCGTCGAAAAGCAAACTTCTACCACTCAGCCGACGTTAGCACAGTAACTGAATGTGTTTGTAGTCGAGAATACATAATTTAAGAAAGCCATTTCAGTAAAAAGCAAGCAATTTGCTATTTCTAAATATTAATTTATAACATGTTGCCAGTAGTTTAAGTTTGTGACATTTTGGCTGGATTTAGCTCAAAACACTACATTACAAATTACATTACAAATTTTTTAACGTGGCCTGAGTAAAAACTGCTACATGTAGGATCACAGATAAAAGCGCAAAGCACGACAAAAGTACAGATGGATAGGATTGTCTAAACAGAAATATTTTCAGCTGACGGCGTAACTGTGAAAGTGTGTTGGACGCGACAACGTCCGGTGGCAAACTGTTCCATAGCCGAACACTAGCGACTGCGAAGACTCGGTCACCAACATTTGCGCACTGCGACTAGGGAACATCCAGCTGGTGTGTCAGTGAGGACCGCAGACGTCGTCTTAACGGCATGTCGGACAAACGTCGCAGGTCTGCAGCCAGGTATGATGGAGCCGTGCCGTTCAACGAGCGAAAAACGATCGTCGCCAGCTTGAACTGCACACGCTCGGGCGCTCTCAGCCAGTGAAAACTGGCGAGCGTGTCGGTGACGTGCTTCGAGCGCCGCAAACCGGCGATGGATCGTGCGACAGCGTTGAGTACCGATTGTAGACGGACAGACGGTTGTACAGGTAGCCTGGTAAGCCTACCAGCACAGCATTGCCGTAGTCCAGTCGGGACAGGAAGAGAGCGACGACAAGCGTCTGGTAAATAGACGTCGGCACTGTCGAATGCTGCGCAGCTGACGCAGAACGGCGAAGCAGCTGGCAACGGTTTTCTGAACGTGGCATCGCATGCTAAGGTCAGAGTCGAAGTAAATTCCGAGATCTCGGACTGACTTCGACGGGTTGACGAAGTCGGACCCGATCCGAAGAGCTGACGTGGGCAGCTGATGACATCGACGAGCCGTTGCACACCACAGCAGGTCGGTCTTACCAGTGTCCAGCTGCAGACGGTTGGCCAACATCCACGCGGCGACGTCGTCGACGCATGCAGACAGGCGCACCTGAAAGTCTGCGACATCAAATGGTCTGCACGAGCCGTATACATGGGTGT
>Ga0209454_1004884_pt1 | contig 10153 bp, 4 predicted proteins | sample WorMetHERISLAND1_2_FD_187400 | JGI IMG/M metagenome (GOLD analysis project Ga0209454, IMG submission 187400) | Marine gutless worms symbiont microbial communities from Max Planck institute for Marine Microbiology, Germany - Olavius geniculatus... | ecosystem: Host-associated > Annelida >... | reverse complement strand
ACTATGCCCCGTGAACGGCTGAAAATAACTCCCCCACACTTCATTTGTGATGGAACATTTCACTCCAAAGTCCATGCGATGTAGACGCCCCTTTAGTATTGCTTCCGACCAAGGTCGTCGGTGTTTTTTGGTTCCTGTGCAGTAATGTATGAATGTCGAATTAGGCTTGCAGCGACGTTTATTTTTGTGCTTTTTGCTGTCATGGGACCGTAGACTGATAGAACGTCTGCATAGCGGTGACGGTATTATACTGATGCAGCGCGGATCACGATAAAATAACAGTTTTTTTCTGGAAATATTTTTGTTACAATTACGAGCAACGTTTTTTCTCATCGTGTATTTTAGCGTCCGTCAATAAATTGCAATTAAAGTGCAGTTGTCGCACATTTTGTGTCTGATATGTCTTATGTACGTGTTGACATCAGTGCAGTGGACAGATTGTAACAACTTTCAGCGCTGGACATTATATTGCAAGCGCGGTTCTTGCTTGAGTCTGTTGGTCCGACTGTACTTTGTCACACTCGTGATCTGAATCAAAAGAATTATAACAAGCATTGCCAGGCTTTTATGCTTTTAGCAAGATTATTATTATATCGTATATCGTATTGTGTCGTATATCGACACGGCGTTAAATACAAGTACACCGTGTCTCAAAAATTGGGGCCACTTTTATATTTTGAATAACTCTGTGAAACATTGGCCAATTTTGATAATTTTTGGCACGCAGCATCGCGAAGAAACTTGACGTAAATGACTGTAGTTTAGCCCACCTTTATGATGTTGCGTGCCAACAATTATTAAAATCGGCCAATGTTTCACGGAGTTATTCAAAATATAAAAGTGGCCCCAATTATTTAAAACACGGTGTAGTATGGGATAAAATGTTCAGTATTTTAGTAATGTTATCTCATACCGTCACAACAAAAAATTAGGCCTATCAGTCGTTGTGGACAATTAACAGTTTGATATTTTTTGTGATAACAAAAACCTTTTGTTTTTGTGGGACCATGTTACGTAGAAGCAATTGATTTTTGGAACGTATAAAACGTGGTTGCCATCCAATCCAACGCAACGCTCTTGTTTTTAGGCCCCGTCTTTGCATACTTTTTGACACAAGAAGACTACGCAGTGAACGCAAAAAAACTAAAGTACGCGCGCAGCTGAGGCAGCGACGCAAGAGACAAAAAACGTAAGGTTAGAAGCGCTGTCTATATTCTTGCGTTGCGCTGGATGGAAACCAAGCTTAAGTCACAAACGCACATGCTTGAGTTGAGCTTGGCGTAATTTGCTGTTTTACCCACAAAATATGTTACGTTCGGTCCCATTATTGTTATAAATAATACGTTATTTATAGCGTAGCCGAGCTGAAGACAACACTGAAATTTGTCAAGCGAGCGACTGGCTTCAACGTCCTCGTTGTCGTTATCTACAACATGCAAAACGGCCGGACTATCAATAACGCTCTTGCTGTCTAGCAAACACTTATCAGCGAACGATACTCGAATTAGTTGTTTACTTACTCTACTTATTTTTGTTTTTTGTTAGGTTTTGCAACCAAAATTAGCATCGCTATTTGCACATCCTGTACGGAAACGTTTGCACTAATGTGAAACTTTCTGAAATCTCGACGACTTTCTCTGTAATTCAGCCCGCACCCAGATAGACAGACAGACCGACATATATTGCAGCAGACAGAAGCAACGCATAACGCGGCATCCTATGAAAGGACCGCCTAAAATAAACTCGGCACCGGCTGGGGTGAAAACAAGCACACGGCGCGATGCATTAGCTCCGTCTCGGTAGTACGCATAAACGGGTGTCTGTAAAGGCCTATATAACACATGATCAGCTGTGGGCTAAGCCTGGCCTTCATTTGAGCCAGGGGCGGGGTTCCATCAAGGATGCTCGACGTTTGCTCGATGTTTGCTCGATCGTGTAAACGGGGTAAAAAGGGAGCATCACAATCACTCCACTCAAACCATTTTACAGCGTACTGTCCGTCTTTTGTGTTCATGCGAGCGCGCAGACGCTTGCGAAAGCTGACGATTAGTTAATTGCTTCTTGTGACAGCTCGTCACATAGCATCAATAATTTGTTTGCAAAACGGACAATTATTTACATAATACACTTACGCACTTGATACCGTGACGCCATTATCAGATAGTACTCGGTTGTACCCGTAGTTTTCATTAGACAGTTTTCATTTAGACAGATTCACTTATAGGCCAAGTCTTAGAGACACGCGTTCACCAAAAAAATAACGTATTAAAAATTTGAAAACTAGAAGTCGTGCCATTAAACCAAAGTTTTATAATACTGGACAAATTTTATTTTGTCTGGCCCTGCGGCAAAATTATTTTCACCTTAACTATTACTGCAAATTTTGTACGAAAAAACTGTTACTGTTTGAGCCTAAACAACGCAAAATGGGCCAGCTCCTCGGCGCCGAAATGTATAGAAATAATATTATTTTACTGTGAAATTATGAGGCCCCGAGTCTATAGATCCTGGCACTGATCCATGGGCACTGCGTTTGAGATTATTATTATTGATGTTTACTTTTTATTGTTTAACACTGTTTTATGCAGAGTCCGGATGAAAAAAAAACAGCTCGATACATGAGATGCGATTTTTCTGTAACTGCTGTACACTAAATACGCTAGCAATTTAGTCATGCAGTTAACAATATCAATAGACATGATGCATATTTTTACTGCAACGACTTGTCGTTACACGAATAGGAAATCAATAGGTCTAAGAGTTTTAAGTTTGATTTTTGAACTCAACCGCTTATAATGTATGGCTACTACTACTAGTCCTATCCATGTTTTTCGCTGTGAAACAAATGTCGCAAGCAACACTGTTGTTCCTAGCAGGCATATTGTTGCTCAATGAACAGGAATGAAAATGACTGTCTTGTGCAGTCATTTTCAGATCGAAGCATGCCGACGGAGGTTTTCCACCAAAGCTTAGGACAGAGTTGCAGGTTGTTTTACCAGGCAGATGAATATTGCAGATTATGTAAGAAGCAGCCTACAGCTCAGCATGCATATTCTAAAACTTCGGATTCATCTGATTAAACATGGCTTAACACGTGTGACAATCTAGCGGGTTTTAACGCCTAGAGTTTCGCAATGCCATTACCAGTATCAGCGAAGACCAGGGGCAGCGACGAGGCACGTTGTCGTTGTCGTTGTTGCTGTCGGTGTCTACAGTCACTGGCGATTTTGACCACTTCATTTAATGCACAAAATATGTACAATTAGCGGCAAATGGCAGTAAAAAAACCGTGTTTATAATGGGATTTCACAAAATTTGTTAGCAAACTGTTGTTAGTTATGAACACAAACGATTAAATACTGCAGCGTGGATCGTTTTCCTAGATTGAGCACGTTTTATTAGACGTTTCTTTTACGACCGCGTGTATAAGCTACAACTGCATGTAGGCCTACACTGTGTCTTAAAAAAGTATCCCCGACATTTTTAACTGTAACTTGAAAACCAATTATCGGATTTTGATAATTTTTGGTACAAATATTTCTGACACAACTGGCCATCAAATGACCATTTAGTTTTCCATCTCATCTAACGTTCATTTTTGCACTACCTGGGGAAAGCACAACCAGCAAAATATCACTTTTTATCCAATGCGATGTGATTACTTAATTTTAACATAACGCGTAAAACACATTTTGTTCACATTTCTGACACTGTGGCTGACATTTTATTTAGTTGTCCATTTTTCAGTCGCCCGCAGTAAAACTGCTTTAAGCGTTGGCTATATGCGAACACAGGCAAGAAGACGCTTTCTCCATTCATTGACAGCAGTATCGATAATGTTCTACTCCAGACCAATCCAGGCTGTACCAGTCGCTTTTTGACTTTGCAAACATTCCTAAATTTCATCTGCTGAACACACTGCTGCAAGACCTGCTGTTGGGGCCGACAAATTAGGATAGATGGAATTTATTGACGTTTTTCATTCATTTTAACACATATTATGCTTGCTCTGCTTTCCCCGGGTAGTGCAAAAGCAGACATTGAATGAGATGAATACTAAAACATTTATTTAATAGCCAGTTGTATCGGAAATAGTTTTGCCAAATATTATTAAAATCTGCTAATTTTATTCAAGGCACGATCGATAATGTTGAGGATGTTTTTCAGGTTTTTTTAAAAATTTTAACACATATTTCGCTTGATCTGTTTTCCCTAGGTAGTGCAGAAGCATACATCAGGTGAGGTGGAAAACTGCACGGTTATTTGATGGCAAGTTGTGTCAGGAATATTTTACGGAACATTATTGAAATCGGATAATTGGTTTTTAAGTTACAGTCGAAAATGTCGGGGATACTTGTTTTGAGACACAGCGTATAAAAGTATTTTCACATAGGCATTACACTTGTGCGTAATAGGCTACAGAATGTGAGAGACTGGTTATACCAGTGGCACATGGACTTGCATCGTACGAAGCTCATGCCGCCGGTCAGACAGCTGTTGATGCATGAACCCGGGCCTCGCTTCAGCGCTCTGCCTCGATGCAACCACGACCTTTTCCTGGCGTTGTTTTCTCCCACGCCATCCCATCCCGACGACAGCTGATGTGGTACCGTTATCAGCTCGTCATTCGACGACCAGCCGTAATCGACATCATCGTCGTCGTCGTCGTTGTCGTCGTCTTCGTTGCTTCGTGTGCCGTATGACAGAAGATGAGCAATGATGTTCAGTAGTTTCTGTTGCTGCTGCGGTGTCAAAGAATCTTTCATATCTAGATACCTCGATCTGAGCCAAACACCACTCTATAGTTACCACACGTCGTCGTTGTTCTCGTTGGCGTCCTCATTGGCGTCGTCGTTGTCGTCGTTGTTGTTTTTCTCGCTGCTGCTTCCATAGCACGTGTTTTTGTCGATATTTTCGGCCTCGTTGTTGTCGTTGTCGTCGTCGTCGTTGTTTTCTCTGACGTATGACAGAAGGTGGTCAATGACGTTCAATAGTTTCTCTTTCTGTTGCGGTGTCAAACAATCCATATCCAGATACCAAGAGTCTTCTGAACCAAACCCCAAACTGAAGTCACTATAGGCCATCGTTGTTACCGTTACTGTTGTCGTTGTCGTTGTTGTAATAGTCGTCGTTGTCTTCCTACATATTTTTGTTGTCGTTGCAGCAGAGCAACCACAACAACAACAAGAACCTGTTCTTCCTGTTGTTGCTCTGCTGCTGCTTTCGTCATTGTTGTCGTTGTTGTCGTCGCCGCCGCCGACCTCGTTGTTGTCACTGTAGTGTTGCTGTCGTAGTCGTTGTCGTCGTCGTCGTAATCGTTGTCGTTGTCGCCGCCGCCGCCGACGTCGCTGTTGTCACTGTTGTCGTCGTCGCTGTTGTAGTCGTCGTCGTCGTCTTCGTTGTTGTTGTTGTTGTTATTATTGCTGCTGCTGTCGACGTCGTCGTCGTCGTTGCTTCTGGTGCCGTATGATAGAAGCCGGTCAATGATGTTTAGCAGTGTCTGTTGCCGCTGCGCTCTGCCAGCTGCCGGTGTCAAAGGATCCTCCATATTCGCTGCTGACTTCAAATACCAGGAGTCTGAACAAAAGTAAAACATTAGACTTGTCACTACGGGCCTATCTGACAACGTTTAAGAAATGGCACAACCTGCTATAGACTAAATACGACTGACTAATCACATGTCAAATGTCAAATGTCATGCTGCTTATCATAACAAGCACTGGTGACATGCTTTTAGTGGTATCAACATCGATAACCTTAAATGACCTTGAACCCAAAAATAGGGGTTTTAGTGATTTTTTTGCGATTTTCTGGTGCAGAAGAGTGCATTGCGACGAAATACAAAAAACGTGCCACTTTTATTTTTTGAATAACTCTGTGAAACATTTGCCAATTTTGTTAATTTTTGGCATGCAACATCAAGAAATAACGACGTAAATAACTATAGTTTAGCACACCTCATCTTAATACTGTTGACACACTAATTTGTGAAATTAAAAAGTCGTAGTTTCGCCGCTTACAATAATGAATTCATACTAAATAGCGCATGCGTCGGCTCAGAAGTGATTAACTAAATAGTGACAAACACGAGTAACAGTTATCATTTCTCGAAAAATCATAAGTTTTACATCACATAATTTTTATTACCGCATCTACCCAAAATGTCCTTCTACAACACAAACGCAAGCGGTAGACGTTGACACCACTCGCCAACAGCACGTTCAACAACGCGCGACCCAGAGCGGCTCACTCGTTGTAGATGCGTTATTTCAAGTCGTCGAGGTACGATCTTGAAATGAATACAATTAATGTTAAATATGTAACAGATCTTCAATGATTCTGTGGTGTCAGCGATTTTTTGAACCCGACGCATACGCTTCCCAGTATAAAATCATTGTTGTAAACGGCCAAACTACAACTTCTGCATTTCACAAGGTAGTGCAACGACAGTATTAAGGTGAGGTAGGCTGAACTAAAGTCATTTACGTCAAGTTTCGTCTTGATGCTGCGTGCCCAAAATGACCAAAATCAGCCAATTTTTTTACAGAGTTACTCAAAAAATAAAAGTGTCACGTTCTTTATTGAGACACGGTGTAGATGGATATAGATCAAAACAAGCTGCCAACAAGAACTGCTGTAGGCTCTCGTGCGTTTCATGAGCATTAGCTCAGATTTTTTGTTACCCCGTTTAGCTCGTTCATGTAGTTGTTGATCGGTTCTAGGTGTTTAAGTATGGCACGACAGTCGGTCTGAGCCGTATTCGAGTCGCGCTGAAGCACAGCGGACGAGTTCGCGCGCGTCAACACCAATCAACTCAACTCCAATTAATCAGCTCGACAAGTCAAATTCGCGCCAGTCCGACACAGCAGCAGCTCTCAGCCCCCGTCATAGTCCGCCAACCCAGGTCATGCATGGCTACAGACAGGCAGAGCACCTGGTCGACTGGAGATGTTAACACGCGACCATCGCTATTGTCTGAAATGACGTCACAATAATGACGTCGTGCGGCGTCTAGATTGGCCAACAAACTGATCATCAAATGATCACGCCGCGAATCCTTCAGATAACGCCTGCTCTAACCCGAATGTGAACTCCTGATCAATCGGACGTCATCATTAGGCCGTCAACGTTCTTCTTGCTACTACTGCTGCTGCAAACATAGACACTTTAGCCAGTCGCAGAAATGATCTCTCAAAAATTCTTCAAATATATTACACAACCTTCCTCTTGTGTTCATTGTCTTCTTCCTGTCCCAACAGAACAATCGGTTATCTCACGCCTTTGGACTTCTGCAAAATTCCCAATAGTTTACACTCGTAGTAAGCGCTACTGCTTTTTTGTCAATTATGCCTTTAATAACCACTAAGTTAAAACAGGTAAAATACGCAACAAATGGTCTATAGCATATACGCTAAACATGGTAGACATAAATGATAATGAAGAGACTCTGACATTTCACACATTTTTGCATATATTTTGTTGTAAATTGTACTAAAATTACATGTAGGCCTATCAAGTATGTTTTTGTATTTTACAGTGTTTTTATTCAGCAATTTAGCTTTTAGATGCTTTTTGTTGTACTTTGCCCTAACGGGCAGGTTTTCGTTTTATCGACTCCATCCTGCTCGCTCCTGTGCAAGCTCGTTAAAATTGTGGATAATCGATGTTCCTTTTATTTGTCTCTTGTAGCTAACTCAATAACATTTCCTTCATCTGCCTCTTCCTTCCTTCCCTGGCAGTCGTCCTTCTAATACTGTTCTCACTAGAGAATCACGATGCAACACATGGCTTATGCAACCACCTGTTCTGTCTGTTCCTCAGTGTATCCACAAGTTCCCTTTTTGCTTTAGCTGTTCTTAGCACCTCATCATTTTTTGTGTTTCGTCAAAGATATCTTTCAGCTGCAACCGTAAAACACAGTGTTTATCGTTCACTCCGGTCTCGTCTCAGTTGACGTCGTCGGCTCTACCGTACCACTGGCCGACCACATCAAGGTTCCGGGCATCACACTGGACCAGAACTTAACGTTGAACCAACACGTCAGCGCGGTCTGTAAGTCGGCGTATTACAGTACATCCAGACCATGCGCCACATCCGCCCTGCCACCGCAGTGGACATGGCAAAGACCGTCGTCTGCGCCAACTTTGTTCTGTTCGGCGTGCTCGGCACGACTTGTTGGTGTTGTGTGTGACCTGGGACGTTTGTATTGTAGGCCTACATGTTGCCCGCTTGTGATGCCAAAGAGCGCGGGGACATTCACGTGCTTTTCGGTTTGAAGATCGATCAGATAAGGTAGAGCAAAGTAAATCGCCGCTCTCTCACAGCTGTTACAGCTCTGTGCATGACTGATGCGAGCGGTGCTCATCTCCGTTTCCAAGGCCCCGAGCCAGCAGTGAGTGCAAACACAGCTCAGGTAGGAATATAAAAGGAGGGCCGGAACTCCCATATACTGCTGTTACCTTCCTGGCGGTTAGGCCGGTACCAAATTATATTGTTTAGTGACAGAGGCATAATGTGTGTGAACAACTTGCTCAGGGTTGTTACCAACTTACCCGGAGCGCGTTTACACGATGAAGCAAACATGAAGCAAACTTAGAGCACGTTATGCACGTGTATATTGAATACGTTTGCTTCACGTTTGCTTCATCGTGTAAACGGGGTATAACTTAACGCGCCCCTGATCGATCGGATAGCACAGACATTATTAATTTATTGTAGGTCTACGTGCAACCAACCGCTCGCAAACGTCGCACGCCGTAGCCGTGCGACTGTAGGCTGTACGGCTGAACGCTGCGGCGCATCCTATTAACGACACTATTAATCCTCATCGCCAATCAGTCAGTCAATCACAACACATTCATACAGTCCCATGTGTCGCGAACGAATCAAAGACACCAATAACAATAATTGTCACGCATTTGTCATTTAGCTAACGTTTAAATACGTTAAACACAACGACGGTGAATGTATCCGTGTGTCTATTGTATGTGCATGTGATGCACGGTAGATGTCCTGTATTTTGACCTAGATTAGATGACACAATTTGTAGATTCTTTTACAGTTCGATGACTCTGATGTTCTCGTATGGGTCGAGTTGCCTGAAACAAATGAATAGAAATGAAAACACTGGGAATAGCTGACAACGGCCCCGGTACGTCATATAGCAACCAAGAATGATTAGATTAACAGAACAGGTAGCGTGGCAATGAAACAGATATAGGCTTATCTGGAATGTATTCCAGTCCAGTTCTCCGGATAAAATGTAAGTGCATGGAAACAATGCACGAAGGTGCAAAAGTGAACGAACACATGTGTGTAACACAGCCTTAAATCAAATACACAAGCTCTTTATCTCGGTCAAACAATGTGCGAACGACGTCCGTAACTTATGATCATGTCCGCAGAACAACGGTAGGCTACTTAGGCTACTTTCATCAGCTTCGACGTCTAAGTTAACGAGATACGACAACCATACGTCGATTGCGTGATGTTTTGTCTTTGCGGGTTCGTCTTGACGCTTTTTCTACTGCAGAGAGAAAGATGGAAGGTGCACGGCAAGGAGTTGCACGGGGACAACTTTTCCCGTTCATAGCCATTTTATTTTCAAGCTTTACACGGCGTTGGGTAAAATCATTTTTAAAATGATTGCAAATTAAAATCAAAATCATGTTGACGGTTTCATTCTGCTGAGTGGCGTTGAGAGCGTTGCGAAGTTCTGCAAAAGCGGAATCAGGTTGACGTGAGACAATGCCAATCAACGTCTTTATGCGTTCCGCGCAAGATGATGCATTCTCAACTGCTTCTCTGCGTCTTTTGCAGAACGACACGACAGTTTATATTCATCATTAACATCGTACACAAAGTACAAACAAAAGTGCAAAACAAAAATAATAAAAAAAGAAAATGAAAAAGCACAAAGTGCAACTGATCAACGTGCAGTCAAATCACTCACATCTTGCACAAACTGTCAATCATCACCTTAACATCACTGACTGACAGTCAATGAGGTTAAGATGATGATTGACAGTTTGTAGGCCAACACGATGCCTTTACATCATTTTACCCAATTCTTAAATTTCCGTCCTTGTTCCCGCTCCTTTCATCTACATCCCAGTTTTATAACTTTTTATTCACGTCACTGTTAGGTATATAC
>Ga0209454_1004883_pt1 | contig 10153 bp, 8 predicted proteins | sample WorMetHERISLAND1_2_FD_187400 | JGI IMG/M metagenome (GOLD analysis project Ga0209454, IMG submission 187400) | Marine gutless worms symbiont microbial communities from Max Planck institute for Marine Microbiology, Germany - Olavius geniculatus... | ecosystem: Host-associated > Annelida >... | reverse complement strand
CCCTATACCCACGGAGGGATGGCCAGGCTGAGTTGACCTGGGTGGCTGGTTACATACTGATATGGTTTTCCCGCCTGCCGACGGTTACCAATCCAAGTACTAACTACTAACCGGGCCCGGCGTTGATTAACTTACTTCGTTGATGCGAACAACGACGTTTCCAACTAAGCCAAACGGCCACTATACATCGTAGTGTGTATACTGAGAAAATTTTAACTTATGGCTGATTTTGGGTACGATGCACGCTGGCTCTGTCTGTACCAACTACAGCGCAGAGAGATCAGGTGCCGCCAACGATCGAGGTGGACCCCAGGACGGAGGTGGCGTACAAGACGCAGGACACCGTTGTACTGGAATGTGAGGCGACCGGTACGCCTCACCCCACGTGAGTTATCAATATCAACCCCCATCTGTTCAGCAGCCAGTCGTCGGTCGCGATTTGTTTCTGAGTTTCTGTGTTTGACGTGGTTATTTCTGTTGCGGCGGTTCACGTTTTATGTTGCAGTATCGCTGTTGTCTTTATCGTATTCATATATACATGCACTTTTCGCTGTGTTGTATATTTTTTCACATCCAGGCGGCTGTGGCACACTATGTTTCTTCCGGATATTGCATACTGGAGTGCAAATGAGAAAGGATCGTTTATAATCATTCATACGTTATTAACTGTAGGCCTACGCCGAGATTGAAACAAACTGTGTGCTACCGGGTGACGTTTTAGCTACATGCTTCAGTTGCGTGTTGGAGTTTTTATGCCCCGTCTCTCTCCGATGTTGCAGGCATTATGTTTTTTTCGGTTGTCGTCTGTCTATGAGTGCATTCGTTCATATGTGTCAGTGCGTTCTGAAAAGTTATCATGTTTTCGGCGCGACATCAGGAATTACCTCTAGAACGCAGTGGAGGAATTTCGCCAATCTTCGGTTGATGATGCTGTTTCAACACGTTCTACAGTGTATTATGCAAGTGTATCACGAGGTATAATACACAGTAGACCGTGTTGAAACGTACTTATTTCATGGCCGTGATCGACGGCGTGTTCTGCTTGGATGCACGTGTGACATACAAACGCGAGACGCTATCAGTCGTTACGCTTGAGTGGAGCGAGATTATGGGCATTTATAACACTCCAGACACTGTACTGAGAGATAGGCGGACTAAGTAGTCGAGGGGCCAAGGCCTGACAAGTGGTCTTAGAAGTCAAGGCAAAAGCTAAGGCAGCTATGTAAGTGAAGCCAGTAAGACAATGCACTGCACATTAGTAATGAATCGAAAATATTGATATATCGTTTTCGATATTGATGTATCGTGTCGTCAAAAAAATTGTTGACTTTTTTGATATATCACAATGTTCAAAAATATGTGAAAAAATGGAGATCACCGTAAAACTGTACTGCACTTCAGAAGCTAACTTAACCTTATTCAAACCATAATGAACCATAAAAATTCTCAGTTAAACACAGCATACAGTTGGATAATATTCTACAGATATCAAAAACTCATTGCAGAGAGCACATTCGTTACAATTGACTAGACGCCAAGGCGTCAAGACCGTGACCAAGGCCACGATTTTTGTCCTCCAACTGTCCTTGAGATGGAGGCCAGTCCTCGAGAACCCCATTCCCCCTGCATCCAGCTGCAACAGTAATAGCAGATGGTGCAACAGTCACGTTCTTTCATAGTGGGTACACTTGTAGCAATGAATGCCGTCGATATGGGATTTATTGTGTATGCAGTAGTTTAACGGGCCGTATTTTTGACTGGGAACCACCCATCACGTTGTTGCCGTTATATATGTGCTGTATATGACCTTCACTGCAGATAGATATCACGTCATGGCAGCTGTGCTCTTTGTAATGGCAGCGTCATTAACGCTGTTTTGGCGGCCATAATTCATGTAGTACCGTAATAATTTTCGCTGTGCTGACAGTCGTAATTCTGGGGCTCGGTTGGTGGAACGGTATATTGCGTCATGATGCAGCCCGGCCTACTGGCAAAGCTAGGCCTATATATTGTGCTGCTCCTCACTCATTTATTAGATGTGCTGCCATCCGTTGCGTCACTGATTATGGTACTCTATATACAGAAATCGTTATGTCGACTTAATCGCCGAGCCTTCCGGTATAGCGGTATAGTCACGGACTGGACTGCGAAAATAGTGATTTACTGCAGTGCACGTGGGCCGTTCTTTGGGCTAATGCGTTTTGAATCCTGCAGCACAAGTTCGCAGAAACTTGCAGCATAGGTGTCTTCCCATGTCGCCTAATCCCATTCTGCCTGCACTTAGGGTTAACGTTAGGGTTAGGCGAAACTGGACTACTTTGTTGTATAACCGAAATTACGCTTTGATTCGTAATTCATTGTACAACATGTTCTACAGCGGTACAAAATATAGCTGTGTACAACACATTGATGACAAATCGAAAGCCTGCAACATTAACGTATGTGCTATCTAAATTCACGTTTTACTTACTTACTTTTGGCGCGTACAGAGCGACGTAACTGAACTGAACTGACATGGTTTATTTTTTGACTTACTGATCAATCGGCAACTCGCCGTGTTCGCTCATTGGTCAGTTTGTCAAAAACTAGAACATTTCAGTTCATTTCAGTTAAGTTACATCGCTCTGTACGCGTCTTTAAATGCACACTATCGTGACGTCACGTCCAGTTGTTGTACAGCTTGTTGCACGACTTGTTGCCAGACTAACAAGTCTGCGATAAGTAACAGTAGTGGAGTTCGGACTATGCAAGTTCTTATAGGAACTGTACTGAGTTGCAGACGCCCGGTCTGAGTCCTGGGTGCATGGAATCATTGGCTTAATGCTATTATAACAGCGTGGTCTCTTGGGTATTGTGAAGCCATGCCAATTTTAGCCAATAAAAGCCGCCGTGAGAAGCGAACTTCCTGGTGCATGTGCGCGTGTAGTGCATTAGCATTAATTATGTAGTAGACCCATACACACCGCCTGCTATTAGTTAGTGGTAGTTCTCGACGGGGTCAACTGCTGTGTCTGCGGCATGCGATCATTTTTACGCGCGATAGCAGAATGCTTCGCGCGTCTTAGCCATGGCCTGGGCGTCTGTCCGTCCGTCCGTCGGCGTCTGTCACATCTTTGAGCTTTATCAAAACGGCGCAAGCTAGAATGACGAAATCTTGAACCTTGAACGATAGGGGATTTTAGTGTTTTTTTTTCAATTTTTGGCTGCGACGCACATTTCAACAGTGATTTGCGTCGAAATAGCCGAAGATAAACCTGGACAACCTGCGTATGCCTATGAAATTATTAGCATAAAACGTTCATTTTATACAATCCAAATTTCGACTTCTTAAGTTCACAGAGTCTTCCGTACGGAGGCCTCAAATTTGTGTACTCCTTCAAAATGCACTATTATTTCATTGCATGCTGTACACGACTGCCCAGGTGTCAGGACCGCTGCTATCGCGCGTCACGTGAGCTTTTCTCAAATTACTTGTTTTTGTCTTCAGGCAAATTTTGTTCCTTGTTGTATGAGGATGGTGGCTGGCATTTACCCCTTCTCTGTTTGCTATTAGTTTTTCTTTTATCTCTCTTTTACTTTTTTCCCTTCACCGCTTTTTGCCTACCCTTATCTCCATCTTTCTCCGCCAAACAGACACTACCTAGCTCTACTAGATACGGAGCTATCGCATCGCGGTGTGCCTGCACAGGAACTAGATATTGCTGCCGGCGTGAAAGAAAAAGCTGCCGCACGAGTCGTTAACGAGTGAGGCTGCAGTGCAGGCAGCAGCTGGGGACCTGCTACGTAGAAGCTTGCTGCACTGCACAGGAGCTGATGACGATTTATGTGGCGTGGCGCTGCTGCGTAGCTGCTGCGAGCCAGCGACGCTCATCTAATCATTTCAGGCGTATTGGCCTACTCGTTCTCTATGTAATGTCCGTCTTTCTTTGCTGTCGGTTCTGCTGCTGCTGCTGTTGCTGCTACTGCTGGTGTCGTCAATATTTTCCACGTTCTTGGGCCGTCGCGTAGTCAGGCAGCAGTCTGTGGGCCTGCGCGGATCGTCCTGCATATGTGAAGTCTGAATACCGTATATATCATTTTCGCGTTCACGCCGAGTCGTGTGATGGGTACAGTTAATAGCCGCGAGGGATGGCGAAGACATCTATCATGGATGCGGTGCATTCACTGTTTGCGTTGCACCGACGCAAAGGAAATCATTGTTTCTTTCCCGATATGAAACCCAAAGACAGGCCAAACCGAATATACGGACTGTTCAGGCACAGCCATGGTTCAGGCCTCCCGGGCCATTTTCACCTGTGCTGTATTTGTATAAACAGTGTGGACTCGGTCCGTAGCTAGCCTATAAGCGGATTAAGTCGGCTGCTGTTTTATGGCTGGTGAAATTTAACGGTGACTGGATTCGTGGATTGTCGCTAGCTTGCGGATCAATAATTATGGGTGGAACAGAGACCACGCCCACGCACGCACAGACATTTGTCATTTCGCTGATACATACGATTACAACCATCCATCTAGTTCAGGGCTTCACAGTGTTGTTAATTAGCCGGCAGGTGATAGGTTGCTTTTATTATATCGTTTGTAGATATACGCCGTAGGTCAAGGTGCTACTTTTATTTTTTGAATAGCTCCGTAAAACATCGGTCGATTTTTGGCACGCGACATCAAGAAGAAACTTGACGCAAATGTATGTAGTTTTGGCCACCTCACCTTAATACTGTCGCTACTCTACCTTGCTCAACTCAGCTCAACTACGATCAGCAGAATAATGACAACAGTAAGTCTGTTTCAGTGTTTATAAACTGCTTGATGGCCAGTGAATGATCCTGAATATTCAGTGACAAGGACTATGTCATAGGTGACCGTATCATATCGTTCTGCATGGTGACGTTGAGAGAATTTGAAGATCATCTTAGGCGGAAGAACTTGCATAAAATACAGTATTAGTTTCATAGTGCGCTGTGACAGAATGCAGGGCACAGCAGTGAGTACGTGGGTTTTAGCGTTGGCTAACATTAATGACATCAAAGCATGCCATAGGCTCATTAAATGCCATAAATGGCCCGCATGGTCTGGCGGTGGCAACATGGGTCATTGTGTGCACATTTATAACCAATCAGCCCCTACAGCATGTTTGTTATACAATAAACGTTGCAGTGCAATCAGCAGTGCAGTGGCTTAACAAGGACCAGAGTAATTCGCCAAAAGGCGGAATCGATTACTCTTCTTTTGTATTTTCCAGGTGCCAGCAGAGGACTGACGATTTGACTGCAGTTTGTAATTGCATGTTTTATTGTTTTGCTAGTGCGCCTACAGGCTTAGTACGTGCGTTAAGTTTTGTATGTGTGTGTATGTATACGTAATCTATGTATTCGTTATTTTGTGTTACGTGTTATTTGTGTTAATGTGTTGTCGCCACGTGTTTTCAGTGTTGTCGTCTTGTGCAAGCTAATAGCGGGGGACCGGCAGAAGTCTGCAGACAGCAATGAATAATTTTTTTTGTTACTGCAGACTGATTTAAGGGGCCGTCTGCTATGCAGAGTATTATAGAGACTTGTAATCACTTATGTTTACAGATTGCTGCCAAAACGAAGAAATACGATATGAAAACAACATGCAGTTAAAGTAATGGAGTAACAAGAAGTGCATCTTTATGAGTGTACTGAGATTTGTTCTTACTTTACAGCTGGAGTTCTAATACCCCGTTTACACTTAGCTTCGTCGTGTAAATGCGTGGTATAGGCTAAGTACTGTATAATATCTGCTGCGAGTCATTAATGCAAAAATGCATTGCTGAGCGGCTGATGTGACATCCGCTCACTCAGACATTGCTTAATGCTCGTTGTTTCACTTTATGGCTTTTTGAGATCAGTGCCGAGATAATTGCCTCGGCTAATCATTTGCGGGGTGCTGCTGCTGCTGCTGGCTAGGTGTGCTTCACTGCTTGGAGTGAGTGTGTGTGAGAGCAGGGGCGTAATATACCCTCCCCCTTGAACCGTTGGGGTGAAGGATGCAAGTTTCCACTTTCCTCCTTCTCCGCTTTTCCCCTCCCCTTTTTTCTTCCCCATTTTCCATCACTTCTTGTATCTTGCCTCTAATTTCAGGAAGGTGGCGAAGCCCAAACCGCAATCGGTTTTGTGAGATTCTGGGTCTGAACAAAAAACCGCATTTGGAAGCCAGCAAGCCAGAGAGAAGGTTGATACGATTTACGTTCTAAGTCGTAACAATTCCCTAACTTCCTTGAATGTCTGAAAAACCTCTCCGCTACTTTTGTGATTGGACATTTCCTCTCAGGTTTATATGATGTAGCTTGGTGGTGGCAGTGCGTCGGACTAGTGATCGCGAGGTCGCTGGTTCAATTTCCGGCCGGTGCACTGCCAGGTACAGTTGTTCACACACATTGTGCTTCTGTCACCAAGCAGTATAATTTGATACCAGCCGCACCGCCGGGAAGGTTACGGCAGCATGCGGAGGTCTGGCCCTCTTTCTCTGAGTTGTGTTTGCACTCGCTGCTTGCTCAGGGCCTTGGAAATGGAGATCAGCACCACTCACATCGGTCACATATAGCACCGTTGACTATCAGCAATCGATTTACCTTACCTACCTTGTAAGATGTAAACGTCGCTCCTGGATGGGAGTTTGTGTATTCGTTGTACGTTGTATCTACAGACTGGCATTGGCTGAGCCCGACGACGCGCTTCCCGCCATCCTTCACCGCACAGCCGAGGACCCAGGTGGCGTACAAGTTCGGAGATCTGGTCGTGCTTGACTGCGAAGCTGACGCTTATCCGTCACCCCAGTGAGCATCCATGCCACCAGTCTCACTGCTCAGTCTCATTCATGTCTTCTTCCGTCCACTCACTGTTGCCCTCCCTGTCTTAATTAATAATTATCTTCTCCGCCATCGATGCCCGTTATGTTTGGAGTGGACAAATTCCCTTTGACCGCACCGTCTCTGTTAATACTCTTTATGATTATCGTCGCTGTCGTTGTCGTTCTTATAATCTCTGTTATCGGCGTCAATCATCGTGTCTTTTTATTTCCTTTCTATTGTATTTTTCTTTACGCATTTTTTGTTGATTTTCTACTCCTTGTTTTAATATTTTGCAACTTATTTAGTTTTTGTTGTAACTTGATGTTGCTGATGTTATTGCTTCGCTGTGCATGGCAGTTTGATGGTGTCTTCTGTTACTTTTTTTCAGTCACATTCACCGGTGCGGCGGTAAGTGTATATTTTTGTGAGTTTTCAAGTTAATAGACATTCAGCTTGACTTTGCTCAACTGATCTTATTCAGTTCATTCAGCCGTAACTAAGTCCAGAGTGAGTCAGAAAAATATTTAAAAATACTTTTGCGGTGGATAAACATCAGTGAATGAAACTTAGGAAACTTGTCATAGACTATTCATATTTAGTACACACACGTGGCTGTCAAATTTTATTCATGCATTTTGTCTCATGATAAGTAAGTAAGTAATAGTTTAGAGTAATTTAAAACAGATATTGGATCATCTTGCATGATATTGACTTCATATGCCAAGCATTTTGTTAATTAACGTAAAAAAACCGATCATGATTATAGCGTCCTGTTTGTGTGCGCCGTAAACTGTTGGTGGCTTGGTAGCGTAACGGCAGGGTGTCGGACTAATGATCGCAAGGTCGTGGGTTCAACTCCCGATCGGTCGCTATCAAGTGGTTACTACTTGGATGGGTGACTGTCTGCGGATAAGTGAACCATTTAAATATGTAACCAGCAGCAAGGTCAACTCAGCCTTCCATCCCTCCGGGATAGGTTAATCAAGTACTGGTCTGGCTGGCTGCGGTTGAGGCGGGGCGCGTTCACTTGTGTCAGGTGGCATTGGCAGGTAACACTACGTGATCCTGCTGGCTCAACCCCGGAAGGCTGAGTTGACCTTGGGGTTGGTAATATACCTAAGTGATTTATCTGTCCACTGATAGCCACCTTTCCAAGTAGTAAGCCCTTGATAGTGTTTCGACCGGGAGTCACACCCTACCTTTACACAACCGAGCCAATATAGGCCTACAGGTATATAGTACTACATTTGTTGTAATGATGTGGTCAATACAGGTACCGGTGGTTGAAGAACGGTCGGCCGCTGGACGTGGATGCTGTAGCAGGCATCAGTCAACGGCCAGGTAAAGGTACAGTATCAATCGACATCGACGAGCTACAGTCACATCATGACGGCATCTATCAGTGCATTGCCAGCAACCAGTACGGCACAGCAGTCTCCGTCAAGGCACTGCTCAAGCGCGCCAGTAAGCACCAGTTGTATCTACCGCCTTCATTCTTTGCTAGTGATAATACGCATCATTGAAAGCACTAAAACACCAGGCCTACATCCAGGAGCAAGTTGAATTTAACACTGGGTGATGATAGCTTAATATAGTCTATGGAGAGATGAACATTCCGTGACTTCCCAAATGGCCGTATCCTACATGGGAAGAGTTAATGTTTAGGGTTAGGGTCAGTACTCAGTAAGTCAGCGTTAGGCGTGTAATAGTAGTATTGACTAGAATAGATTGACTAGATAAAGCGCGTATACCTCCGTCAGTACCGTGTCGTTTATTTCCACTATTACTGATTTTACCCACCCACGGAGGGATGGCCCGGCTGAGTTGTCCCGGGGGTAACTGACGATAGGTGTAAAGAACTGCCGTGTATATCCTGCACTTAACGTGGAGGATATTACATTGAACGCATCAGCTACAGTAAATCATCTTCTGCCAGCCATCTCGATAAATAATAATGCTGTGCCCATTACAGCTACGTTGTCTCCAGTGCAGATTAATAGCCAGCCAGTCAGCTGAGGTTGCGCCCAGTCGGTCAATATTGTGCAAATGAAAATTTAATTAAACGTGACCGCTGTTACGGTCATGTTTAATGTGCAATTTCATTTGTACGATATTATCGACTGACGATGCCGCCTTGCGGGCAGTAAATTTACTGCACTAGCTATGCGACCGTCCTCCTAGTAGGCCGCATTTTGGGTGAAAAGCGGATGTGCTGATCTGTGGACGTCGCAACGGCTAACGCTGCAACTTAGCTGTAATTTATTTGTTTAACCATCCCGCATTCTAAACCCTAACCTCATACCGAACGCTAATCCTAATTCTAAATCTAACCGTAACCCTAACGCTAACCCTAGCCCTAACCCTGATGCAACATCCACAGATCCGCACATCCGCCAATCCGCTTTTTACCAGAGCTTTAATAGGCTACATTACGGGTTTTGGTTGTCCGCCCGTCTATCTGTCTGTCCGTCTCTCTGTCCGGAAGCGCTCAGAGTGACCAGAATGTGTGTCAAATTCTGAACGTTCCCTCGGCAGGGTTAATTGGAGTGTGCTAATTTTCGGTTCAGAACCTGGGTCACAGGTCAAGCGGACGGTCGAATAATACGTCGATACTGGTATATATAGTTCGGAGAGCTCACCTTCTCAGTCTGGGGTTCAAGAGATTCTTGCCCACGTCGGAAACCTTTATTCTGCTGCGGCTTTTCACAAAGCTCTCAAGAGTCGCCTCTCTGCGCATTGGTCCCCTTTCGTTGATCGTATCGTTGATCGATGTCAGGGCACTGTGGCATTTGCGCTGGATTGGTAGTGCAACTGTTAGAACGTTGGACTTGCGATCACGAGGTCATGGGTTCGACTCCCCGTCGCGTCGCTATCATGTTACTTACTTACTACTTGGATGGGTGGTTTGTCTGCGGACAGGTAAACCGTCTTGGTGTATAACCACCACCAAGGTCAACTCAGCCTTCCAAACCTACCCTCTGGGGTAGGTAAATCGAGTACCGGCCTGTCTAGCTGGGGTTATGGCGGTGCGCGTCGGGTGACAGGTGTAACACTGTGTGATCCTATATGGCAGGTGAGACTCTGTAGCTCTGAGGTGAGTTTCCCGCGAAGAGCTACAGCATTTCTAACCGCACGATTATGACTCTGATTATGATTTTCATTAAATTAAATAAACACTCTTGCTGTTGTTGTGTTGCAGCGTTGGATCCGTTTCCTACGGTGAGAGATCCGCAGATTCACCGGCCAGCCGTGGGCTCAGCACTAACACTCCGCTGTGACCCGCCACCCAGCTATCCACCGGGAACTGTGTACTGGGGCGAGACCAAGAACGGCCCCAAACTA
>Ga0209454_1004880_pt1 | contig 10155 bp, 3 predicted proteins | sample WorMetHERISLAND1_2_FD_187400 | JGI IMG/M metagenome (GOLD analysis project Ga0209454, IMG submission 187400) | Marine gutless worms symbiont microbial communities from Max Planck institute for Marine Microbiology, Germany - Olavius geniculatus... | ecosystem: Host-associated > Annelida >... | reverse complement strand
ACATAAATGTTATAAAATAACATTTTCTACCTATATACTGCTGCAGTTGTCTTGCGACACAGTATTTTTTGTAATTAAAGATATTAAAATTAATTCGTAAACACTGACTGTGCACAACTGGTGACGTCACTTCCGGCCACTTGTCAAGATAGGATTTTCAGCATAACATAATGTAACACCATTTTTTGTTATATTCGGACATTAATTTCATATATTTATAAAGCTTAAATCAACAATATTATATATGCCAGGTGAAATGTTTGTTTAACTGAGGTCTACATAAATTTCACAAGTGAGTTTGACCATGGCCATGGATCTTTAATGTTGGTTCGATTATACGTACAAACGAATGTGATCAGTAATTGCTGATTACATTGGTTGTTAAGACTTATTGTTGGATGTTCTGTAGGTGACTGGGCGACGTTTTGCTATAAATGTGCCGCATCGTTTTCAGACACACAGCTACAAACGGTTTACATTCTGTGATCATTGTGGCTCCTTGCTGTATGGTCTCGTCAGGCAAGGCCTCCAGTGTGAAGGTATCAACATTTTTCTTTTTTATATTGTGCGCTGCATTATGGCTCCTAACTCAACGACAATAAGTTGTAGAAAAAATGAAAATCGGTGTGACTGTTTTCTCAGGGCAGTGATGATGATGATGATGATGAGATTTTTGTACCTATAAAGAGGTTTTCGGGATGGGCTATTGAATGCTGCCAATTGCATTTTTCCCCGACTAACCCCAATTGCCATGGCAACAAAATTTGGGACAAAATTGGCTATAACTTGGCTTGCATAAGAGATTTTTGTGTGATTTTTGCACCTATTGGTTGTTTTCGTGGATGCGCCATTGAATGCTGCCAATTGCATTTTCCCACAACTGACCCCCGTTGCCATGGCAACGAAATTTGGGACAAAATTGGCTATAACTTGGCTTGCGTAAGAGATTTTTGGGCCTATAGGGGGGTTTTCGGGGATGGGCTATCGAATGCTGCCAATTGCATTTTTCCCCGACCAACCCCCGTTGTCATGGCAACAAAATTTAGGACAAAAAGAGCTATAACTCAGCTTGAATGCTGCCAATCGCATTTTCGCCCACCGACCCCCGTTGCCATGGCACCGAAATGTGAGACAGAATTGGCTATAACTCGGTCTGTGTAAGAGATATCTCCGAGATTTTTGCATCTAAAGGGGGGTTTTGAGGGATGGGCCAGCAAATGCTGCCAATCGAATTTTTTCCCGACTGACCCACGTTGCAGTGGGAACGAAATTTGGGAAAAAATTGGCTATAATTCGACATGTGTACGAGCTATCTCCCAGATAATGTATAATGTACACTGTGTCCCAAAAAAACATCCTTGACATTTTTGGCTGTAACTTGAAAACCAATTATCAGCTTTTGATAATTATTGGTACGAATATTTCTGACACAACCTGACATCAAATGACTATTTAGTTTCCCACTTCACCCAATGTATGCTTCTGCACTACCAAGGGAAAGCAGATCAAGTGAAATATGTGTTGAAATAAACAGAAAACCTGAAAAAACATCCTCGACATTATTGATCGTAACTTAAAGAAAGATTAACAGATTTTATTAATTTTTGGCAGAAAAATTTCTGACACAACTGGCTATTAAATAAGTGTTTTAGTTTCCACCTCACCCAACGTCTGCTTTTGCACTATCTGGGGAAACGAGACCAAGCATAATACATGTTAAAATGAATGAAAAAACGTTCATAAATTCCGTCTGTCCTAATCTGTGGGCCCCAACAGTTGGTCTATTACAAGGTTTGACTGTTATGCAGCAGTGTGACTACAAGATGAAGTTTTGGAATGTTTGTGAAGTCAAGAAGCAACTGGTACGGCCTGGATTGGTCTGGAGCAGAATTTTATCGATACTGCTATCAATGAATGGAGAAAGCGTCACCTTGCCTGTGTTCGCATAGTGGGCTACCTCTTCAAGCAATTTTACTACAGTCAGTAGAAAAATGTACAATTGGATGAATTGTCAGCCAAAGTGTCAGAAATGTGAACAAAATGTGTTTTTACGTCTTATGTTAATTAAGCAATCATATCGCATTGGATAAAAAAGTGACATTTCGCTGGTTGGGTTTTCCCCAGGTAGTGCAGAAACAAACGTTGGGTGAGGTGGGAAACTGAAACTGAATTTGATGGCAAGTTGTGTCAGGAATATTCACGTCAAAAATTATCAAAATCTGATATTGGTTTTCAAGTTACAGTCGAAAATGTCGGGGATGTTTTTTTGGGACACAGTGTAGTTGATTTCATCAAATATTTTACTAAAAGCATACAATACATAATCAATAGATTCACACAGATGAATTCATCACGAATTTCTTTTGCTCAGTTTTGATAACATTCGTACAAAATATCACAGACCTATTAGTCATTTTTATTAATGGAGTCATTTTTGTGAACCATAATCTGATGTGTACTACAAAAATTAGATTTCCATCGCAGTTTAAGCCTCAACACAGATAGTGCAAAGTGCAGCAACATAACCATTAAGATATGCCTTCTGAACACGGCAGTTCTATGAATGGCCACAATTTACACATTTTTATGCACTGGAGACCCCTCACATAAAACAACGTACAAAATCTTAGCTACACCACTTGCAACATACATGAACCAAATACATGCAGCTCAGTGGCATATTCGGGGAGACCTGTCATCACCCTCTCAGCATGACAAAACTTTGTTCCCAAAAATGGAAACCAAACAGCCATAGACTTGTTGCAAAATCGCACCAAAATGTCCAAAAAAAGTTCCTGGGAACATAATACAGAAATATGTGCTCATAGAGTTGTAGGTCCAGAGCACAGAAATAAGGAAAAAAACAGGGGAAAAACTACAAGAAAAAAACAGAAAGAACGAAATCTAGAATAACCCACCGTTGCATCAAATACCATCTAACATTGTGAAATTCCCAGACATATCCCTGCCACTTTGCAGCACTTTTACATGTTGTGATTGCCAATAATAACATAACAAAAGTGTAATGATAGGCACATAGCAAAAGAGAGTTTAGTATGTTTGATCAAGTCCTCCCCCTGTCAGCAGGAGCCAGGAAGCAACCTAGTTACTAAAAAACGTCCCTATTCCAAAGCAGATGCAATCTATGAGCTACAGGTGCACAAAATGCATTTGTGGCTGGGGACCCCAGAACCCAAATAGGGGAACTTACAGCACTGCTCAAACCTTCTATATAGATTAACGGTGGGTCACTTTGAACCCAAGAGATAGAATCAAACCCCCATCGATTGTCTGGTTATGGGACTGAAACCACTATATAATGCAATGCATCATTGAAAATATTATGCTAATACAATGTCAAGGAAAGCTGGGATTGCCCTAAAAATGAAGGATTTTTCTTCAACAAAATTCTTCTTGACAAATCCTTGACTTTCAGTCAATTCCCTTACTTTTCCCTGACAGCCTTACATTTTCAAGTTTTCCCCAAAAGTGGTCTTGGTGCTCTCAAAAAAATCTGGGTAATGTTGACTGTTGAGATGTGAGACATTTAGGCAGCATCAAGAAAAAGCGAGTGAAAATGCTGCACATATTCCTCACAATGTTCACCGGCAATAAACTTGCTGCTGCCCCTCAGACGCAAGTTCCGCTGCTCAAAAAAACGAAAAACGGCAAAAAACGTCATTGGACAATCAGTTGCCCGAGCAGCATCGAGGAATTTCCTAGCTGACACCTGGTCGACTAGACCAACACTTTGGATAAATCGGACCGCTGTTAGCAGCTGCTTCTTTGACAGAAGCACTTCAACAATTGAGTCACTTGCAGTGGACAAACGCTTCAGCATGTCGAGAGCTAACTGATATGCAGGAGGATAAACACTCTCGAGAGACAGCAGGGAGCACGCTAGATGCTGGGAGTCACTCAGAACATGGTACTGTAGAAACTGATGGAGCTGATAAAAGCACGAGTGTTGCACAAGAGTGTTGATCAGCAGCTCATAGAGATAGTGCTGAACAGCTATGTGGTGCATGCTCAGTGAACGGATATACTCTACGATGACTGCAATTGCAAACTTATATGGCACACCCTTTGACTGTGCAAACTTTGAAAATATGTGAGTGTACATATCTGACTGGTCAACAACCATGGATTTCTGAACAACAACATCAGCTGTATCAGCATCTGCTACTACTGGCTCTGCACTGAAGACAGTGTCAGATATTTGTGCTTCGACATGACTGTGATAAACCCGGTTCAGCTTGTTAAATATTGCAGCAGCCAGTGTAAGACTTGCAGGCTTTGGTGACGAGAGAACAGTGGAGCATAGCAATAAGATAACGGATTTGCTGTCACGTCGAAGAAGCAAGAGATCAACCAGTCGAGACTTGTCACTCGCAAGAGACTCCAGCGGCTCCAACCGTAAGTGCAGATACCAGAAACAGCCAAGTTTTGCATCAAGAATGACATCAGGTGGAAAAATCACACAACTCTGTGAGTACAGTTCGCAAACAAGTTCCTGTGCTTCAGCTCCACCTGACGTAGGAACAACAGGCAGGTTTAGATAAAACGGTCGCACCGGCATTGGATCTAAGAATGGCCGATGATGCACAACTCCACTGATGATGTCCCCACTAAGCTGAATATCAAACAAAAATGAGCTTTTTGACTGATGATGATGGACAATGATAAGATTGTCCAAAACACTGAGCGAACAACGTCCGGTTATGTTTAACTTCAACACATTTGTTTTTGTTGCCAAAACATCTCTGGCAATCCGAAACATAACAATGTCTGTGCCAACTGCTCCACGAGGTGATGCACGACGCTGATTGTGCAAAAACTGCAGGACATAAAGCTCTCCATAGATAACAGCTGCAGCAACATCTCTTTGGTCGAGTGATTTAGACTCATGTTGGCTTGGTTGTGATGGCAGCTCAATGTCGAATTTTGAAAGCTTTGTGATAATGCCCAACTTGAATGAAAATGGATGTAAGGAATTACCAATGGTACCTGATGACAAGAGAAGAACAGAGCTTTCAAACGACCACACAAACCAGCTTACTGGTAAACTAATCGTTTTTAACAGCTTCACTGTCTTCTTATCTGGAAACACCTGGTACTGTTCTATGCCACGGTCAGTGATAAAGACGATTTCATAAAGACCGGTCCAACATGAACCAAGGATCTTTGTTCCTTTACCTTTGCAGGTCTGTGAATATTCCAGTGAGTCTGTGCCAGGCACGAAATTCATGAAATCAAGCGCACAGTGCGATCGCTGAATCGCAAGCACTTTCATGTCCGACGAGAACCTCATCGAAATTATGTCGCCTCGATTTTCCAGTCTAAAATTGATGCTGACTTTGCTGTCCGGGCCTTTAACGGTGACGCCTCCGGCTCCGTTGGACCGCACCGTGAACACTTGTCGGTTCGTCTGGTCGAAAAATACGGACACTGAAGACGACCCGCCGAGAGGCTCAAATCTAATCGGATTTTCACCGAGATACAAGTAGCAATGTTCGTTTTCCGCCGCCGACTTAGCCATCTAGACTAGAACGTTTATAACTTATTTATCTTTTCAACAACGTAAACATAAACAACACGCCCACTTCCGGCCCGTGCAATTGTCACTGACAGTCTGCAAGGAGACTGGGAAACTCGCTGTTTGCGGCACGTCGTGTGCGCACTGTACACTGGCGTAGCCAGAAATTTCAATTGGGGGCCTCGTCTCCCTTCCCCTTCCCTCTCTTTCCCAATTTGTCCCTTCCTCTTTTCCCCTTCTCCTTTAACCCCCTCTCTCTCTTCCTCTGTTTTTCTCTCGTCCTACCCTCCCCTTCTTAGAAGTAAAACCCCCTGAAATCCAGCTAGGGGGTCTGGGAAGCGCTGCGAGCTCCTTCAGCGGGGTCTGGGGCGAGCCCCAGCCGAAATCGAATTTGGTGCATTTTAGCTTTTAAAAATGAGATCTGGTGACAAAGATTTTAATTATTTTAAACTGACTAAATTGGCCATTTTCGTGCAGTTTAAACGTATACTTATGTTTTGTCTGGAGGATTGGGGGACTGGGCTCTTTGCCCCCCATGGCTACGCCACTGGCACTGTATGCGGCATTACACTGTAAAAAATTCCGTATAGGCCTATCTACGGAGAATTTTCCCATAATTATCCGTATTTGTTACGGAACCAGTTCCGTAAACATGGTGTTTCGTTAATTGACGGAAACCAGTCCAATTTCCGTATATAGTTGCAACCTGCTGAGTGCATGACTTAATATAGGCCTAAACAGAGTTTCTATCCAACGCAACGCACGTAGCAAACTCAAGAAAGTACGTAACATCATGCAATGAATGCAATAAACCAAAAAAATGCGCAAGAAACGCAGCTGACGCATCTGATGCAAAAGCCAAAATGCAAAGACAGAAACCGTCTTACGTTTCGTTGCGTACGTACGTTGCGTGTGTGGCGTTAAATGAAATCTCCGATTTAGGCTGAAGCTATGAGCTGGAACAATATCGATCCATTGAGACACTCAACACTTGCACTCTCTTTAATACGGTATTATTAATGTTTCAAAAACTTGCATTGGCCAAGGCCTACCTACACCTGGATTAACGTGAAATAAGATAATAATGCGTTTCGAACGGGGCACCCAAATTTGAGACCTCCGTACGGAGAACTCCTTAAACGTAGAAGGTCGAAACTCGGACGATTAAAATATAGGCCTGTGAGACGTTCTATGCTTTTATCATCAGTTTTATGCTAAAAATTCATATGCATGTTGTTCTGCAGGTCTATCTCTAGTAGAAAACTATGTTTTGACTTAATCGAAATATACGTTGTACCATAAAACACGATAAATCACTAAAAACCCTATAGGTTTGTTAGATTTCAAAATCATTCAAGGTCCTCAGTTTTGGTACCCCCTGAAAACTCGTCAGCAGTGCATGTTACGTTACGATAAACAGCAAGTCTACGCTCAGCTCGGCGGATCCTCCGGAATCGAGTCGAGTTCGATTTCAGCGGACAGCGTACGCGTATTACCGCGCGTAGTACGCGCTGTGTGTGAATTTGTTTATACAAATCAGCGTGATCGATTAGAGCATATCCGCAGCGGGTCCGCGCGGAATACCCGCTGCTGGGCGAATACGGGCGGACTCCGTAATACGCGTGTATTGCCTGTGAATGCCACAGAAATACGGAAAATAAATGTATCAGCTTTATTACAATGTGCTAAACACAATCATTTTAACATCATAACGGGTATAATTATAAACCGGTAAACACACTTCTAATGATGATTTGGTCTCGCCTTTTCGCTAACAATGAGGGCATTGGGGGGACCGTGCCCTCGAGCCCTCCCGCGTCTTCATGCTAGGTAATGAATTATCTTTGCGTATGCATTGCTTGGTCGATATTCTCGATTCTTTGTGTGTGAGTAGACATTGCACCTACTCCAGTACAGACTAGTCGATACCAGACCTATCGTGTAAGTGTGACGTACGTCATATTGTGAATAGCCTACACGAGGCGATCGCCGCTGCGACCATCGCCTCGTGTATTCACTAAAGCAGTGGCACAGCGTCGTAGCGAACACGCCGCGCGATGTTTTACGACTCTGCTCTGGCTGACGTCACACAAACCCTCATTCAACAAAAAACATACAACATAAAACAAAACACAACTTTTTTTGTTTTAGTTGAATGCGATTTCTGTTCTGAAAATTGTGTGGTTGATATCCCTCCCACCAAAAAAATTCTTTCTTTTTTTCTGTGTTGTTGTACTTCAGTGTGTACTGCTTATTTTGCGTACAAAGTGATTAAAGTGTTTACCGCCAGCTCCAAGCTACAACACTAGCCTCCAGTCGCCTTATTTGAGAAATTTTTACAGCATTGTCGATCGGTCCCTGTGGCAGGTTGCCCAGATAACCTGAAGCGCTTTTTTGAGTTCGGCGCTTGTTTTCTGCTTTGATTTAAGCTTGCGGTAAGCCTCCAACATTGCACTCCATACGTGATAGTCCATTGGGTTTATATTCAGCGAATTTGGAGGCCATTGGTCTTTTGTGATAAAATCTGGACAGCTGGCCCGCATCCTGTTCTGTGCGCTGCGCGGCGTTGCGCGCTGTGTGTGCTGACGCGCCGTCCTGCTGGAAGATGAATCCCGTGGGCAGCCGGCGATTGCTTAATTTAAAGGAACGATAATTTAGTGATAATTTATAAACAATATAAATTACTGTTTATCAAAACGTCACTGTGACGTTATTGGCAGTAACGTGTAACCAGTTTTTAAAAATTAAATAGCATTTTAGCTTAAACTTTTTTAATGCTGAAAAATCGGTAGGCGGTCATGTTAAAAAGTCTATAACTTAGTCGTTTTTTAACACAATCATATTTTACTTAGCAATTAAATGTAGAAGATTTCTCTTAATAAAGCTGTAAAATTTCATATTAAAATCCCAAACGGTTGCTGAGAAAACGGCGAAAAACTTTAGGGGTCCACTTTTTTGCCGCACCCTGTAGATGATATAGCAGCTGTGGCATAGTAAAGGCAAATAGTCTTAGCGAATGGGTCACGTCTCACGAATATGAATAATTGAACATCGTTGTCATTCTTTTATTGAGACATGAAAGAGACACGGCAGGCGGAAACCATAGAGAACCTATAGTCCGGCCTGCTGCTGCGTCTGCTGCATGGGGCACGTTGCTATAGCGACCGTATCAACAAACGCAGCAACTGCAAGCGTCGCATTGAATACCTCTGATGTTAGCGGCGCACGTTGTCTGCTGTAGCTCGCATGTAATTACACGTAGTATTAACAGGTACACGCAGGTAAATATTTAGCTACTGAAAAAAATTAAACAGTTGCTCGACATATTGTCGTTCAAGCAGCACGAGCAAAAAGCCATAGTATACAATGAGCACTCTGAAAGATGTCTGCAAAACGTATAGAATTTAGAGACGACTTAGTGTTGAAAACGACAGAAATGAACTGGAATGGAATTCGCGCGCTGCGGCTTTTAATTCGTTTCACTTTGTTTCATTTCCGTTTAATTTCGTTTTCTCTTTCTGTACACTCGTTTAAAATATAAAGATGTGTTCAAAGGATAAAAATGCGATAAACTAAACTGAAATAAAATAAAAGTCGTACTGTCCTTCAAAATTGCAAATACATATTAACAAAATTTACGATATTTAGCCTCAAATATGTTCTCTACTTGTGCATAGTTGTCTTTGGACTAAACGGAAATGTTTAACTACTCATCATTAGACTGGAGTGAACTGCATGGTTTCTTGATGAAAATATTTCGAGACTTGTTTTTACCGGGCATTATAAGAATGGCCACTGCAGCACTGCACTTTTATATGTAAGCTTACCGTGGCCAGTAGTGAAATTTCACAGTTCGATCAACCAAGGATGCTTCGCACATTTTACATAATTGCAAATAATAACTAAGCTTAATTTTGAGACATGACAAAAAAAGTGATGCTTTGGGATTCCGACTTTCGTGTTCCCAGCTGGAGGCTTCACATTTGGTTTCTGCTGTTCTGATGTTTTGCTAGCGAATAATCTAAAACGATGTTTAATTGACAGGCGGGAAGTAAATTGTTTAAAACAATGGATGACAATCAAGTGCGGGCACTGCGTCATAAGCGGCATATCATCGCGTCGAATGTTCAGCTTGACGAGAACGCAATCTCAGAGCTGACCAACCGCAAGCTCATCAACAGAACTATACTCGATAACCTCAAGGTATAGACAGACGCTGTGCTTTTAAATTGTAGAAAAAGAACCGGCGGTAATAACAGTGCTGACGAGAAAAAGGAAATGCTGACTAGGGTTCCCACAACCTCTCCCGTGGCTGAGTAGGGGCGCGGATCTTTGGGTGAAAACGAGTTTTTGTGCATTTTGACTTTTGAGCTTGAGCCTTGAAAAACACATAGCCTAGCAAGTTTAGTATTTTATGACATTTTGAACCTCGAAAATGCACAGAGTACTGCCATTATAAAGGTAAAGGTAAAGTCCACGTACTTGCTATAGCGCTTCTTACATGCTTCTTCAAGACCATAAGCGCTTTACAATTTTGGAAGTGGCAGCTGATTGGCATGAGCTAATGATACCGCAGCACACTATGCGGCCATCCATTGCCCGCGCGAACGAACAATTGG